>CEUS01003388.1_pt1 | contig 23165 bp, 20 predicted proteins | sample 427031 | NCBI WGS metagenome assembly CEUS01 (sample SAMEA2622837, study PRJEB7988) | marine metagenome | biome: marine biome (ENVO:00000447); feature: marine epipelagic mixed layer (ENVO:xxxxxxxxx); material: "saline water (ENVO:00002010), including plankton (ENVO:xxxxxxxx)" | depth 140 m | reverse complement strand
CACGCGGATTATGATTCCGCTGCTCTAACCAACTGAGCTACCCCGCCATAAATGTCTTCAATAATCCTTTGTTCCTAATAATGTCAATAACACTTTATCCAGAAATCCATCCACCACCTAGTAATCTAGAAGCATTTTTAGAATCATAAAAGACACAAGCTTGGCCAGGGGATACTCCTTCTATATTTTCATCAAAATTTACACACATTTTTCCATTGTCAAAGAATAAACTCGCATTTACAGGTTCCTGTGTAGAACGAATTTTAGCCATTACTTTTATTTTCTTATTATCATTCTTTTCTAATTTATTATCACCAATCCAATTTAAATCCGTTATATAAATACTCTTTCTCTTAAGGTCCTCTTTTGACCCAAGAATAACATCATGATTTTCAGGATTAATTTCTATTACATACAAAGGATCTCCTAGCGCTACCCCTAAGCCCTTCCTTTGCCCTATTGTAAAATTAACTATTCCGTCATGCTCGCCAACTATCTTACCGTTAGTTAATTTAAGATAACCAGGCTTAAGATTTTTGGGATCAATTTTTTTAAGTACTTCTGAATATTTTCCTTCAGGAACAAAACAAATATCCTGGCTATCTGGTTTATCAGAAACTGATAGACCTATTTCTTCAGCAATATTTCTAATATCTGATTTTTTGAATGGTCCTAAAGGAAACCTTAAAAAATCCATCTGCTCTTTGGTGGTTTTAAACAAAAAATAACTCTGATCTTTTTCTTTATCTAAAGCTCTATGCATTTGACGCCCACTTTTATTATTATTTGTAATTATATAATGACCCGTTACCAGAGCCTTTGCGTCTAAATCTTTCGCAGCTAAAAATAAGTCATCAAATTTAACTTTTTCGTTACAAAGAACACAAGGAATTGGAGTTTCACCCTTTTGATAAGATTCAGAAAAACTATTAATAACTTTATTACGAAAAATATCTTCATAATTTAATACAAAATGTGGGATTTCAAGATCAGCTGCAACTTTACGAGCATCATAAATATCTTGGCCTGCACAACAACTACCTTTTTTGCTTTTTGCTGATCCATGATCATATAATTGTAAAGTTATTCCTATAACAGAATAACCTGAATTCTTAACAAGTGCTGCCGCAACAGATGAATCAACACCGCCACTCATTGCAACTACTACCTTTGTATCTTCAACATTGCCTTTTATATCCAAGTCTATTTTAGGTATCATTTTTTTTAACCAAATTAATTATGAACTCTTATAAAACAGTATAAGTATAATATTCAACATTTTATAAATTAATTTATTGATTTGATATAAAAAATATATCTAATTGTTAATAAATGAAAAGTGATTATCAATCTATTGTTACATTAGTTTCTCTCGCATTTAAAGCTGGTGGAGAAATTATGAATTTGTATAATCAAGAAATTAAATTTGATCTAAAAAATGATCTTTCACCAATTACACAAGCAGATAGAATTTCTGATGAAATAATTGTTAATGGCTTAAATAAGGAATTTTCTGAAATTCAATGCATTTCTGAAGAATCTCATTCAAGAATAAATATAAAGTCTTTAAGTAATATTTTTTTTCTTGTTGATCCTTTAGACGGAACAAAAGAATTTATAGAAAAAAATGACGAATTTACTGTTAATATAGCTTTGATTAATAAAAATAAACCTGAAATTGGTGTTATTTATGCTCCCGCTAAAAATAAAATATTTTTCACAGATGATGATGGTAAAGCTTATGAATTAGAGGTTGAAAATTATCAAAATGAAGTAAATTTAAATAGATCGAAAAGAATATCAGTTAGTAAAGAAACAAAAAATCTTATTGCTATAACAAGCAGATCTCACAATAACGAAACGACTAAGAATTTTTTAGAAAAATACGAAATAAAAGAGAAAATCATTTGTGGATCTTCCCTTAAATTTTGTCTCGTTGCTAATGGACAAGCAAATATTTATCCAAGATTAGGCCCGACAAAGGAATGGGATACTGCTGCAGGACATGCAATTTTAGAAAATGCTGGAGGTAAGATTAAATCTTTAAATGATAAAGAGTTATTATATGGAAAAAAAAATGAGGATTTTTTAAACCCAGAATTCATTGCATCGAATTTTTAAGTCCTATAGTATTTTATTTCAACCTGGGGAATCTTATGAAACTAAGAACATATCTTTTTTTATTTATAGTTATACTTCTAGGCATTTATTTATTCTCAGAACAAAATTTAGAAATAAATGAAAATGAGAACGCAATTACTGAACAAATAGATTCTAACGGAAAAGAAAAGCTAAAAATAGCCAATATTACTCAAAAAAGAATAATTAACGCCAATGATGAACCTAATCTATGGTTATCTCACGGAAGAAATTATGAAGAGCAAAGATATTCTCCACTTACTCAAATTAATAAGGAATCCATAAAGGATCTTGAACTAGCTTGGGCATTCGATATGAATAGCACAAGGGCTCTTGAATCTACTCCAATTGTTGACGATGGAATTATGTTTTTAACAAGTGAATGGAGTATTGTTTATGCTATAGATGCCAAAACCGGTGAAGAGGTTTGGTATTATGACCCTGATGTGCCTAAAGATTGGGGAAGAAAAGCTTGCTGTGATGTAGTTAACAGAGGAGTTGCTGTTTGGAAGGGATATGTTTTTTCCGCAACTCTAGATGGAAGAATAATTAAATTAGATGCTGAAACAGGTGAATTAATTTGGGAAATAAATACATTAATAGATCCCGACGGTGATTATACTATTACTGGAGCACCAAGAATTGCTAATGATTTAATATTTATAGGCAATGGTGGAGCAGAATATGGTGTTAGAGGTTATGTTTCAGCCTTTAACACAGAAACAGGAAAGTTAGTCTGGAGATTTTATACTGTGCCAGGAAACCCTTCACTTCCCTTCGAACACCCAGAAATGGAGATTGCCGCAGAAACATGGAAAGGTGGTGAATGGTGGAAGATTGGTGGGGGCGGAACAGTTTGGAATTCAATAGTCTATGATCCAGAATTTAATCAAGTTTACATTGGTGTAGGAAATGGATCGCCATGGACCAGAGTAATAAGATCACCAGGAGGTGGAGACAATTTATTTCTATCATCTATGGTAGCTCTTGATGCAGATACTGGAAAAATGAATTGGTATTATCAAACCACCCCTGGAGATAATTGGGACTATACAGCAGTTCAAGATATGATGCTGGCAGAAATGGAGATTGACGGAAAACAACGTAAAGTGATAATGCAAGCTCCAAAAAATGGTTTCTTTTATGTTTTAGATAGAAAAACAGGCGAACTCTTGAGAGCGCATAAATATGCTGTCGTAAATTGGGCTACACATGTCGATATGGAAACCGGAAGACCAGTTGAAAATAAAGAAAAAGATTATTTGGAAGAAAAACAATGGATTCTTCCTGGAGCTCTTGGCGGTCATAATTGGCAAGCAATGTCATATGATCCTGATTTAGGTCTTGTATATATACCAACACAAATAGCTCCAACAATATATAAAATGACTGAAGAATGGCAAAAGACAGGAAAAATCAAATATAAACCAAATTCATGGAATACAGGTTTAGAATTAGGTAAATACTTAAATTTAGCATTAGCTATGCCTGAAGTACCAATCCCAACAGGTTCATTACAAGCTTTTGACCCTCTTACTGGAGAAAAAAGGTGGGAAGTTAATTATCCTCAACATTGGAATGGTGGAACATTATCAACGAAAGCAGGATTAACATTTCAAGGAAATGGTATGGGTTTCTTTAATGCATATGATTCATCTTCAGGAGATCTTTTATGGTCTAAAGACATTCAAACCAGCATGCTTGCTCCTCCAATAACATTTGTAATTGATGATGAACAATATATAGCAATTCTAGCCGGTACAGGTGGAGGAAATAATCATGGAGGAGATACACTTGGTTTTCACACAGAACATCTTGCATCGCTAAAATATGGAAATTCTGGAAGATTATTAGCATTTAAACTTAATGGAGAAGCAAAACTTCCAAGACTAGATTTATTGAATAAGTCTATCCCAGAACAACCTGAATTAACTTCATCAGAATTTCAAATAAATCGTGGTTTAGAATTATATGGAGAATATTGTGCTTTTTGCCATGGGACAGCTGTTAGAGCGGGACCAGCGTTGCCAGACTTAAGAATGATGAATAATAACAGTCATGAGCTGTTTAAAGATATTGTATATGATGGTATTTTAAAAGATAATGGTATGTCATCTTTTTCAGATGTCTTATCAGAAAATGATGTTGAAAGCATTTATCATTACATAGTAAATACAGCTAAAATTGATAGACAAGTTCAATTGGAACAAAATAATTAGAAATAATTGGAATGTATCATGGCTCACCCTAGTCTAAATAGAAAATCAGCAATAATTATTAATGCAATATTACTTTTCTCTTTAGCTTTAATAATCATTTATAAATTAATTCTTATAAGTGAAGTGAAAATTACTAAAGAAATTCCAATAGAAAATGAAACTGAAGTTATTAAAAAAGAAAAAATCGGCAATATCAATACTGAAAGGATTATTAACGCAAATAATGAACCACAAAATTGGCTTTCACATGGAAGAGATTACCATGAACAAAGGTATTCTCCTCTAAATCAAATTAACCTAGAAACCATAAATAAACTCGAATTAGAGTGGTCTTTAGACATGGGTACAAAAAGAGGTCTTGAAGCTACACCTATTATTGATAATGGGATTATGTTCGTTTCAAGTACATGGAGTGTGGTTCATGCGGTTGATGCCAAAACAGGAAAAGAGTTGTGGGTATATGATCCAGATGTACCAAGAAGTTGGGCAAGAAAAGTCTGTTGTGATGTCGTTAATCGGGGTGTAGCTGTTTGGGAAGGCCAAGTCTATTTCGGAACTATTGATGGTCGTCTAATAAGCCTTGATGCTAAGACAGGAAAAAATATTTGGGAAATTAATACCCTTATAGATTCGGATAAGGATTATACCATTACTGGTGCACCAAGAGTGGCTAATGGCAAAGTCTATATAGGTAATGGTGGTGCCGACATGGGTGGAGTAAGGGGATATGTATCAGCTTACAATACCAAAAATGGTAATTTAGAATGGCGTTTTTTTACGGTTCCTGGAGATCCTTCTCTTCCTTTTGAACACCCTGAACTGGAGATGGCTTCAAAAACTTGGACTGGTCAATGGTGGACTATGGGTGGAGGCGGAACAGTTTGGAATGCAATAGTTTTTGATCCAGAATTTAACCAATTATATATTGGAACCGGAAATGGTTCCCCCTGGAATCAACAAATTCGTTCACCCGAAGGTGGTGATAATCTTTTTCTTTCATCAATAGTGGCGCTTAATGCTGATACAGGAAAAATGAACTGGTATTATCAAACAACACCTGAAGAAAGGTGGGATTATACTGCTACCCAGGATATTATTTTAGCCGATTTAAATGTAGATGGAGAGGATAGAAAGGTCTTAATGCAGGCTCCAAAAAATGGTTTCTTTTATGTGCTAGATAGAAAAACAGGTGAGTTATTAAGGGCAAATAATTATGTAAAAACCAATTGGGCTACTCATGTTGACTTGAAAACAGGACGACCGGTTCTTAATCCAAATAAAAATTATTATGAAAAAGCTATTTGGATACTACCAGGAACATATGGTGGTCATGGTTGGCAGGCTATGTCTTACGACCCAAAACAAAAGTTGGTCTTTATCCCAACAATGGAAATAGCTGCAGTACATCGAGTTAAAAAGACTTTCGAAGAAACTGGTCTTTATAAAATGCTACCAGAAACAGTGAATACTGGAACAGAATTTAATCTATTTGATACTGTCCCAGATATGTCAGATGGTGATAATATTCCACCCATAACTGGAGAATTAATAGCTTTTGATCCTCTGACAGGAGAAACACGGTGGTCTGTAAAACATAAACAATTTTGGAATGGAGGTCCTCTTACCACAGCTGGGGGGCTTGTTTTTCAAGGTAATGCTTCTGGTTTCCTTGAGGCCTATAACGCAAAAAACGGTAAATTAGTATGGTCTAAAAATGTATATACAGGGATTATGGCGCCACCTGTTACATATATGATTGATGAAGAGCAGTATATAAGTATTTTAGCAGGTGATGGTGGAGCTAGCAATTTCTTAGGGGATAATTTTGGAATATGGGAAGGTCAACTTGCTTCTATAAAATATGGAAATTACGGAAAACTATTAACATTTAAACTTAATGGAAAATCAAAAATAGAAGCATTGGAAGAAAAAGACTTGTCCATTCCTGAACAACCTATAATTAATGCTAGCCTTGAAGATATTAAAGCTGGACAAGATATTTATGCAAATTATTGCGCTATTTGCCATGGTAGTGGTGTTCATGGAAAGACAATTTCCGACTTAAGATATATGAGCAAAGAAACTCATGAATATTTCAATGAAATTGTTCTCAATGGAATGCTTGAGGAAAATGGCATGAAAGGCTTCTCAGACATTTTAAATGAAAAGAATGCTTTTGAAGTATATTCATACATTGTTGATGTAGCCACAAAAGAAAGGTCCTTGCAGCAAAGAAATTAGTCTTTTGGTGGTAGCATTGCTTTCGGCGGTTCAAATAATTCTAAATACCACTCTTCATCTACTGAATAATATTTCTTACCCTCTTCTAGATCCTCCTGATCGTCATTTCCTTCTTCCAGTGGCTCATCTACATTAATTTTTTCAAACTTATAAATTTGATATTTTTCTGCATCCTCAAAAGCTTCACAATATTTTCGGTCGTAAGGAAATTCGCTTATCTCAGGAATAGAAGTAAAAGCACCATCTTTTTCTTTACGATAAATGACATACATTTTTCCTTTTGATTTTTCTATTTTATTCGGCTCAATACAATCATGGGCGATATAAATAAATCTACTTCCTTCAACAAATTTTAATTTAGTTATTCTTGGTTTACCTAGTATTTCTTCAATTAAATTATATGAAAGTAAAAATAACAAAAAACCTCCTAAAACTAGGCTGATTTTAAATATTAGGGAAAAACGAGTATAAAAAACAAATATCAAAAGAAATGAAAATGAAAAAGCAAATAAGATGGCAACTGTTATCGAATCTGGATTCATTGTTTTAAAATACCATTTTTAGTTATTAATAATTTTTCAATAAAGTTAAGATCTTGAACATTACCTTTTTCATCTAGAAAAAATCTAACTGCTGTTAATTCATCGCCAGTTTTTGTTAAAAAATGATCACCAAAATAAACAATTTCTAATCTTGGATTAATCTTTTCTATTTTAACTTTAGTTTTTAGAGGAACAACAAAATTTGCCTTATAATGCAATAAGTTAACTATATATTCTCCAGCCATAATTCCCCTTATAGTTATTATTTCTTGATTAGCCGGGTTTTCAACATTTACACCATCAATGATTAATCTATCAGCTAGAGTACCTCTATCATCTCTATCTAGATGCATTAATCCATCCTCTTTGTTTTGGAAATAAACGATGTTACCTTGTGGGTCCTCTACAATTAAATCAACATCATCAGGGTGATAATCCTCCCATTCTACAGAAATTATAAATTCAGCTTTAGATTCAATATTTCCTTCATCAACGGGTTTTTGTATTAAGGCAAAAGAAATAAAAAACATGAAAGCAAAGCCAAGAAGAGCATTAAACAAAAGATCAGTAAATGCATCTCCACTATTATCATCTGGAAAAATTATTTTATTTTCCAAAGCTATCTTCCCTAATAAAAGTTATTTCATTTATTAATGTGGCTATGCTTGAAGATGTTAACTGAAATTGCAATCTTATCAGGATACTGGAAACTAACCCTGTCAAAGTAGTGAATAAAGCAACTGCCATCCCTGAACTCATTGAAGATAAGGCTACTTTTAATTCTTCAGGGCTAGTGTTATTTAATTCTGAAATAGGTTGAAGCATTAAAATAAAACCAATCACTGTACCTAAAAGACCTAACTTTAAGGAAATATCCGCAGCCATCCAGCCATAACTTAATTTTTTTGCGTACTCAGTTTCAAAAGCTTTTAGTAAAAGATCTTTGTCCTCACCTTTATCTATGGCTTCAAGATATCGACCAATAGATAAATTAGAATTAATATCACCATTTGAATTGATTGAAGTTTTTTCGGCGTAAACAATCCGTGATAAATATATCCAGTAAACCGTTGTAAGAACCCATAAAATAATTATTGCTTTAGAAATATGACTCTTATCTCCTTGAAGAACTAACTCGACTAATCCCTGATCGTTTAAAATCCAAAATCCAAATAAAATGAGGGCTAAAAGTAAAAGAGATCTTAGAAGTCCATTAGATTTAGGTTGCTGAATTGTTGCCATAGTATCTTGCCTTTTATGAATATTTATAGCTAATTATATAGCCTATTGAATTAATTATCGCGAATATTGTCTAAAATTGATAATATAATGCCCTAGAGGTTAAGAAAATGGAAGAAAAGACTCTAATAGAAAACGGTACAATTATTGATGGAACAGGTAAAAAACCTAAAAAAGAGTCATTATTAATTGAAAATAGTAATATTTTAGCAACAGGAAAAGATGCTGATATAATTGCTAAAGAAGATGGTGTAAGAAAAATTGATGCAACAGGCAAAACAGTTATGCCTGGCTTAATTGATTCACACATACATGTTACTTTTGATGAACCCTCTTCTAATGATGAATTATTTTTTCATCGCAGAGAATCTCTGGCCACAATCATAGCAGCCTATAATGCAAGAAAAGTTTTGCTAGCTGGGGTTACGAGTTTTTGTGATCCAGATAGCCTTCATGATATTGGTGTTGATTTAAGAGATGCTATTAAAAGTGGTTATATCCAAGGGCCTAGAATGGCTGTTGGAGGAAATGCATTATTAACTTCTGTTGGTGGTACTGCGGGGAGATTGATTCCTGATAAAGGCTTAAGAGGATATGCAAAAATAGTTCAAAACAAAGATGAAATAATTACAGAAGTTAGAAGACAAATTAAAAATGGAGTCGATTGGATTAAAGTGCATGTTACTGGACTCATACCCAATCAAAAAGAAGCAGGAGAAATTTCTGTTTGGTCTTATGATGAATTAAAATTGGTTTGTGATATGTCTCATGATTTAGGGATTCCGGTAGTAGGTCATGTAAGAAATGCAAAAGGAGTTAAAGATAGTATAAAGGCTGGGATGGATATGATTTTGCATGCTACATGGATGGATGAGGAAGCATTAGATCTTGTTTGTGAACATAAAACTCCGATAGTACCAACTCTAACATTTCAAGCAAATCTAGCTGAATTTGGAGAATCTGTTGGGGCATCAGAAGATTATCGAGAAATATTTAAAAAAGAAATTACCGATAATGTTGAGAATTACAAAAAAATACATAAAGCAGGCGTTCCTCTATTATGTGGAACAGAGAGTGGCTTTTCAATAACACCTTACGGAGAATGGCACTATAGAGAACTAGAAGTTTTTGTTAATGAAATTGGTATGACTAATCTTGAGGCAATAAAATGTGCGACTCAAAATGCTTCAAAATCAATTAAAATGGAAGGTAAATTAGGAACATTAGAAAAAGATATGTTGGCTGATATATTAATAATCGATGGTGACCCGTTAAAAGATATAACTGTTCTTGGTGACAAATCAAAGTTAACTCATATATTTATTGATGGTAAAGAAGTTAACCAAGATATTCCTTATGGACCAGTAACTTATGCCCAAGGTTGGAGATTATCTCCTTTTTCTGATGGTATACTAACTCAAGAAATGACAAAAAATAAAAAATGAAAGAATTTAACTTCACTAAATACGAAGATGCTATCAAGATCTATCGGGAAAAAAATCTCATGCAAGCCCTATATGATGAGGGTGAAATTATTATGGATCAGGTTTTAGTTTGTCTGCATGGAGATGATCATAGAAAAAGAAGAAAAGTTGAAAATAAAGTTTTTTCTCGTGAAACCTTCAGACTTTATGAAACCGATATTTATCCAGTAACATTAGATCAAACCATTCAACCTTTTTTAAAAAAAGGTAAAATGGATCTAGTAGATTTTGGTTTCAGAGTTTTATTAAACCTAACAGCAGATTTTTCTGGTGTAGATAGGCCTGAAAAATCTCCTGAAGAAACTGAAACACTAATAAAGTTATTAAAAATATTTGCTTCTGGAGCTACTTTAGCACATTCAACTCGGGATAGGGATGAAGTGAAAGAAGAAATTAGAGTTGCTCTTAAAGAATTTGAAACTAAATTTCTTGGACCTTCAATAAAAAGGCGTGAGGAATTAATTAAAAATGCGAATGAAAATGAATTACCGACAGGTCTTCTTCTTAATCGCCAAGATATACTAACAGCATTATTGAATAATCAAGACAAATTACAGTTGCCATATGATGTTTTGATGAGAGAAATAGCGTTTTACTTGCTTGCAGGCGCCCAGACATCTATTCATTCTTTAGTTCATACCTTTCATGAAATTATTAAGTGGGTTGAAAAAAATCCAGATAAGAAAAAAAATATATATGATCCAATATTTGTTCAAAAGGCAGTTCATGAAAGCACAAGACTTCATCCATCAAGCCCAGTTGCTTGGAGAAAACCAACATGTCCGGTTCACCTCCCAAATAATGAAGAGGTAAAGGAAGGAGATAAGGTTATTATTGATCTATATGCCTGTAACAGGGATGAGGAAATGTTTGGCGAAGATGCTAAAGAATTTAATCCAAATAGGACTGCCCCAAGTGGACAAAGAGTGTATGGTCTATCTTTTGGTTTAGGGATGCACGCTTGTATTGGTAGAAATCTTGCAGCAGGTGTGGTTCCAAAAGAAGATACAGATCCTAATGACCATCATTACGGAACAGTCGCCTTAATTTTAAATAAATTATTTGAGTACAATGCACAACCTGACCCCGACAATGCTCCAAAAATGGATGAAAAGACAAAAAGACCAAACTGGGGATATTATCCAATAATTTTAAATAATAATAAGGCTTAAATCAGTGACTCAATACGAAATATCTGATTATGAGACAATTAAAAAAGCTCTAGTAAATAGAGATATGAAGCAAGCGTTATATGATGATGGTAAAGTAATAATGGATGGTGTTTTATTAACTCTACACGGAGAAGAACATCACAAAAGAAGAAAACTTGAGCATAAGGTCTTTCAAAGAGATTTTTTCAAATATTACGAGCATCAACTTTTTCCTAAAACTCTTGAAGAAACTCTTCAACCATTTATTAAAAAAAAATCAGCAGATTTAATTGATTTTGGCTATCGAATTACAATGAATTTAACAGCTGATTTTGCTGGAATAGATAGACCAGAAAAATCACCTAAAGAAACCGAAAATCTTCTTTCTCTAGTTAAAATATTTAGCCAAGGTGCAACGCTTGTTCATTCAAAAAGATCTCACCAAGAAGTAAAAGAAGAAGTCATTGATGCACTAGAAAATTTTGAAAAGGATTTCTTGAACCCTTCAAAAACCAAAAGGAAAGATTTAATTGATAGATTCAAAAAAAATGAGATAAGCAAAGAAGAACTTCCAAGAGATGTCTTAACTGTTCTTCTTCAAAATGAAGATAATATCGACCTAACTGATGATCTTATTAAAAGGGAAATCGCGTTTTATCTGCAAGCGGGATCTCATAGTACAGCAAATTCAATGACGCACGCCTTACATGAAATATTTGAATGGATAAAAAATGACAGTGATAAATTAAAAAAAATTAATGATGATCCGTTATTCCTTCAAAGATGTGTTCATGAAAGTATGCGGCTACATCCGGCTAGCCCTGTTGCTTGGAGAAAGCCAACATGCCCTATTGATCTTAATGATACCATAAACCTAAAAGAAGATGATTTACTTATAATGGATTTATTTACTGCTAACAGAAATAAAGAAATATTTGGAGAAGATGCAGATAAGTTCAATCCTTTTAGAAAACTAGGACCACAACAAAATCTATGGGGTTTAACTTTCGGAATAGGTCTTCACCTGTGTTTTGGTAGAGATCTGGATGGAGGTCTTATACCAGAAAAAGATACTAATCCTAACGAACATCAATTTGGAATAGTTACATTATTGATAAAAAAGCTTTTTGAGCATAATGTTCAAAGGGATCCTTATAAAAGACCAAAGGAAGATGAAAAAACTGTACGCCCAAATTGGGGAGAATACCCAATTATTTTTGGAGATTAGATATGAAAAGCGCAATAGTAACCGGATCAAGTAATGGCCTAGGCCTTGAAATCGCAAAAAAACTTAGCAAAAACGATTATCAGGTTGGAATGCTGGATATAGATGAAGATAATCTTAATAACGAAAGTAAAAAAATTGATAATTCAACTCCTTTAATAGGTGATGTAACAAATGAAGAATCAATAAAAAGTGCTATTAATGAATTTGGGAAAACACCAGATTTACTAGTCAATAATGCAGGAATAGTAATTTTTGGAGGGTTAGAAGAACAAAGCATAGAAAATTTTAAAAAAAGTGTTGATATAAGCCTAATAGGATCTTACCTGGTTTCAAGAATAGTAATAGATCTCATGATTAAAAATAAATCGGGTAACATAATTAATATGTCTTCCATTAATGGTGTTCATCCTGGTCCTGGTACAGGAGGTTATCCTGCTGCTAAAGCAGGAATAGTATCTCTTACCCAACAAATGGCTTGTGAATGGGGGCAATATGGAATTAGAATTAATTCAATTGCTCCTGGTTTTATTGATGCTGGAATGTCTAAACCAATATATGCTGATCCTAAAGTAAGAGAATCTAGGGGGGGAGCTGTTCCATCTAAAAGATTAGGGGAAGCTGAAGATATTGCTAATGCAGTTTTATTCTTAGCCTCTGAAAATGCATCATATATTAATGGACATAATTTAGTTGTTGATGGTGGAGTTATAAATAGCGTCTTAGCACAACTTCCAAGAGAGTAATGAAAAAAAATTTAATAATTTCTGGCGGTATATTTCATCCCTTTGAAGACACATCAAATTCATTATCAAAAATATTATCCGATTTAAATTATCAATCGGATATTGTTATTGATATAGAAAAAGGTTTAGAAAATATTGATGATTATGACCTAATAACCATAAATGCTCTTAGATGGAGAATGTTAAATGACGAAAAATATATCCCTTATATTGATGAATGGCAATTTAGCCTATCAAAAGAAGGTCAGAAAAGTTTAGAAAATTACATAAGGAATGGTGGTGCGTTAATCGCATTTCATACATCTTCAATATGTTTTGACGACTGGGAGAATTATTCCAAAGTTTTAGGCGGTAAATGGGTTTGGGACAAAACTTTTCACCCTCCTTATGGTCCAGTAGAAATATTTCCAATACCAGATCATCAATTAGCTAAAGGATTAGAGCCTTTTTCACTTAATGATGAAATATATCATAATTTAGAATTAGAACCTTCTTCTAAAGCTTTTCTGAAAGGTATAACGAATGAAACTAATGAAGAACATGTAATTGCTTGGACATATGAATATGAAAAGGGAAAAGTAGTTTACAATGCTTTAGGTCATGATGCTGAATCAGTTGAAAATGAAAAATTTGTAGAAATAATAAAAAGATCTACTCTTTGGCTTGAAGAAAGGAACTAATGAAAGGAATAAAAGATAAATCGATCATTATTACTGGTGGTGCTACAGGGCTAGGTTTTGCTATGGCAAAAAGATTTTCCGAAAAAGGAGCTTTAGTGACCATTTGTGGTAGAAGAAAAGATAAAATCGAAGAAGCATTAAGTAATTTAAATAAAAATGTTTCTGGCATAATAGCTGATGTAACAAAAGACGATGATAGAGCTAATATTATAGAAACCACGCTCAATCATGGAAAAAAAATTGATGCGCTCGTTAACAACGCAGGTAATATGTATCGTGGAAATATAGATGAACTAAAAGAAGAAAAACTTCTTGAAATTTTTAATTCAAATGTGATATCCGGAATGATGCTTCTTGGAAGAGCAAAAAAATATCTTAAAAAAACAAAGGGAGCTAATATTTTTATTGGCTCTGTTCATAATAGAAGAGCTTTCCCAGGCGCTTCACCTTATGCGGCAACAAAAGGAGCTTTGGAAACATTGACCAAAGTTTTGGCTGCCGAACTTGGACAAGACGGAATAAGAGTAAATTGCGTAGTGCCTGGTGCAGTGTTTACAGAAATTAATCAAAGAGCTGGATTATTTGATAATGAAACAGCAAAAAAAAGATTGGACTCAATGTCTAACATACATGCACTCGGAAGAATTGGGGAACCCGATGAAATAGCCGAAGCAGTTGAATATTTAATTCAAGCACAATGGACAACCGGTTCTATCCTTGATGTAGATGGTGGATTAGGATTAGGATTAACTGACGGTTAATTAAATTGGTAAACTAGAAACTCCTCCGTCGACAGCTATAGATTGACCAGTTATATAACTTGCCCTTTCAGATGACAAAAAGGCTACAAGAGCCGCTAATTCTTCAGCTTTTCCAACCCTTTTTGCAGGAATATTATTTGCAATAGAATCAATTACTTCTTTTTCAGAACTTTTTGCAGATTCAGCTTGATATTTAATTAAACCATCAACTCTTTCAGTATGAGTAAATCCAGGGCACACATTATTGATCAAAATATTGTCTGGGGCTACTTGATTGGATAATGTTTTAGACCATCCATGAATTGACATTCTTACTCCATTAGAAAGAATCAAATTATCTATAGGTTGTTTTGCAGACACAGAACTTATATTAACAATCCTTCCCCAATTATTCCTTTTCATTGAAGGTAATACTTTTCTGGTAACACGAATTGCAGATAAAAATGTTGATTCAAAAGTTTTAATCCAATCATCATCAGTTAAATCCTCAAAAAAACCGGCCTTAGGTCCTCCAGTATTATTCACTAAAATGTCTATATCACCAAAATTACTTTGAACTGAATCTATTAAGTTTGAAATATCATCGTCATTGTCTAAATTAGTTTCAAAATGAATTACTTCTGACCCAGTTTGATCAATAATTTCTTTTGCTGCGTTTTCAATTTTCTGTTCATCTCTTGAGCAAATTGCAAGCCTTACACCCTCTTTAGCTAACTCTAAAGCCGAAGCCTTACCTAAACCTTGGCTAGCAGCAGTAACAAGTGCAACCTTATTTTTTATCCCTAAATCCATTTTATCCCCAAAAAAATTTTACTATGTTATTATATCTGCATTGATAATAATAGATGTACTTAATTTGTATATTAATTAATTTTTGAGGTTTTGAAAATGCTGGAAAAAGGTATTGGTCAATCTGTAAAAAGGAAGGAAGATTTTCGTTTTGTTACAGGAAGAGGTAATTATACAGATGATATAATATTACCCCATCAATTATATGCTTATTTTCTAAGATCACCTGTTGCACATGCAAAATTAAAATCTGTCAAAACTGATAATGCAAAAAATAGTGATGGTGTTAAAGCTGTATTTACTGGGAAAGATACTGATGCCTTTCTTCCTTGTGGATGGGAGACTCCTACAAGAGAAGGGACTCCACCCATGGCAGAACCTCCTTGGCCTATTTTTGCACAGGACAAAATAAGATTTGTAGGAGAAATTATTGCCGTTGTTATTGCTGAATCAGTGAATCAAGCAAAAGATGCATGTGAGTTAATTGAATTTGATTATGAAGAATTAGAAGCTGTTGTCTCTCCTGAAAAGGCATTAAATGGAGATATAGAGCTTATTTGGGAAGATATTCCTAATAATCAGTGTTTTGATTGGGAATTAGGCGATAAAAATAATACAGATGATGCTTTTGAAAAGGCTCAATACACTGCTTCCATTGAAATTCTTAACAATAGACTGGTTCCTAATGCGATGGAGCCGAGATCATATATTGGCTCATACGATAAAGGTAAAGATGAGTATATACTTTATACGACCACACAACTACCACACATAATCAGAATGTTGGTTTGTGGCGTACTCGGTCTAGAAGAACAAAAAGTTCGTGTTATTTCTCCAGATGTTGGTGGTGGTTTTGGATCAAAAGCGTTCCATTATGCCGAAGAGTCAATAGTAACTTGGGCATCTGGAAAATTAGGTAAACCTATTAAGTGGACTTCAGAAAGAAGTGAAGCCTTCATAAGTGATCGTCATGGTAGAGATCATGTAACAAATGCAGAAGTTGCAATTGATAAGGAGGGTAATTTTTTAGCTATGCGAGTCAGTACTATCGCTGCATTGGGAGGTTATTTATCGGGATCAGGTCCAGCTATTCCTACTTTCTTTTATGGTCCTCTCATTCCTGGTCCTTATAAAACTCCTAATTTTTATTGTAATGTAAAAGGGGTTTTTACAAACACTGTTCCTGTAGATGCTTATAGAGGGGCAGGAAGGCCTGAGGCAACATATGTCACTGAACGTTTAGTAGAAGCTGCATCCGAAGTAACAGGAATAGATTCAATAGATCTTAGAAAGAAAAATTTTATACAACCAAATGAATTCCCTTATAATTCTCCTGGAACATTAACTTATGATAGCGGGGATTATGAGGCTACATTAAACTCAGCACTTAAAAGCATAGATTATAAAAATTTTATCCAAAGAAAAGAGCAGTCTAAAAGGGATGGCAAACTTAGAGGTTTAGGAATATCTTGTTATATTGAAGCTTGTGGAGTTGCACCATCAAAACTTACTTTAGAAGCTGGCGGAAGAGGAGGTTATTATGAATCTTCTACTGTTAGAATTAATCCGACAGGTTCAGTAACAGTATTTACAGGATCTCATTCACATGGCCAAGGTCATGAAACAGTTTTTGCGCAAATAGTTCATGAAAAATTAGGCGTTCCTTTTGAATCAATAGATGTTGTTCATGGAGATACTGGAAGAATTCCATTTGGGGTGGGGACCGTTGGGTCTCGTTCACTTGCCGTAGGTGGTCCAGCATTAATGAAATCTTTAGAAAAGATAATCGATAAAGGAAAAAAAATTGCTGCACATTTATTGGAGTCTACAATTGATGAGATTGTTTTTGAAGATGGTGAATTTTCAATTGCTAATACGAATAAATTTATAGCGTTTGCTGATGTTGTTGGAGCTGCATATGTTCCAGGTAACTACCCAATCGAGACTCTTGAGCCTGGTTTAGAAGAAACATCATTCTATGACCCCCCTAACCTTACATATCCAGCCGGAGCTCATATTTGTGAAATTGAGATTGACCCTGATACTGGAAATATTGAAATAACAAATTATTGCGTGTCAGACGACTTTGGAATTGTAATGAATCCAATGATTGTTGAAGGGCAAGTCCATGGCGGTGTAGCGCAAGGTATAGGTCAAGCTTTATATGAGAATTGTATTTATGAAGAAAATTCCGCTCAATTAATTAATGGTTCATTTATGGATTATACAATGCCAAGAGCAGATAATGTTCCTCATATGATAGTAGAAACTGAAGTTACTCCTTGTGTTCATGGTTTGGGTGTTAAGGGCTGTGGAGAAGCAGGAGCAATAGCTGCACCACCAGCAGTTATTCATGCAATATTAGATGCCCTTAAAGAAAAGGGTGTTAAAGACTTTGATATGCCTGCAACACCAAATAAAGTTTGGAAAGCACTTAATCAAAAGAATTAATTAGGCTGAAATACCACTAAAAAAACAATAACTATCATTATTAAGGTAGGAATTTCATTAATTATACGAAAAAACCTTTGAGAAAATTTATTTTTGCCCTCAGCAAATCTTCTTAAACATTGACCTAAAAAAATATGATAAATAGTCATAAAAATAACCAATAAAATTTTGATCATTAACCAAGTTTCAAATCCTGATAAATGAAACAGATATAAACCTGTAATCCATACAAGAGCTATAGAAGGATTCATTATTATCCTGTAAAGCCTTCTTTCCATCACTTTAAAAGTTTCACTAGAAACTTTATTGTCTTTAATTTTATTATCAGAATGATAAACAAATAATCTAGGAAGATATAAAAGGCCCGCCATCCATGCAATGACAGAAATTATGTGAATTGCCTTAAAAAGTAAGAACATCTTACTCCCACCTTGCTTCAGGAGGCATAGACATTAATATTGCCTCGGTATTTCCTCCAGTTTTTAAACCAAATTGTGTTCCTCGATCCCAAAGCAGGTTAAATTCTACATACCTCCCTCTTTTTAATAATTGCTTATGTTTGTCTTCTTTATCCCATTTTTTATCTTTTCTTTTTTTAATTATATTTGGAACAATTTCTAAAAAAGACAAACCGACATCCTTAACGAAAGAAAAATCATCTTCCCAATTTTCTGTAATTAGATGATCAAAGAAAATTCCTCCCTCTCCTCTTTCTTCATTTCTGTGAGGAAGAAAAAAATACTCCGAACAATTCTTTTTAAATTCAGAATAATATTTTTTATCATATTTGTCACAAGCGCCTTTAAGGGCATCATGAAAATCCTTTACATCATCTTTATAAACAAAAGTCGGGGTCATATCAGCGCCTCCTCCAAACCATTGACTTCCTGTCACAATAAATCTTGTATTGAAATGAAAAGCTGGAATATATGGAGAATGCATATGCGCCACAATACTCAAGCCGCTCGCCCAATATTTTGGTGACTTTTCTGTACCGGAAACATTACTACGATAATCTTCCTTAAACTCACCACTCACTGTTGAAATATTAACGCCAACTTTTTCAAAAAAATTGCCTTTCATAAGGCTAATCTCTCCTCCTCCACTTCCAGAATGTTTCCACTTTTCTCTTTCAAAATTTCTTCCATCAATAGTTTCAAACTCCTGACAGAATCTATCTCTTAAGTCTCTAAACCAATTACTTGCTAAATCTTTTTTTTCTTCAATTTCCAAATTTAAGAACCTATTAAATCAAGAAAAAACTTTTCTTATATTTTCTATAAAATACCGAACATTTTCTTCAGGTGTATTTTTTAAAATTCCGTGACCAAGACCACAAACCCAGCCTACTCTATCTACTTCGTTAATATCAACTAATTGATTAATATATGAATCAAAGTCTTTTCGAAAATTGTCAAAATCCTTTGCTAGGCTTTCTTGATTAAAATTTCCTTGGATAAAACCACTTTTTATTTTACTAAACCATTTATCCATTGATTCATGGTGATCAACCCCTAAACCAGCCAAAAAGCTATCTTTTTCATTTAACTTCTCTACAAAAAAACTATTTTCAAAAGGATATTTAGAGTAATAACCTATTTTTTTTGGAAAATTCTGGATTAGCTCTTTATATATTAACTCGGAATATGACCTATAATCTTTTAAATTGTTTATACTTTTAGCATCGGTATCAAAGATCATCACTATTTCTGCACCTGAATCAATTTGCAATGAGATATTGTACTTAATCAAAGGAATAATTTTTTTCATTAAAATTTTTCTTACGAAATCATTAGAGAAATTTTTTGTATAAGTGACTCCTTTATTAAGCCCTAATCCATAAGAAAGAACAGTCCAAGGACCTCCAACAAATCCTATTAAACTTTTATTATTCGGCAGTATATCTCTTGTAGCTAATAAAGCTTCTTTTTGAAAAACCATTTTCTTTATTGCGTCTTCAGGGGATGCTAATTCATCAATATTAGATTCATCAATATATTTCTTAAAAATTGGTCCAGGATCATATTTTAGTGACATACCTAAAGCCTCAAGAGGAAAAAGAATATCACTAAATAATATTGCTACATCAAAATCAAAATCTTTTATTGGGCCAAGTGCAGTTTCTGCAGCTAAAGTTGGGTTTTTACATAACTCTTCAAAAGAATGTTTCTTTTTTAAAATTTGGTAATGAGAATGATATCTCCCCGCTTGTCTCATAAACCAAATTGGAGGAGTTTTTTGAGGTATACGCATCAATGCATTATTAAATTTCTCGTTATAAATTTTCATCATCTTCACCTGATCTTTCAACAATACCTAAAGCATCTTCATAACCTAATAAAATATTCAAATTATCATCCTTTATATATTTCTTAATATATTTATATGTATTTCCAGGTCCACAAGCATGCTGAGATTGAATAATTTCAGGATAGTTATCTAGCGCAAGTTTAAAAGCCGAACCACTCATCCAATAAAAATGTGTCTTTTTGGAAAGATCTTCATTAATTGATAAAGGCTTTAATTTGTAGGTAGATAAAATTTTAGCATTTTCAGGTATATTTGGATTTTTAAAATATTTTCCTTTAACTTGGCTATGTGTAAATTTTACCCATTTTCTATTATTTGTGAGATTAGAAACTTTTGGGTCTTCTTCTCCAAGGCTATCCGCTGTGCCATTAACCCAATAACCCTTTTTAGCTAATTTTAACCAAGTTTTGACACCACTGGTCCATATCATATTTGAAGAGTCAATATTTTGGCCTTCTGGTAAAGCATTATCTCTACTTATCCATAGATTAGAATTTCTTATTTTATTTATTTTTTTTATATTCTTTTCATTAGGTTGACGTTCAAAAAGTTTATATTCTTCGATATTGTTGGGAAAAAAATTTTCTATATCAACATTATTCCAAGGTATTTTTTTTCTACCTTCTATTTTTCTTTCTTTCAATTCTTTTCCATCTTCTGTTAGACCAGTTAATGTAAATATTTCACCAAATATTTTATTCTCATAAGTAACTCCAATTTTTTGATGGCACCCTCCTCCAAATCCAGAGAGGATCCTTCTCTCTTTTAATACTGACTCATAAGTTTCTTTATCATTAATTCTTGAAACTAATTCTATTAAATCTTTTCTTTTTGAATTAACCTCAATTGCAATTGCTCCTTGTCCTGGAGCCGATGGATTAAGAGATACAGGGGCAATCATCCAAAAAAGGTCATTTATTAAATTTTTAATGTAATTAGAAATTTCTTCACTTCCATCTTGAACAAGTCTATCAATTGCAGCTTTTGCAACAATCAGGCCATCACAATCCCCTGTAACTAATTTGTTTAATCTTGTAGGAATATTACCCCTTACATCTTCAAAAATTATTTCTTTAGGCTCAAAAGGTAAAAGTGAATTCAAAAAATTCGAAAAATTATATGATCTTCTTGGGGAAGAAGTTAAAATCTTAATATTCTTATTATTATATTCATCAAAAGAATTTCTTTTTAGAAATAATATGTCTCTAATATCACCCCGTTTCAATATTGAAGCAATAACTGTTCCCTCCTGGTTTTCAACAGGTAAATCTTTAAGGGAATGAACTGCAATATCAGATTCATCCTCAAGAAGAGATTTCCTAATATCATTTGTGAAAACTCCTATATCAGAAAGACTACTTAACGATGTTAGTTGGTCTATATCCCCTTGCGTTTCTTTCTTGACAAAAGTTATATCAATATTTTTATTTATTTTTCTTAATTCTTTAGCAACATATTCTGCTTGAATAATTGCTAAATCACTTTTTCTTGAGACTATTTTAACCATTAAATCTATTTAAATTCTCTATGATTAACGATTATTCTAACCAATTTGTTACTACTATGCGACATATTGTCTGAAGAAAATAAAAATATATAATTTTTATTATTTATGTTTATAAGAATGGGTGCTAATTCTATTCTATTATTATGGGGAAATATCCTTGGATTACGACGAATTTTTTGAAGAAGAATTAAAAGCCCTTAAAGATGAAGGTCTTTATAGGACATTTCGTTCAATTGATAGAGTACAGAATATGTTTCCTAAGGCTCTTGAAAGTGTTGACGGTAATGACCGCGAAGTAGAAATATGGTGCTCTAACGATTATCTTAATATGAGTCAAAACCCTGAAGTCTTAGACTCATGTATAAATGTCATCAATAAATTAGGTACAGGCTCAGGTGGAACAAGAAACATTTCTGGAACATCAACGTATCATGTTAAATTAGAGCAAACACTTGCCGAATTACATAACAAAGAAGCGGCATTAGTTTTTCCTTCAGCCTATACAGCAAATCAAGCTACAATTTCCACTTTATGCAAGAATATTGAAAATATTGAAATATTTTCAGATAGATTAAATCACGCCTCATTAATTGAAGGCATTAGAAACAGTAAAGCTCAATATCATATTTTTGAACACAATGATATGGATCACTTGTCTAGCTTACTGGAGGCAACTGATATAGATGCGCCTAAATTAATAATATGTGAATCTATTTATTCTATGGAAGGCATAAGATCACCACTTAAAGAAATCGTAAGGTTAGCTAAAAAATACAAAGCAATGACTTATTTAGACGAAGTTCACTCTGTAGGTTTATATGGAAACGAAGGAAGAGGTATAGCTGATGAACTTGGTTTAAGTGATGAAATAGATATTATAAATGGAACGCTCTCAAAATCATTTGGTCAGTTAGGCGGGTATGTAGCGGCTGACGCTAACATAATTGATTATATTAGAAGTTTTGCCTCTGGATTTATTTTTACATCATCTATAAATCCTTCGATAGCCGCTGCTTCAATTAAAAGTATTGAGTTAAGTAAAGAGGCAGAAACTCTTAGATTAAGAATAAGAAGGAATTCTAAACTTATTAGAGAAGGATTAAAATCTATCCAAGTGCCATTTATTGATAATGATAGTCACATCATTCCAATACTTGTCAAAGGTCCATTAGAATGTAAGCAAATATCAAAATTACTTTTAGATAAGTTTGGCATATATATTCAGCCAGTCTTTTATCCAACTGTCCCTAAAGGTGATGAAAGACTTAGAGTAACTATCACCCCCAAACATTCAAAAAAAGATATAAACAGTTTTGTAAATTCGATAGATGAAGCCTGGAATATTCTTGGTTTAGATCGAGTAGAAGAACAAGTAATTCGAAATTAAAAAAGGGGCCAAAATGTTGGACTTTTGACCCCTATGTCTAGCGTCTTCATTACGGGGGAAGGTACTAAGAGCTAGATAATTCTTAATTTAGTGCATATGCTTTTTCTTTAATCTCCTGATAGGAAATAATTTCAGTTGCATCATCCCTAATAATTAAATCATTTTTAAAAAATTCATCCGCAATATTATTAGCTGCAGTTAAAAAATGCTTAATGTCTCCTTCGAAAAACGATTTAGAAAAAATTTTGTATAAATCTTCATCATATCCCCTTTGAGAAAATTTAATTATTTTAA
>CEUS01036922.1_pt1 | contig 23178 bp, 21 predicted proteins | sample 427031 | NCBI WGS metagenome assembly CEUS01 (sample SAMEA2622837, study PRJEB7988) | marine metagenome | biome: marine biome (ENVO:00000447); feature: marine epipelagic mixed layer (ENVO:xxxxxxxxx); material: "saline water (ENVO:00002010), including plankton (ENVO:xxxxxxxx)" | depth 140 m | reverse complement strand
ATAAAAGAAGTTTCAATATGTGCAATTTCAGGACCTGTTGGAACATACAATTCTGTTGACCCAAGTGTTGAAAAATTTGTTGCAAAAAAATTGGGTCTTAAAACTGAAGACGTATCTACTCAAGTAATTCCAAGAGATAGACATGCTTTCTTTTTTTCTGTTTTAGGAATTATTGCTTCTTCAATAGAAAGATTAGCAATTGAAATAAGACATTTACAAAGAACTGAAATTTTAGAAGTAGAAGAATTTTTTGACAAAAATCAAAAAGGATCATCAGCTATGCCTCATAAAAGAAATCCTGTGTTAAGTGAAAACTTAACTGGTATCGCTAGATATATTAGAAGCGGTGTAACTCCTGCTCTTGAAAACATAGCATTGTGGCACGAAAGAGATATTAGTCATTCAAGTGTCGAAAGAATTATTGCGCCTGATATAACAATAGCATTAGATTTTGCATTAGATAGACTTAATCATGTTATCAAAAAATTAGTTGTTTATCCAAAAAATATGAAAAAAAATTTAAATCTTCTAGGAGGATTACATAAAAGTCAGAATCTATTATTAACTCTAACTAAAAAAGGTCTATCTAGACAAAAAGCATATTCTATAATCCAGAAATGCGCAATGACTACATGGAATAACAATAGAGATTTTGAAGAAACATTATTAAAAAATAAAGAAATAAGAAAATATATTTCAGAGAAAGAGTTAAAAAAGATCATGATGAAAAATGATAAAATTGAAAAAATAGCTTGGATTTTCAAAAATAAAGTTAAATAGTCTTTATTTTTTTATATTTCTAAACTATTTAGTTATTATGCCTATTAGCCAAGAAAGATTAGAAAAGTTAATTAAAGATTCAATACCAGACTGCAAAATTGCTATTAATGATTTAAAGGGAGATGGAGATCATTATAGTGCTACAATTATATCAAAAACTTTTAAAGGAAAAACTCGTGTAGAGCAGCATAAAATGGTTTATGATGCTTTAAAAGGTGGAATGGGTAATGAATTGCATGCACTTATGCTTAAAACTAAATCGGAGTAATTATGGAAGAAAATAAAATTATTGATGTAACAGAAATGATTAAAAATGAGATTAAATCCAATGATATTGTTTTATTTATGAAAGGAACTCCAGTTTTCCCTATGTGTGGTTTTTCCGCTGCAGTAGTTCAAATACTAACTGATATAGGTGTTAAGTTTAATAGTATTAATGTTTTAGATAGTAATGAAATGAGAGAGGGAATAAAACAATTTTCTAATTGGCCAACAATACCTCAACTATATATAAAAGAAGAATTTGTTGGTGGATGCGATATTGTAAAAGAAATTTATGAAAGCGGAGAACTTTTACAGTTATTAAATAGAAAAGGTATTGAAGTAAAATCTAGATAGTTTTGAAATTTCATTCTTTTTACAAAGGAACTTTTTATATTTGCATAGCCTCAGTTTTTTGGGGAATGCCACAGCCATTAATCTTTAATGAAATAAAATACGTTCCACCTTTAGAAGTTGCTTTTCATAGAGGTTTATGGTCGTTTATATTTCTTTGTTTGATATTATTATCTTTTGTTAAAATTAGAGATTTTATTGAAATATTTAATTCAAAAAAAAATATAATAATTTTATCGATTACAGCTTCATTGATTACTATAAATTGGACAGGATTTATTTTTGCTGTAAGTATAAATAAAGTTCAGGATGCTTCTTTGGGATATTTTATTACTCCTATGATCAGCATTCTTTTAGGTTATTTTTTTTTAAGTGAAAAAATTAATTTACTAAAGTTTACTTCAGTTAGCTTAATGTTAATTGCAATTATTTTTTTATTTCTTAATATTAAACCTTATCCATACATTGCTTTATTAATAGGTACTACATGGGGAATTTATGGATTGTTAAGGAAGCAAATTAATGTCAGGCCTGCTTTAGGTCTTTTATATGAATGTACTGTAATTTCATTATTTTCTTTTCCTTATTTAATTTATATTTATATAAAAGGATCCGGTTTTTTTTTAAATTACAATTCTTTTACTACTATATTTTTAATTATGACTGGAATCGTAACAATTTTTCCTTTATTTTTTTTTAATCTGGGTATTAAACACATTTCTTTAGGTTATGCTGGTGTTTTATTTTATTTGGCACCTACTTTTCATTTTATAACTTCAGTTTTTATTTTGAAAGAAGAACTCCACTTAGTAAAACTAATATCTTTTTTTATTATTTGGATAGGAATTATTATATTTATAATCGATGTTATTATAAAAGAAAAATTTTATCGAGAATAGTATTCTATTACTAAGTTAGGTTCCATTGTAACTGGATAAGGAACATCATGCATCATAGGTGCACGTAAAAATCTTCCTTTAAATTCCTTAACATCAACTTCTATATACTCAGGTATTTCTCTCTCTTGTGAAACAATTGATTCTTGTACAAGATTTATTTCTTTACTTTGATTTTTTAATGATACTTCATCCCCATCTTGAACTGTATATGATGGAATATTAACTTTCTTACCATTAACTTGAACATGTCCATGATTTACTAATTGTCTAGCAGCAAAAATTGTTGGGACAAACTTCATTCTATAAACTATAGCGTCAAGTCTTCTTTCAAGAAGTTCAATTAATATTTGACTTGTATCTCCTTTAATATTTGATGCTTTTTTATAAATTCTCCTAAATTGTTTTTCAGTTAAATCGCCATAGTAAAATTTCAACTTTTGCTTTGCAAATAATTGATTTCCATAGTCAGAAAGTTTTTTTCTTTGACTCATTGCGCCATGCTGACCAGGTTTAGAATTTCTTTTATTATATGGACTTTTTGGCCGACCCCAAAGATTACATCCAAGTCTTCTGTCAATTTTGTATTTAGTTGTACTTCTTTTTGTCATGTATTAACGGGGGTATATAGAGATAAAATTAATGTTGTCAAATTGAATATTGTTCATTTTTAGCCTATTTGCTTAGTTTTTTAAGCATGCCCCACAACATCTGTATTTCTTTTTTTGATAAATTTGCCTTAAGGTATAATGAAAATATATTATTAATCATACTTTCTCTTTTTTCAGAAGGTTTAAAAAAATTAGCTTTATCTAGTATTTTTATTAAGTGTTCCATAAATTTTGATAAATCTTTTTTTGGTGCTCTTTCTACAAATGCATTATCGATAGTCATTTGATTTTTTTTTGAAATCAATTGATGTTCATGTATTTTATATGCAATAATTGATACCGCATGAGATAAATTTAAAGATTTGTTAAAATTAACAGTAGGTATTGTAAAAATGTAATCTGCTAATCGAATTTCAGTATTTGAAAGACCAGAATTTTCGGGACCGAAAATTATAGCTGAATTTTTTTGAATATTTAAAGATTTTTTTAATTGTAAAAAATTATTGCATGTTTTTTTTTCTAAAAAACGTTTTCTATTTGTGGTTGCTATTACTAAATTAAACTTATTTAAAGCTTCATTTATATCTGAAAAAACTTTGGTATTTTCTATAATTTTTTTTGCATTTTTTGAAGCATCCATGGCTTTTTTATTAGGCCATTTTTCCCTTGGAGATACTATAGATAGTTTATTAAAACCAAAATTGTCCATTGCTCTAGCAACCATACCGATGTTTTCAGGTAACTGGGGTCTGACTAATACAAAGGTAGTTCTATTTAGATACAAAATTTTATCTCAAATCATTATATAATTTATAAGTTATACTATCGTATATTGCATTATAAGAAGCATCAATTATATTTGCTGAAACACCAACAGTTGTCCAATGAACTTTAGAATTATCTGTTGATTCAATTAAAACTCTGGTAATTGCTCCCGTTCCTTTTTCAGATGATAAAATCATTACTTTGTAATCTGTTAATTTAAGATCAATTAAACTAGGGTAAAAGTTAATCAAAGCTTGGCGTAAAGCACTATCAATTGCATTTACTGGACCATTACCAACTCCAACTGTCATTTTTTCTTCATTTTTTACTTTTAAATATACAGTTGCTTCAGAATCTGTAACTAACTTACCTTTTGCATTCCATCTTCTTTCATCTGTTACTCTAAATTTTGTTAAATTAAAAAATTCAGATACTTCTCCTAAATGTTTTCTAACAAGCAATTCAAAACTTGCTAAAGCAGTGTCATATGAAAAACCTTCTGATTCTTTCTGTTTAATCATTTCTAGTATTTCATTAATCGATTCAGTTTTAATAGATATTGAAAGCTTTTTCAATTCGCTCTGCAAGTTAGCCCTACCAGCTTGATCGGATATAACTACATTTCTTGAATTACCAACTAACTCAGGCTTTATATGTTCATAAGTAACTGGATCTTTAGCAACAGCAGATGCATGTAAGCCTCCTTTATGTGAAAATGCATTTTCTCCTACGTAGGCAGCGCTTTTGGGATTTGGAATATTTAATAAATTATTAAGTAATCTCGAAACCTTAGTTAAAGATTTTAATTTATTTAAATGAATATTTGTTCTAAAATTTGTTTTCAACAGCAATGTTGGAATTAGTGAAACCAAATTTGTATTACCGCACCTTTCTCCCAAACCATTGATTGTGCCTTGTACTTGTCTAACACCAGCATTAATTGCTGCTAAAGCATTAGCTACTCCATTTTCTGTGTCGTTATGAGCGTGAATACCTAAATTTTTACCTGGAATTTCTTTTAAGACTTCTTCAATAATATCATTAATTTCATGAGGTAGTGTTCCCCCATTTGTATCACATAATACAATCCATCTAGCTCCAGCTTTGTATGCTTCTTTAATACAATTTAAAGCATATTCTCTATTTAATTTAAATCCATCAAAGAAATGTTCAGCATCAAATATAGATTCCTTATTTTTATTTTTTATATAAGTTACACTATCTTTGATCATTAAAAGATTTTCTTCTTCTGAAATAGCTAAAGCATTTTTAACATGAAAAGAAGATGATTTTCCTACAATGCAAATACTTGAGGCTTGGCTATTTGTTAAGGCATTTAATCCTGGATCATTTTCAGCACTTCTTCCAGGTCTTCTTGTCATTCCAAATGCAGTAAAATTAGAATTATTAAATTCTAATTTTCTAGAGAAAAAATCGTTATCCGTAGGATTAGCTCCTGGCCAACCACCTTCAATATAATCAATACCTAATTCATCAAGATTTTTAGAAATAATCATCTTATCACTAACAGAAAAATTCACTCCTGTTGTTTGTTGACCATCTCTTAAAGTTGTATCAAATAAGTATATTTTATCTTCAGCTTGCATAATTAAATTTCGTTCTTAGAGTATTAATAAATTTTTTCTATAATTTTCCAAATTTTCTAAGAATTATCTCTTTATTAACTAAAGGCATAAAATACTTAAGCTCAGGACCTTTTTCTAAACCAGTTAAAATTATTCTTAAAGGCATAAATAAATCTTTACCTTTTAATCTTGTAGTTTTTTTTATTTCATTAGTCCAAAAATCCCAAGTATTTTCATCAAAAGGATCTTGAGGTATATTATTAATAGCAGCTGTAATTAATGTATTATCAAAATTATATTTATTTATATCAATAATGTTATTTATTGTGGCAATCCAAAATTTAATATCAGAAAAAAATTCTAAATTATTTTTACCGAACTTCCAAATTTTTTCAGTAGAAATATTGTCATTTATTAATTTTAATCTTGCAGAAACTTGATCAAATTTATATTCCTTTAAAATGTTTGAGTTAAGTGATTTTAATACATCTAATGAAAATTTACATGAAGAACTTGAAATATTTTTTATATCAAAATTTTTTAAAATTTTTTCAATACTATCTAATGCCTCAATATCTTTACTTGACCCTATGAATAATAAATAATTTAGAAGAGTTAAATTTTCATAACCTTCTTCTTTTAATTTATTGATCGAAAGACTTCCTAATCTTTTTGCAAAGCCTTTACCCTGATCATCAGTTAAAAAAGGATGATGTGCAAAATTAGGAACCTTGCCATCTAAAGCCTCAAATATTTGAATATGATATGCAGTATTCGTTATATGGTCTTCACCACGTATAATATCGGTAATTTCTTCTTCAATATCGTCAATAACTGAAGGTAGATGATATAATAAAGTTCCATCTTCACGTATTAATACTGGATCACTTAGATTTATAGATTCAAATTCTACATTTCCTTTTATTAAATCATTCCAGAATATTTTTTTATCATTTAATTTAAATCGCCAATGTGGTCTTTTCCCATTTTTAATATTTGAATTAATTTCATCTTTTGTTAAATTTAATGCTGATCTATCGTAAATAGGAGGTTTGCCTAAAGATAATAAAGATTTTTTTTTAAGAGATAATTCTTCTAAAGATTCGAAACATGGATAAATTCTATTAATATTTTTTAATTTTTCTATATTTGAATTATACAAGTCAGTTCTAGATGATTGATTAAAAGTTTTTTGCCAATCTAAACCAAGCCATTTAAGATTCTCTTTTATATCTTTTTCATTTTTAGATGATGATCTTTCAATGTCTGTATCATCTATTCGTAATATAAATTTTCCATTATTATTCATTGCATAAGCCCAATTTAATAGAGCTGATCGAGCATTTCCAACATGGATCATTCCTGTTGGACTAGGAGCAAATCTACATTTCATATTATTTTTTAGGTAGAATACAAACAGGTATTGGATTCATTTTATGCAAGTTAGGTTCTCTTATTTTTAAATATTTTTTATAATATTTACTATTTTTATCAGTCATAGCCTCCTCTATTTGCTTATAACTTAATCCTAGTTGATTTTCATCATTTCGACTATCATCCCATAATCCATCAGTTGGTTCAGCTTCAACTATATCTTTTATTATATTAAGTTTCGATGCCATTTCCCATACATCTGATTTAGTACAATCAGCAATAGGAGAAATATCAACTCCACCATCACCATATTTTGTATAAAAACCAACTCCAAAATCTTCTACTTTGTTGCCGGTACCAACGACTAATCCATTATTGCTTTGAGCTATATGATACAAGGTCGCCATTCTTAGTCTTGACCGGGAATTAGCAAAAGCAAGTTTATTATTAAAATCTTTTAGATGCCTTTCAAATAACTGAAATATTTCATCTAGTTCTATAGTTAAAGTCTTAACATCATCAAAATTTTCTTTTAACCATTTCAAATGCCTTAAGCTTAGTTCATGTTGTTGAATATTTTGTTTTATTGGCATTGAAATAGCTATAGTTTTCAAACCAGTTTTTGCACATAATGTGCTTGTTAAAGCTGAGTCAACACCTCCGGAAACACCTACTACAAGAGAAACAGGTTTAAAGTTCAAATTTTCAGTATAACTCTTTATCCAATTTGAAATAAAATTTATTTTTTCATTAAGATCCATTATAATTAAAGATTATATATTATAAACTTGAAGATTTGGCAGAAAGAAATTTTTCATCCTTCAAAAAATCAGAAATAAGAAAAGCTAACTCTAATGATTGTGAGGCATTTAATCTAGGATCACAGAAGGTATGATATCTATTTTTAAGATCTTCATCTGTAATTTCCTGTAAGCCACCCATACATTCTGTAACATCTTGGCCTGTCATTTCTAAATGTACTCCTCCTGGATAAGTTCCTAGAGACTTATGAATATTGAAAAACTGTTGAATTTCTGAAAATATATTTGCTAAAGGTCTGGTTTTATAACCAGTATTTGATTTAATAGTATTTCCATGCATAGGATCACAAGCCCAAACAACCTGATTTCCATTTTTTTTAACTTTATTTATTATATTTGGTAAAATAGTATTTATTTTCTCTGCACCCATTCTACAAATAAGAGTGATTCTTCCTGGTTCATTTTTTGGATTAAGAGCTTCTAATATTTTAATTAACTCATCTGAATCTGTACTTGGACCAACTTTAATACCTATAGGATTTTCAATACCTTTCAAAAATTCTATATGAGCACCATCGATTTGACGAGTACGATCACCTACCCATAACATATGAGCAGATACGTCATACCATTTTCCAGAAGTGCTATCAATACGAGTTAATGCTTCTTCATAATCTAGTAAAAGTGCTTCATGACTTGTAAAAAACTCTGTCTCATAAAGTTGCCTTACATTTTTTTCATTTATGCCACATGCATTCATAAAAGCTAAACACTCATCAATTCTAGAAGAAATTTCTTTAAATTTCTTTGCGTTATCTTCTTCAACAAAATTTAAATTCCATTGATGAATTTTATTTAAATTAGCAAACCCCCCTTGTGAAAAGGCTCTAATTAAATTTAAAGTTGCTGCTGATTGATTATATGCTTTAATTAATCTCTCAGGATCAGGTTTTCTTGATTTTTCGTTAAAATCAATTCCATTAATTATGTCGCCTTTATAAGACTCAAGCTCAATTTCATCTATAATTTCGGTATCTTTGGATCTAGGTTTTGCAAATTGGCCTGCAATTCTACCAACTTTAACTACAGGACAAGAAGAGCCAAATGTTAGGACTACTGCCATTTGTAAAATAACTTTAAATGAATCTCTAATGTTATCGGGATGAAAATCTGCAAAACTTTCTGCACAATCACCACCTTGTAACAAAAATGCTTTTCCTTCAGAAACTTCCTTTAATTTAGCTTTTAATGATCTAGCTTCTCCTGCAAAAACCAAAGGTGGAAATTCTCTTATTGTATTTAATGTATTTTTTAGCTCTAATTCATTAGCATAGGTAGGCATATGCTTACCTTTTTTGCTTCTCCAGCTATCAGGTGTCCATTTATCATTCATATAAATTAGGGCTATTAAACTTATTAGAATCTTGAAACAAGTTTATTAATTGAAAAAACTACTTTTTCTTAATAATTTTTAATTTAGCTCTTTCAATCGCTAAATTATTAGATGGTATGTCTTGATTAATTACACTACCCGCTGCAATTTTAACATTTTTATTAATCACCACAGGAGCAATTAAGGAGCAATTTGAGCCGATAAATGCACCTTCCTTTATAATTGTTCGATTTTTTAACTTTCCATCAAAATTGCATGTAATAGTTCCGGCACCTATATTAACGTTTTTTCCTATTTTACTATCACCAATATAGGATAAATGACTTATTGAAGTGTTATCACCAATTTTTGAATTTTTTACTTCAACAAAATTCCCAATTTTAGATTTTTTTTCGATAATTGTAGTCGGCCTAATACGAGCAAACGGTCCTATTGTACAATTTCCATTAATTTTTACACCCTCCAAATAAGAATTACTTTTTATTATACTTCCTGATTTAATTGTTACGTTATTTTTAATTATAACATTTGGTTCGATAATTACACCTTTTTCAATCATTGTATTATAACTAAAATAATTTGATTCAGGTTTATGAATTATCACTCCTTTATTAATAAATTTGTTTATTAAATAATTTTGAAAATTTATTTGTATTTTATTTAAATCTTTTAAAGTATTGACTCCAATCATTTCATCTTCAGGCGCTAAAACAAAAGAAAAAGGGGTTTGTTTTTTTGAATAAATATCAAAAATATCAGGTAAAAATTTCTCTTTTTTAATTTTACTAAATTTAATGGATTTTAAATTCTTAAAAAAAATACCTTTATTAACTAACATTACACCTGAATTGCAGGTTTGTATTTGTTTTTCCTTTTTTGATGCAAATAATTCCTCAACTACAGAAATAACTTTATTTTTATTGATTTTAACACGTCCATATCCGTAAGGATTCGATGAAGCAAAGGAAATCATGCTTGCATAATTTTTATTTTTCTTAAAATTACTAATCAATTTATTAATACTTTTATTTGTAATTAATGGAACATCTCCAAATAAAACTAGAAGATATTTATTTTTGATAAGATTTCTTGCAGAATTAATTGCATCAGCTGTACCATTTTGGTTTTTTTGGATTACAAGTTTACAGTCTGGTAATAATAACTTTAACTCATTAATATTTTTATTATTGCAAACTATAATAGTGTCATTTTCTGAAATTTTTTTAGCGGTATTAACTACATGTTTAATAATTGGTAAACCTGCTAAATCTTGAAACAATTTACTTTTCGTTCCGTGAAATCGACTACTCTTGCCAGCAGCTAAAATAACAGTAGTAATTTTAAACATTAAAAATTATAAATTTCTTATAATTTCGTTACCAGCATTAATTATTTCTTTTGAGGCATCTGATGTGATATTAATATCAATAACTCCTCTGCCAACAGAAAAGGTTTCAGCAAATATTACTTTACTTGAAATTCTTGATCTTGCTATCTTTGCTCCTGCATATCTAAGTCTTAATATCATTGCTTCCGTTAATCTTGCTCTTGGCATTACTCTGTTTAAAATGATTATAGGATTCTTTTTTTCCTGTTTTGCTATTTGTAAAAAAGGTAATGTTGCCATTAAATCTAATGGACTAGGTTGTACTGGTACAAATAGTCCATTTGAAGCCTTAATAATTTGCATGGTTTCAAAGGTTATAGATGGTGGACTATCAATAATTATAAAATCATACTTTCTTTTGATAGTTTTTACTTCATCAACTAAATTACGAATGTCAAATTTATAAGAATCGATACCACAATCATCCTCACCGTAATATTTATTTCGTTCAGTTAGCCAATAAGTAAGACTTTGTTGAGCATCAGCATCAATTACAGCTACTTTGTAGCCACTATTACTCCAAAGTACTGCTATATTTGCAGCTAAAGTAGACTTTCCAGATCCGCCCTTTTGATTTGAAAATGCTATTACTTTACCCATTATTAATATTTGTATAATTTTACTAAGATAATAACTATTTTAATATTATATGGAAACTATTTTAAAAAAAATATGGGACAAAATTTAATAGAATCAGCGAATAAAATACTGCTAGAAGGAGGGTTAGTTATTTTTCCCACAGAAACAGTTTATGGAATTGGAGCAAATGCTACAGATTTAAAAGCAGTAAATTTAATATATACTATGAAAAAAAGACCAAAAAGCAGCCCTATTATTTGTCATTTTGCAACAATAAAAAACATTAAAAAGAATTTTTACCTTAATGATGTTGATCTTTCCTTAGCAAAAAAATTTTGGCCAGGACCGCTAACATTAATTTTAAAAAAAAAATCAAATTCAAAAATTAGTTCTATTGTTTCAAATAACTCTGAGTGGGTTGGATGCAGAATACCCAATAATGAAATTGCACTAAATTTACTGAAAAGAGTCAAATTTCCCATTGCAGCTCCAAGTGCTAATATAAATATGAAAACATCAGTTACTTTACCAGATGATTTAGATCCTGTTTTAAAAAAAGAAATATTTACTATTGATGATGGATCATCGATATTAGGACTTGAATCAACTGTTATTAAAACTAGTAATAATAAAATAGAAATACTTAGATTAGGTAGTTTAACAGAAGAAGAAATTTATAAAAAATTTAAAAATTATAAAATAACTATAAGTAAAAAATCTACTTTATCACCCGGTCATCAACGTAAACATTATTCACCAAAAAAACCCTTAAGAATAAATGTTAATAAAGTTAAAAATGATGAAGGTTTATTAAATTTTGGCCTAAACAATTTAAAATCTAAAATTATTGATTTAAATCTAAGCAAAAAGTCTGACCTTATTGAAGCAAGTAACAAATTTTATCATTATTTAAATTTAATAGATAACTCAAATTGTAAAACAATTGCAGTAGCACCCATACCTTCTGAAGGTTTGGGTAAGGTAATTAATGATAGATTGATGAAAGCTATAGTAGAATAAAAAAAAACTTATAATCTACTTATATAGTCTAAAATTCTATAATAAATAATTGCTGTTGAATATATAGGTCTTCTTAAAAGATCTCCTCCAGGAATTTTGAAATGATTTATACTTGAAAATAAATCAAACTTATTATTCTTTTCTAAAATTTTTTCAGCAATTAATTTTCCTCCCATTACACTCATAGCTAAACCATGGCCAGAATATCCATGGGCATAGTAAAGATTATTTTTCATTAAAGTTCCAAATTGTGGCATTCTATTAATTGATATAGCTAAAGTACCTCCCCATGCAAAATCTATTTTTACATCATTAAGTTCAGGAAAAACTTTTAACATTCGTTTTAATACAAATTTTTTTGCATCTTTAACAAAGTTTGCTGTTATTGTTTCAGGCCCCCCAAACAATAATCGATAATCTTCAGAAAATCTAAAATAATCAATCATAAATCTAGAATCGCTTACTGCTACATTTCTTTTTATTAATTTCTTAGCGTATTCATCTCCTAATGGCTCAGTAGCAATAATATAATTATTGATAGGCATAAAATAGCTTCTAACTGATCCAAGTAGGTTATCTAAATAACCGTTGCAGCAAACAATTACTTTTTTTGTCTTAATTTCATATGAATTAACTTTAATTGAAATTTTATTTGAATTGTCAATAATTTTAGAAGCTGGGCTATTCTGATAAATTTTAACTCCTTTTTCAAGACAGGCATTCATTAATCCATAAGTTAATTTTAAAGGATTTAAATGATAACAATCTTTTAAAAGTAATCCTGAAAAATATCGCTCACTATGAATCTCTTCTTTAATCATTTTCTCATCAAGGTATTCGAAATCATTATAATCATAATATTTTTGCATATGATCTATTTCTTTTAAAAAATATTTATAATCATTTTTAGTGTTTCCTACATGAAGAACGCCGGGTTTAATCGCACAATCAATTTTATAATTATTAATTATATCAATAACTTCTTGAACAGCTTCAAGACCAATAAACCAAAACATTTTAGCTTTTTCGTTTCCAAATTTTTTTTCAAGATAAAATTGATCTTTACGCATACCTATTCCCAATTGTCCCCCATTTCTTCCCGAAGCTCCTGAACCAATTTGATTTGCTTCTATAATAGTTACAGTATAACCACTATTTGATAGGTTGAGTGCAGCTGATAAACCTGTTAATCCTCCTCCAACAACACAAATATCCGTATTTATATTTTCTTTTATTTGTTTATGATGCTTATTTATTGGAGCAGAATATTGATAAAAACTTGGATTTTCATTATGATGTTGCTCATAAGTTCTTTTTTTTGTAATAAACACAATACATTCATTAATGATTTAAATTCAATAAGTAAACATACACTCATAAATATATGGTCGATAATTTTAAAACCTGGTTGGAAGAAAATTCAATTACAGAAGTTGAATGTTTAGTTCCAGATTTAGGAGGTATAGCTAGAGGAAAAATTTTACCTACTAACAAATTTATTTCAGGCCTGTTAAATGATAGTCATAGACTGCCTCAATCTGTATTTATTCAAACTATATCAGGGGGGTATGCAACTGAAGATGAAGAATTACCAATAGATGTTTATAATCCAACTGATATTGATGTAATATTAAGACCAGATTATAATACAATTAGAAATGTTCCTTGGTATGATGATCCAACAGCCCAAGTAATTTGTGATGCTGTAAATTTAAATGGAACACATGTCATAAATTCAAGTAGAACAGTTTTAAAAAAAATACTTAAATTATTTGATGAGCTTGGTTATGAGCCAATCATTTCACCTGAAGTAGAATTTTACCTAGTAAAACCAAATCCAGATTCAGATTATCCTCTAGAAGTTCCTATAGGTCAATCAGGGAGAGAAGAGACTGGAAAGCAAGCTTTTGGAATTGATGCAGTAAATGAATTTGATAATTTATTTGAAGATGTTTATAATTATTGTGAACAACAAAATATAGAAATTGATACGATTAACCACGAAAGTGGTTCAGCGCAGATGGAAATTAATTTCCAACATGGAGAACCTTTAGAATTAGCAGATCAAGTTTTTCTTTTTAAAAGAACCTTAAGACAGGCCGCTATAAAACATAAACTTTATGCAACATTCATGGCCAAACCAATGGAAAATCAACCGGGAAGTTCTTTACATTTACATCAATCTTTATTTAATAAAAAAAATAACAAAAATGTATTTTACAGTAAAAAAAATACTATCTCTAATTTAATGAAAAGCTATATAGCTGGACTTCAAGCTTTTACACCCAAATTAATGCCTATACATGCTCCAAATATTAATTCTTATAGACGTTTATTTGCGACATGGGATGCTCCAAGAAACACAAATTGGGGTATTGGAAATAGATCATGTGGGTTTAGAATTCCTTCGCATGAAGAAGAAAGCATGAGAATAGAAAACAGAATTTCTGGTTCTGATACTAACCCTTACCTTGTAATTGCCGCAAACTTAGCAGCTGGATACCTAGGTATAAAAAATAAAATGAAACCAACAACGGAAACAAAAAAAAGCGTATTTGGACAGCAAAAAAGTTCATTACCTAAGAATATGGAAGAGGCTATTTCGTTATTTGAAAAAGATGATCAAATTAATGATGTATTTAATCAAAAATTTGTTCGCACAATAGCAGCTATAAGAAGAGTTGAAAATCAAGCATATTTAAAAGTAATCAGCTCCTGGGAAAGAGAATTTTTATTGTTAAACGTTTAGGATAAACTAAGATCTAAATGCTTCAGATACCAAGATTTAAATTTTTCTAAACCTTTTTCCATTTTAGAAAGAGGGCCAGGCCTATATTCTTTTGATAAAACACCTCTTTGATTATCTTCAATAATTTTTTTATCTGCTATTGTTGTAGCATCCCACATCCATATCATTTCATCAAGACTGTAATCTTTGCCTTCCTCTGCATCTTTATGAACTAACCACATTAACTCAACTTTTGTGTGTTTGGTTGAAACTGGTATAAACGTAAATAATGTAGCAAAATCATTACACATTAATAAACTATTAAAAGGTGATGTACCCACTGATGTGTATCCACAATCATAATCTTTAAATTTACCCATTAACTTAGCAATAGGTTTGCCTGATTTTGTTTCTGTATATTTCCCTTCTCTAAGAGGAGTTCTTTCAGCACTTCTTGAATAATCATTAAATTCAGATTCAACATACTCTCCAGTTAAATGACCCATTTTTTCTACCTTAGCATTCCATTCATTTAACATTTTTTCGAATTTCTTAGAAGTTGGTCCAGTATTGCTGCCAGCACCATACGCAATAATATATTCACTATCATGAACAGCACAGTATTCTGGATGAGCTGGCTGGCAATGATAACATTCATGAAAATTATCAAGTGTCAGTTTCCAATTTCCATCAGTGGGATAAAACTGTCGATGAGCAATTTTTGCATCAGCCAATCCATGAAATTCAATAAATTTTTTAGTTGGAGAAATAAAATCATCAAAATTATTTGGATTATCAGATAAGTTTATAAATATTAAACCTTCAAATATTCTGATGTTACATTTATTCAAGCTCCATTCAGTTTTATTAAAGTTTTCTTCCATCATTCTTGCTGATTTAATAGAACCGTCTAAATTATAACTCCAAGCATGATATGGGCAAATTAATAGTTTTTTATTGCCCTCTTCTTCTAAACAAATATGAGAACCTCTATGACGACAAACATTATAATGAGCATAAATAGAATTGTTATTACCTCGAATAATAATTATTGATTCTTTTCCAATATTAAAAAGAAAATAATCTCCATAATTAGGTATTCTTGAAATATGCCCAACAAACACCCACTGTTTAAAAAATATATTTTTTAGATCTAATTGAAAAATATAGTCATCTGTGTAGAAAGATTGATCTAATGAATAATTTTTTTTTTGTTTTTTAATTAAATTTTTTAAATCAACATTATTCATATTAATGTATATAATATTGATTGAATAAGCATTCAATGAAATTTATAAATAACCTATGACTAATTTATATCATAAAGATATTTATAAGTTTGATGAACCCATTAAAAGTTATTGGGAATCAACAATCAATACAAACGTAAAATATAAAAGTTTAGAAAAAAATATTAAAACTAATATTGTAGTTATTGGCGGTGGATATACTGGAATTAGCTGTGCTTTGTCTTTAGCCAAAAATTTTGATGAAGATGTTGTTTTATTAGAAGCCGGTCATATTGGTTGGGGATCTTCAGCAAGAAATGCAGGATTTTGCTGCATACCTCCTGCTAAAATGTCAGTTAAAAAAATGTTTAATAAATTCGGTAAAATAGAAACAAAAAAATTTTTTAAAAATACCATTGAAGGTTCCAACTTTACTAAAAACTTAATTACAGAATATAAAATAGATTGTGATTTAACAGGTAATTGCAATTATGAAGTAGCTCCACATCCAAGCTATTTCAATTCAATAAAAGAAGAGGCTAATTTATATAAAACAGAATTTGGAATAGAAACTGAAGTTTTTTCCAAAAAAGAATTTAACGAAATTGGACATATGGGAGAGGAGCAGTTCGGAGCTTTTTCATACAAACCTGGATTTGCTATTAACCCATTAAAATTTTTATTAGGTCTTGCTAAACAAGCAGAAATATCCGGCGTTAAAATTTTTCAAAAAAGTAAAGTTAATAAAATAGAAAAAAATTCTGGAAAATTTAATGTAATTTCAAATGGTCAAATAATTACAGCAAATAAAATTGTAATGGCAACTAATGGATTTTATCAAGATGATTTATTTCCACAATTAAATAATATGATATTGCCAGTAATATCTAACATAATTATAACAAGACCTCTTTCAAAAAGCGAATTAGACTCACATAATTTTATTACACGCAATCCAGTTTTAAATATTAGAAATTTGCTTTTTTACTACAGACTATTAAGTGATAACCGTTTTTTATTTGGAGCAAGAGGTGATGTGGTAGGTAGTGAGCAATCATCAATAATTAAATCAAAAAAAATGGAAAAACAAATGAAAAAAGTTTTTCCTAATTGGAAGGATGTAAAGATTGATTACAATTGGAGAGGTCTTGTTGCTGTTACTACTAAATTTACGCCTTCTATAGGAAAGCTTGATGAAGATGAAATTTATTATAGTTTTGGCTACCAAGCTAATGGAGTCAACACAGCTCCATGGTCAGGAAATGAATTAGCAAAATTAATTGTTTCAAATAGTAAGGAATTAAAAATATCTAAGTTTTACCAAGGTTTGCCAAAAAAATTCCCCTTTCCTAAATTAAGATTATTTTATCTAAGATTATATTTAATGTATTGTTCAATTATAGATAAATAAATAATGAGAGTACCAGGAAGATTTGAAGATCATAAATGCACATTTGTAACTTGGCCTTGTTCTACAGATTTAGAAATCGATAAATTCACAAAAGAAATAATTTCTTTTGTAAAAAAACTATCAAATTATGAAAAAGTAATAATAATTTCAGATCCATCAAATTATATAAATGCAAAAGAATCTTGTGAAAATTTTGCAACTGTATTTTCAATACCAACCGATTGGTCTTGGATTAGAGATAATGGTCCTATATTTATTATAAATGATATGAAGGAAATTGAAGCAATTCATTTTAATTTTAATGCTTGGGGAGAAAAATATACGCCTTGCGTATCAGTCAAAGAAATGCCAAGATTACTCTTGGAGAAATTAAAAATAAAAAGACATTTTTCAAATTTAATTCTTGAAGGTGGTGGCGTTACATTTGATGGTATTGGTACAATGGTTACAACAGAACAAATGTTATTAAATAAAAACAGAAATCCAAACTTTGATAAAAAAGATGTAGAAAATGAAGTTAGAAAATTATTAGGTATTGAAAAAATAATTTGGTTAAAAAAAGGACTTTATGAAGACAAAAGTACTGATGGACATGTTGACTGTGTAGCAGAATATTTAGCCCCTGGAAAAATATTGATACAAACGATTTATGAAAAAAATAATCCTAATTATGAATTATTAAAAGAAAATTTAAAAATTATACAAAATGAAACAGATGCTTCGGGAAATAAATTAGACATAATTGAAATGCCTTATCTGCCTTATTTTGCAAAAAAATATAAGAATAAAAAATATGTATCACCTTACACAAATTATTATATAGCCAATGGAGTAGTTATGGTACCAGAAGTTGATAAATTTATGGATGAAAAAGCTTATAAAATAATTGAACAAATTTATCCAAATAGAGATATTATTCCTACTAAATCATACTATCAAGCCATTGGTGGTGGTGGACCAGGTTGCATCACTCAACAACTTCCAAAAATTCAAAATGCAGAAATTTAAAATCTTTATAATTCTAATTTTATCATTTTTTTTATTAGAAAGCTGTAATGACTATTCTGTAAAAAAAGGTAAAAAGGGTAATTTTTCGTTTAGAAAATGTTCAAGTTGCAATGTTTCAGCTAATTAAATGATTACACCAAAAAAAAATAATTTTTATATGCCAGCAGAATGGTACCCTCATGAATGCTGCTGGATGCAATGGCCATATAATAATCCCAATCATGATGGCTATGGAGCTATTCCTTCTTGGTCACATTTTGATTTCGAAAAAGGTAAATTTGCGTGGGCAAAAGTCGCAAAATCAATTTCAGAATTTGAAAATGTTAAAATGATTGTTCATCCAGAAAATATTTCTGAAGCAAAAAAAATGCTTGATCAAAAAATAGAGATTATTGAATTTAAAATTGATGATTGTTGGGCAAGGGATACTGGTGCAATTTTTTTATTAAATAATGAAAATAAACTTGGAGGAATCGATTGGGAATTTAACGGATGGGGAAAATTTAAACCTTATGACTCAGATAATAAAGTGGCTAAATTTATGATAGAATATTCTTCAGCTAAATACTTTAATAATAATATGATCCTCGAAGGCGGATCTATCCATGTTGATGGAGAAGGTACTTTATTAACAACTGAGCAATGTTTACTTAATAAAAATAGAAATCCTAAGCTTTCAAAGGAAGAAATAGAAATGAATTTAAAGGAATTTTTAAATATTAGTAAAATTATTTGGCTAAAAAATGGAACTGATGAGGGAACAGATGGTCATGTTGATAACATTGCATGCTTTGCTAAACCTGGAACTGTATTAGCTTTAAGTTGTGATGATAAACAAGATTCTTTTTATGAAAAAATAAATGAAAACTTAGAAATTTTGAAAACTTCAATTGATAGTAAAGGAAGGAGATTAAATATTATTGAAATTGAAATGTCAAAGAAAAGACTAATACCTAATGATCAAGAACCTAGCTCCTATATAAATTTTTATATTGCTAATAAAGGTATAGTAATGCCTAGTTTTGATGACCAAAAAGCCGATTTAAATGCGCAATCTATTATACAAACAACCTTTCCTGATAGAAAAATTATTGCTATTAATGGAATAGATATTTCTTTGGGCGGAGGAAATGTTCATTGTATAACGCAACAACAACCTATAAGCTCTTTATAGAAGAAAGAAAAAGATATGAAAATTAAAGTTGCAGCAACACAAATGACTTGTAGCTGGACTATAGAAGAAAATATAAATAAAGCTATAAATTTAATTAAAGAAGGTGCTGAAAAAGGAGCAAATATAATTCTACTTCAAGAACTTTTTCAAACACCATATTTTTGTATTCAATATGATGAAGATATTTTTAAATTAGCTGAAACTTTTGAAAATAATAAAGTACTTAAAATAATGAGCGATTTAGCTAAAAGTCTAAATGTTGTTTTGCCAATAAGTTTTTTTGAAAAGGATAATAATGCTTACTTTAACTCTATTGCAATTATTAATGCTAATGGCGAAATATTAGGCAAATATCGTAAATCACATATACCTGATGGTCCGGGCTATCTTGAAAAATATTACTTCAACATAGGCAACACTGGTTTTAAAGTTTGGGAGACAAAATTTGGGAAAATAGGAATCGGTATATGCTGGGATCAATGGTTCCCAGAAGCAGCAAGAATTATGGCATTAAAAGGTGCAGAAATATTGTTTTATCCAACAGCAATCGGTGATGAATTAATGAGTGAATATGATAGTTCTGGTGCTTGGCAGAGAGTAATGCAAGGTCATGCAGCTGCAAATATCATGCCAGTTGTTGCTTCGAATAGAATTGGATCAGAATCTGTTAAAGGTCAAACAAATGGCTTCTATGGAAGCTCTTTTATTTGTGACAGAACTGGTAAGATATTAGCTGAAGCTTCAAAAGACAAAGAAGAGATTATTGTTGCTGAAATTGATACTGAGGAAGATCACTTATTCAGAAGAAACTGGGGACTTTTTAGAGATAGAAGGACAGATCTGTATAAAGAAATTTTAACCCTTGATGGTAAAATTAAAGATTAAGATACCATTTGTATTCTATATCTGAAATTTCTGAATAAAAAGATTTTAATTCTTTTCTTTTTAAATCTGAGTACATATTTACATATTCTTCAGAGTAATAACTTTTACAGAATTCTGAATTTTCAAATAAGCCAATTGACATTTCTATAGTTTTTGGCATTTCAGGATCAGCATCTGCACATGCATTATCTATGCGAAATTTAGAGGGTTCTAATTTATTTATTAAACCTAAATGTATACCTGATAGTATAGCCGCAAGAACTAAATATGAATTAGCTTCTGCTCCAGCAACTCGATGTTCGATTCTTTTTGCATTATTATCACTTCTTGGAATTCTAAACGCTACTGATCTGTTATTAGGTCCCCATGAATTATTTACTGGAACAAATTGATCAGGCTCAAAACGTCTATAAGAATTGACATTAGGAGCAAAAATTAAAAAATTATCATAAGTTGTTTTTTGTAAACCGCCAATTGCAAAACGTAATTGTTCACTACCCTCTTCATTTTTACTTGCAAAAATATTTTTATTGTCTTGGTCAAAAATACTTAAGTGAACATGCATTCCACTGCCAGTTTCATTTACAAAAGGTTTTGAAAGAAAACTTGCTTCATAATCATGTTTTATAGCTGTTTCTTTAATTACACGTCTTAATAACGATGCATCATCAGCAGCTTTAAGAGCTTCATCGGTATGTTTTAAATTTATTTCAAATTGAGCGGGAGCAAACTCTGAAGAAGCTGTTGTGGCAGGTATATTTTGTATTTTACAAAATTTATTTACATCCTCTAAAAATTCATAAAATTCATCTAATTCTCGCATCCCATAAACTTGAGTCCCCTCACTCTTTCTGTTTGTCTCATTTGATATCGCTGAAATTGGTTTTTCTAAAATACTTTTTCTTTTATTAAAAAGATAAAATTCTAATTCAAAAGCAATCTTAAAAGACAGTTTCAAATCATCAAATTTTTCTAAAACTTTAGCTAAAACATTTCTTGGATCAACAATAGAACTATATCTAGATTCATCTTGTATTGTAATTAAAACTTGTGCTAATGAATCCTTATGCCAAGGCATTTTTTTTAAAGTTCCAGCTACTGGATAATAAGTGGCATCTGGATCTCCATCACTAAAACCTCTACCAGCTGCATCAGGGCAATAACCTGTTACATCTAGCAGAAAAGTTGAATAACAAAATTGAATTCCAGATTTAAATAATTTTTCTGCTTCGTTAATTGGGAGCCTTTTACCTCTTATGATACCTGATAAATCACTTAAAATGGCATCAACATATTTTATGTTAGGGTTGTTTTTAAAAAAACTATTAAACTCATCTAGAGTTCCTAAGGAAACTTTATTATAATTTAAAGTCATATAAAATTTATATGAAATAATTATTTGAATGTCTATGTATTTAAAATAAAAGATTAACAATGGATTTACATTATATTTCTGCCACAGAGGCTATGAAAAAATTTAAAAATAAATCCTTATCACCTGTAGAATTAATAAAAGCCATTATTAAAAGAGCTGAAGAAATTAATCCTAAAATAAATGCTCATAATTTTACATTTTATGATCAAGCAATTGAAAAAGCTAAAAATTCTGAAAAGAAATATTTTTCTAATTCAAATCAACTTCCCTTAGAGGGAATACCCATAGCTATTAAAGATGAAGAGGATATCAAGGGTCAGCCAAACACTAATGGTTCTTTAATTTTAAAAAATCACATTGCTACAAAAACTATGGTTGATGTTGAAAGAATAATTAACTCTGGCGCTATTACACATTGCAGAACTACTACTCCGGAATTTTCATGTACTTCTTTTACTCATTCAAAATTATGGGGAGTAACTCGCAATCCATGGAATTTAGATTATACTCCAGGAGGCTCATCAGGTGGTTCTGGTTCTTCTTTGGCTGCAGGTTGCTCAACATTAGCAACAGGTTCTGATATTGGAGGATCAATAAGAATACCTGCTTCAGCTTGTGGCTTAATAGGCTTCAAGCCGCCTTATGGACGTAATCCGCAAGAGCCACCATTTAATCATGACCAATATTGTGTAGTTGGACCAATGGCAAGAACAGTTCAAGATTGTATTTTAATGCAAAATGTTATGTCTGGACCTCATCCAAAAGATATAACTAGTTTGAAACCAAAATTAACTATTCCTAGTACTTTTGAAAATATTAAAAATTGGAAAATTGCTTATTCTATGAATTTGGGTTTTTTTGAAATTGATAAAGAAGTTCAAAAAAATACTTTGGATATAATTAATAAACTTAAAGATCTCGGAGCGAAAGTTGAAGAAGTTAAATTAAACTGGGACAAAAAAGAGCTCGAAGATACTTGTTATAATTACTATGCTCATCTTTTTGCAAATTTTATTGCCGAATTAATTCCAGAACACGAAGATAAACTAACAGACTATGCAAAAGATGTAGGAATAACGGCTAATATTGTAAATAGAGCATTAGCTGAAAGAAAAAAAATAAATCATCCATCTATGGGAATTGATTTAGGAATGACTTTATATCAATGTAATAAGACTGCTGGAAAAATGTATGAGGAGTTTGGACCAATAATTCATGATTATGATGTTTTTATTTGCCCTACTTTATCTATTCCTGCTGTTAAAGCTGATATAAATCTATTTAAAGATAAAATTATAATTAATGGTAAAGAAATAGAATCTCCTGATCTTGGCTGGACTTTATGCTATCCATTTAATATGCTTTGTCGCTTGCCTGTGCTCTCAATTCCTTCTGGTTTAGCTGATAATGGAATTCCTACAGGTATACAAATTGTTGGTAAACCATATGACGATATTCCCGTTTTTCAAGTAGGATATCAATTAGAGCAACTAGAACCTTGGTTTAAAACTAATAAATTTAAACCAAATTTATAAATTTAAATTATTTTTATTGAATTTTTTTAAAATTATTGTTCTTATAATACATAAATTAATTAATTT
>CEUS01550346.1_pt1 | contig 23194 bp, 19 predicted proteins | sample 427031 | NCBI WGS metagenome assembly CEUS01 (sample SAMEA2622837, study PRJEB7988) | marine metagenome | biome: marine biome (ENVO:00000447); feature: marine epipelagic mixed layer (ENVO:xxxxxxxxx); material: "saline water (ENVO:00002010), including plankton (ENVO:xxxxxxxx)" | depth 140 m | reverse complement strand
CGATCACTCCTAAAGCAAAAATACCGACAATGAACACTTTTGCCAATCCCATGACGTACATTGTAAATCAATAGGCAGTGGAAGCGAGACGAGTTAAGTATTCTTTTTTAAAAGTCATTAGATTGACCAGTGTTTGGTGATGTATTTGACCTGTGCAGCAAATATTTGCCGTTCGACGGTTGCCTTAACTATCTACGGTCGCTATTATTCTTTGCTTGTTGCTGTTTGCGTTCTTAGGTAAAGAAGGAGAATGGACCTGTGTCAGATAATGAACCTGCCGTATTACTAGAAAGTGATCTCACTGGTGTTGAACTTATTGCCCGTGGTAAAGTGCGCGATGTTTACCAAGCGGGTGAGGGTATTCTTTTTATTGCTACCGATCGAATCTCGGCTTTCGATGTTGTTTTACCGAATGGCATTCCCCGTAAAGGCGAAGTGCTGACGAAGCTTTCAATTTTCTGGTTTGATTTTTTGAAAGATTTACTACCTACCCATTTCTTGACAGCGAATGTGGACGAGTATCCTGTCGAATTACAGCAGTTTCGCGAGCAACTGGAAGGCCGCTCGATGCTGGTCAAAAAGCTTGAGATGGTGCCGATTGAGTGTATAGCCCGTGGTTATTTAGCGGGATCGGGGTGGAAGGAGTACCAAGCTCAAGGTACGGTTTGTGGAATTGAATTGCCATCAGGGTTAGTTGCGAATGGTTCGTTGCCAGAGCCAATATTTACACCGTCGACTAAAGCAGAAGAAGGACACGATGAGAACATCAGTTTTGAACAGGCTTGTGACGTTATCGGCGAAGACCTATGTACGAGATTGCGAACGCTAACACTCGATATCTACAAGAAGGCGCAGCAGCATGCATTGACTCGTGGTGTGATGCTTGCTGATACCAAGTTTGAGTTCGGTCTTCTCAATGGTGAAATTGTTCTGGCCGATGAGGTATTAACACCTGACTCATCTCGCTACTGGCCTCTAGACTCTTATCAGCCCGGCCAAGAGCAACCATCCTACGACAAGCAATATGTTCGTGATTACCTAGAAAAAGTCCGTTTTAACAAGCAACCTCCTGGGCCGGTGTTGCCAGAAGAAGTAGTCGCCAATACATCAAGTAAATACCAAGAGGCCTACAAAGCCCTTACCGGTAAAGAGCTATAGGGATTTGGCCTAATCGGCAGAAAAAGTAGTGTTAAGTAACCCAGATTCTAGATTGATTGAAAGCGGCCACTGAGCCAATAGTGGAAGCCCGAACGTCAGAGGTTAGAAGATCATTCAGTAACTTCTCTCGATGCTTAGGGGCAACCGAGATCAGTAGACCACCGGAAGTTTGAGGGTCATAAAGAAGACCTTCTACCTCAGCTGGCACGCTTGAATGGACGTCGACAGACGGGCTGGCGAATACCTTGTTGTTTTTTTGCCCTCCAGGAAATATGCCCTGTTGTGCATATTCAAGTGCACCGGGAAGAAAGTCTACCGCGCGATGGTCAATCTCAAGGCTTACTTGGCTTGCTTTAGCTAATTCGAGAGCATGTCCCAGCAAACCAAATCCGGTTACATCTGTTACGGCGTGCACTTCGTAACGATTCACGGCATGTCCGGCTGCTGCGTTGAGTGTAGTCATCGATTCGACCAGAGCTACGATTTGTTCGTCAGGAACGAGATCTTTTTTAAGTGCGGTTGAAATCACGCCAGTCCCTAATTTTTTTGTGAGGATTAGGTGATCTCCTGGCTGTGCTCCCGCATTAGTTCGAATGTGGTTTGGATTGACTAAGCCTGTGACTGCATACCCAAATTTAATTTCGTCATCAGCAATACTGTGCCCACCTATGACCACGCAACCAGCCTCACGGATCTTCTCTAAGCCACCGGTCATAATTTGTTGCAGAACTTCTGGGTTACCATTGGAAGGGTAGCAAGTGATAGCTAAAGCACTTAGGGGTTTACCACCCATGGCGTAAATATCACTCAGCGCATTCGCCGCGGCAACAGCTCCAAACGTTGTTGGATCATCAACGATGGGAGTAAAGAAATCTACGGTCTGCACTAATGCTGAGGAATCGTCAAGTTTGTACACTCCCGCATCGTCGGATGTATTGAATCCTACAAGGACATTCTGACTGGTTTGCCGCGGTAAACTACCGAGGACCCGGTTGAGCAAGACGGGATTCATCTTGCTTGCTCAACCAGCTGTTTTCACCCCAGCTGTCAATTTAACTTTATCCCTATGTGCAGCCATACAAATTTGATTATGTCATACGCAACGCCATCGGATTTACTAGATTTTTTTAGTGCAGCGTCAGGTGATGATTGTTACGTATCAGACTTGCTAGAGACGCAAGCAGTACGGTGCATTTAAAGATAAAACTATCCGTTTTGAATGGCTTCTGCAAAGGACTGTAACGAAGGGTACACAAGGGGCTCTTCTCTCTGTGTCGACGAAAATTGCGCAAAAATATCGGGCCATTCTGGCCTTGTGCTGATTAGCACTGGCTTAGCTCTAATCGTGCACGCGGCTTGTAGATCAACTGCGGAATCCCCTACCACCATTGAAGTGGAATAATCAATATCAGGAAAATCATTGCATGCTTTTTCGAAGAGTCCGCTTGATGGTTTGCGGCAGTGGCACTGGCCGAGATCATGAGGGCAGTGGTAAATTCCATCGAGTCGCCCCCCGTACGAAACGATCTCGTCCTCCATCTTGCGATGAATATTGATCAGGTCCGATTCGGTCATCAGATCGAGAGCGATGCCTCGTTGGTTTGTGACGACTATGATGCGCTTGCTCATTTCGTTCAGCATTCGAATCCCTTTCAAAGCACCTGGAAGGAATCTGAATTTTTTCCAGTCGGTGACGTATGGATTGTCACCTTCTAGTTTTTGATTTATTACACCATCACGATCAATAAATACTGTATGTACAGTATTTAAACAACATATCTTAATGTCACTCATAAAGTATATTGATAGGTGTGGTAACCGGCATTCCTCTCTGTTTCAGTCCGAATGTTGCCAGTGCATAGATTAACGTGTTGCTTCCCATGCCAAGTGTTCTAATTCTGGTGAGAGTAATTGTTCCCATGCGAGACGAACTGCGGCGGGGGATCCAGGCATTGAAACGACAACGGTGCCATTATACAAACCGGCAGTAGCGCGTGACATGATTGCAGAAGTGCCTATTTCCTCATAGCTCAGCGATCGAAAGATTTCCCCGAAGCCAGGTAAAGTCTTTTCAAGCTTACGGCTCAATACATCGAATGTGGTATCGCGAGTTGATATGCCAGTTCCGCCATTGAAGAGTACTACTTGCACTTCGCTAGACGCCAGTGTGTCCAGTGCCGCTTCAATCTCGTTTGCTTCATCGGCGAGAATAATTGCTGAATGGAGTAGGTGCCCATTTGATTTAATTTGATGACAGAGATAGTTGCCACTTTTATCTGTTTCGCGTGTTCGGGTATCGCTTACTGTTACGACTGCGACGTTAACTGGTCCGCGACGAGAGGCTTTCTCTTTGTGTTCGGTGGTTGTTGGAGAGGCCATGTCTGATGAGTCACATTGTAACGGTAGTTGCAATATTTAGGAGTGAGCAAGAGATTTATTTTGTTAGCATGACGGCTATGAAGTTGATGCGCGCCTTTGCAGCTGGTGTTCACGAAATCCAAAAATTTCTTCCGCAGCTATGGGGAATGGCTCGGGAACTTTTTCATGAAATTATGGGGTTTATCTTCTTTGCTCTGACATTATTCTTTGTTTTTGGTGGCCAGGGGTTGATTCGTAGCTATCAAGCACTAGGTGACGATCCAGATGCAGAAGCCCGTTTAATACTGGTTGGTTTGTTTGTCGTTATGTTTGGAGGATTCGGTGTTTCATCTTTTCGGCGAGCGCGCCGCATTGCGAGGAGTCGAAAATAGAAAAACCTGTGTGGGACTCATCAATGGGGGAACGAGCCAAAGAGAAAGACCGGGGTTCACCAGGTGAATTTCCGTATACCCGTGGCATTCATTCAGGAATGTACCAGGACAGACTCTGGACCATGCGTCAATATGCCGGTTTTGGCGACGCTGAAGAATCAAACAACCGTTACCGATATCTCATTTCACAGGGGACCACTGGCCTTTCTGTAGCATTTGATCTGCCGACGCAAATGGGTTTGGACTCCGACAACCCGTTAGCACTTGGAGAGGTAGGCAAGGCTGGTGTGCCGATCTGTTCTATCAATGACATGGAGACGCTCTTCAAGGGTATTTCTTTGGGCAACGTTTCAACCTCTATGACTATCAACTCTACAGCGATTGTTTTACTGGCAGCTTATGTTCAGATAGCACGAAGGCAAGGACTACAAACGAACCAGTTAAGAGGCACTATCCAGAACGATATTCTCAAAGAGTATATAGCGCGGGGAACATATGTTTTTCCTCCTCGGGCTTCGATGCGGATAGTTACTGACCTCTTTAGGTGGGCGAGTGAATGGGTTCCCCATTGGAATGTTATCTCAGTTAGCGGATACCATATGCGCGAGGCTGGTGCGACGGCTGTTCAGGAACTGGCTTTTACTTTGGGAAATACGGTTGCCTATGTGGAGTCTGCTTTATCTGCAGGTATTGAAGTTGATAAGCTTGCACCACAGCTTTCATTCTTTTTTAGCTCGGGTAGTAACTTTCTTGAGGAAATTGCTAAGTTTCGAGCTGCACGGCGTCTGTATGCACACATGATGAAAGAACGATTTGGTGCCCGCGCACCACGTTCCATGCAGATGCGATTCCATGTGCAGACTGCAGGATCAACACTAACGGCACAGCAACCCCAGGTCAACGTCATTCGGACGACACTGCAAGCGTTATCGGCTGTACTGGGGGGTGCCCAATCACTTCACACCAACTCGCTCGATGAGGCACTATCCTTACCAACGGAACATGCAGTAAGGCTCGCACTGAGAACCCAGCAGGTACTGGCTCACGAAACCGGAATTGCCGATACGGTTGATCCATTCGGTGGATCCTATGCAATCGAGAAAATGACTGATCAGATTGAACAGAGTGCAAAAAAATACCTTGAGCGTGTCGATAACATGGGAGGAATGATCGCTGCGATAGAACAAGGGTTTGTCCAACGTGAAATTCAAGAAGCAGCCTATAAATCCCAACGGCTTGTCGAATCGGGAGAACAAGTTATTGTGGGGTTGAATAAGTACCAGATGGAAGAAAAAACTGCAGAAATTCTGAAGATCGATTCGAGACGAGAAAGAAAACAGATTGAGAGGCTGAAACGATTTAAAGCGAATCGTAACGAAAAAAAAATCCGTCCGGTGATACGTCGCCTCGAAGATGTGGCCGGAACTTCAGAAAACCTTGTTCCGTATGTTCTCGAGGCCGTAGAGGCACAAGCCACCTTAGGTGAAATTACGGACGCTCTACGTTCAGTATTTGGGGTCTACCAGGAAAAAGTTGTTGTTTGATCTATGGGGTCATGCAGTTCAAGTAAATAGAGCGGAAGCGATCGCGATCTTAGTGATTGATTAGCATTGCTGATGTTGATTCGATAAAATTCTATTTAAAACTTGTGGGCAAATGCCATAAGAGGTCATTTTATCCACTTCACGTAATCCTCTAATGATGAAATCTTTGCAGTTAGTAGCACCTCGAACGGTTGAATTACGAGAACTAGAAGACCCGCCGACTCCCGGATCTGACGAAGTTTTAGTGAAATTACGAGCAGTTGGTCTCTGTGGGTCGGATATGCACTGGTATTCCGAGGGTGGGTGTGCCGGTTCCGACGCAAATTATCCAATGGTCTTGGGTCATGAACCCGCGGGAGAGATAGTGGAAGTTGGGCATGGGGTTGAAAAACTCAGTTCGGGTATGCGTGTCGCCGTGGAGCCGACTATCAGTTGTGGTGTATGTGAGAAATGTGTTTCCGGTCATTTTAACCTGTGCGATGAGTCCATTTTCATGGGAGGGTTTCAGATGCCCGGTCTATTGCGCCAGTATGCTGTTGTTCCGACACGCAATGTGTCAGTTGTCCCCGAGACTATGAGTTTCACAGATGCCGTAGTCGTTGAACCATTGGCAGTTCTATTACATACTCTCGAATTAGCCAAACTAACCCCGGATGACGCAGTTGCCATTATGGGTGCTGGTCCGATTGGTCTTCTAGCAGCAGCAGTGACAAAACAGGCAGGAGCATCGTGCGTAACTATTGCTGATCGGATCCCAGAACGTCTTGAATTAGCAAAAAAATTCGGTGCAGATGCAGTTGTAGACTTCACTAAAGATTCCGTGAGTGATGCAGTTTATGATATGACCAATGGCAAAGGTGCACATATCGTTATTGATGCTGCGGGTAACGCTGAATCAGTGAGTGATGCTATTGCTTCAGCTCGAAGTGGTGCCACCGTCGTTGTTGTCGGTATTCCTTCGCAGCGAGAGGTTGAAGTGCCGCTCTGGCAGGCTATGGACAAGGAACTGAAGTTCCATATTCAAAAACGTTCGAACAATAATGATCACGAAGCAATATCAATGATCAACCGGCAATTGATTGATATTAGCCCGCTTGTTACTCACCGTTTCCCTTTCGAGCAGGGTGATAGAGCCTTTCAAATGGTGCATGATTACTCTGATGGGGTGTGTAAAGCTGTGATTGAACTTTAGATGTCCAAAATAGACCATTCCGATTCAATGTCCACTTTTCTGACTGACACGGTAGTCGAAAATCTCTCGAGGGTCTTTAGCAAAAGTGAGTATGTCGGACAGGTGTTGTCAGGATATATTAGTTAGGTATGGCGTGTCGATCCGCGAAGCTCGTGTCGGTGATCTTTTTCATGGCTTCTCTGTCGGGAGTAGCTAGCGCCCAACTGACAAGTCCAGAATCACATTTCGGCTTTTCGATGGGTGCAGATCGACAATTGGCGACCTGGGACCAAGTTGCATCCTACTACCAGTTGATTGCCAAGGAGGACCGTCGTGTCCGTGTGGAGACACTGGGGGCAACGACAGAAGGTCGTCCATTGTTATTAGTTACGGTCGCCAGCCTAGATACATTAGATCGCCTGGACTACTACAAAGATATTCAGCGGCGATTAGCTGACCCCCGCACAACCTCACCACAACAGGCAGACACTCTGATCTCTGAGGGTAAAACTATCGTTTTGATTACCTGCTCGATTCATTCGAATGAGGTTGCTTCGACTCATACGGCTGTCCAGTTTCTATACGAATTACTGACCAAGGAGGATCCACGCTCTCAGACAATTTTGCAGAACACAATATTTTTATTGATGCCGTCACTAAATCCTGATGGCGTGGACAAAGTTGCGGCTTGGTACCGTCGTTTCGTGGGAACACAGTACGAAGGTGCACCTTTGACTGAGCTCTATCACCAATACACAGGCCACGACAACAATCGAGATTGGTACATGTTTACGCAGAAGGAGACACGACTTGTAGTCGAAAATGTCCACAACATCTGGAGACCACAGATTGTGTATGACGTCCATCAAATGGGCAATCGTGGTGCGCGTATGTTCTTGCCACCTTGGATGGATCCGATCGATCCAAATATTGACTCGCTAATTGTGCAACAGGTCAATCAACTAGGTAGCGCTATAGCAGTTGATCTCACAGCTGCAGGGAAGAAGGGCATTGTTGTGAATGGGATATATGACTATTTCACACCGGCACGCCACTACCAGAGTTATCACGGTGGGTTACGCCTACTAAGCGAGAGTGCAGGAGTTCGTTTTGCTACACCAATCAAGGTGCCATTTTTTTCTCTCGATGTTCGCAGCCGCGGTTACAACACGAGAAGCCGAAGTTGGAATTTTCTTGAGCCTTGGCTCGGTGGGACGTGGAGACTTCAGGATATTGTTGATTACCAGTTAATAACATTTCAATCCTGTCTCTATCAAGCAGCTTTGCAACGGGAGAATCTGCTCCGGAATTTCTACCGTATTCACAGCCGTACTGTAAATCGTAAACGACCATGGGGATTTGTTATACGCCGTGAACAACATGATTCAAATGCAACGAAACGTTTGTTGGAGACACTGTCATTTGGGATGGTTGAGATTGAAAAAGTGAACAAGGGTTTTTCTGTAGCGGAAGAGCATTTTTTCACTGGGGATTATCTTATTCGCCTTGCGCAACCGTATGGATCCTTCGCCAAGACACTTCTTGAGGCGCAACAATATCCTGACTCACGAGAGTATCCAGGTGGTCCTCCGCGAAGTCCATATGACGTGACAGCTCATTCTCTCCCTTTGTTGTTGGGCGTTGAGGTGATTCAACTGGAATACCCAGTCGATGTCGAATCTGTGCTCGTTGATCAGTTTGAATGGGATGGAAAAGTGGATGAGGATGATATTTTATCTTTCACCTCAGCTGCTAGTAACGCATGGAAGGCTGTCAACAGGTTTTTCTCAGCAGGAATTCCTGTGAAACGTGATCCTGACACTGGTGAGTTTTTGATTTCCGTTAAAGGTAAGGCAGCTCAGATGATTTCGCAGATGGCCTCTGAGCTGGACATAAGTTTCGTGTCGCCTTCAGCCGAGATTTTGGAACACAGTCGTCCCATTCAGTACCCCCGCATTGCTGTATATCGAGGCCAGGTTCCATTGATCGATGAGGGGTGGACACGATGGGTTCTAGATGAGTATGAATTTTCGTACGAAAGTGTTGGCAACGAACGCATCCAGGATGGAAATCTCAGTCTCGACTACGATGTGATTGTCTTACCAGATGCTCTACCGAGCATACTGCACGCAGGATATATTCGAGGAGCTCTGTATGACGGAGTGGAAGCACCACCAGATTATACTGGTGGCATCGAGGATGTGGGTGCTGCATCACTGAGACGCTTCATGATGGACGGTGGTACGGTACTCGCATTAAACCGCGCGTCAACTTATGCAATTGAACGTTTAGATGCACCGGTACGTAATATTTTAAGTGGATTGGGTAAACAGCAATTCTATGCGCCAGGATCTCTTCTCAATACACAAGTCAACACAAAACACCCTCTGACTCGAGGAGTAAGAAGCAATGAAGCCATCTGGTTCGAATCCGGACCGGCTTTTGAGAGGAATAGTCTAGTGAGTGGCGACATGACGCACAATGTAATGGTATTTAACGCGGAAAATATACTAGCGTCTGGCTGGTTGCTAGGAGAGGAATATCTGTTGAATCGGTCCGCAGTGCTTGATGTTCCGATGGGTGACGGCCGGTTGGTTCTATTTGGCATGCGTCCTCAGTATCGAGGTCAACCAAATGCGACATTCAAAATATTGTTTAATGGGTTGTTCTATTTTCCAGAATGAGTTTGTGGTGGCCAACAGTGTTTTGAAACTGTGAACTATTTTAATTACTTCACTGAAATTGAGGAGCATTTCCAGCGTGCTCGTAATAGCGGGATTTTTATGCTTTCGCCATTAGACTGGGCACTTATCGAAGTATGGAAAAACGCAGGGGTGCCGATCGAAGCAGTGTATAAGGGTATTGATCGGACATTTGAAAAATGGCATAAACGAAAACGTAGAATGCGTGCAATTAACTCCGTTGCATATTGTAGTCAGGAGGTGTTGTCAGCTGCTCAAGAAATGAAAGAAGGAACTATTGCCTCGTCTCAAACCTCTCCACCCCCGAGTTTTGATCATAGTGAATTGGCTGAATACCTTAAAAGCAGGTCGAATTTGGTGCAGACCTCTGGTCGGAATACCGGTGATGAGTTTGAAAGAATCTGTAGAGAAACTGCCGATTCTCTTGGTCGACTGGCGTCATCTGTACAGGGTGATTCAACGCTAGATTTGGAGTCAATGGAACAGCGACTGACTGTTTTAGAGGAAAAATTACTAGTCGCAGCAACGCAGAAAATTACGGAAGAGGAGATGATCCAGGTGCGACGTGATCTTGATAACCAGTTAACTCCATATCGGCGCAAGATGACGACGGATCAGTTGACTCTTTTGGAGAGACAGTTTTTTCAAAGGCAGGTGTTTGAGGCTGTAGGGCTTCCACGGCTGAGTTTGTTTTATTTGAATTGACGTAGGTTCAAACTCAGAATTTCAGTTGTTGTCTTTGTTGATCCATCCACGTAACTCTTCTTCCGTGATGATTTTTATTCCGATTTCCTGTGCCTTTGCCAATTTTGTTCCGGTGGTTTTACCAGCGATCAAATAGTTTGTTTTCGTACTGACCGTAGAGGTTACTGTTCCTCCATGTTGTTCGATAAGGTATGTTGCCTCATCACGACTCATGGTTGGAAGGGTGCCGGTGAGGACGAAATTTACACCTTCGAGTCGGTTTCCTGTTGTTTGCATCGCTTTCTGTTCGAGTTGAAGCCCCATTTTTTCAAGTTGATCAATTAGGTCACAGTTTTTTGATTCCCCAAAGAATATCTGTATTGCTTCAGCGACTCGTGGCCCGATGTCTTTAATCTCTTGAAGGTCTTCAAGCGATGCTGCTGCCATTGTTCGAATAGATAGGAAATGATTTGCTAATAGTTGGGCAGTTTGCTCACCAACAAAGCGTATCCCCAATGCAAAAATAACTCGTGGAAATGGTATGGCTCGAGATAGTGATATGTTTTCCAGGATGTTCGTAGCTGACTTGGGCCCCATTTTATCTAATTTTGCAAGTGTTGAGGTTTGGAGTGTATATAGGTCTGCGACACTAGAAACTAAGTTTTGATCGACCAGCTGATCGACCAAAGCATCACCGATACCCGCAATATTCATCGCTCGCCGTGAGCTGAAATGTAAAATCGATTCCTTGAGACGAGCTGGACAGTTAGTGTTGACACACCGACGGATGACTTCGTCGTTTTCACGAACTAGGGTCGTATTACAGATTGGACAACATGAGGGCATTTGAAAAGCACGACGGTTTTGAGCTTTTTTGACTACACGAATTATTTTCGGTATTACGTCACCGCTACGTTCTACCAGAACAGAATCTTCAATGTGTAGCCCTAATCGCGCAATTTCGTGCTCGTTATGGAGTGTAGTTCGAGAAATTTGTGCGCCTCCCACCATGACAGGTTTTAATCTGGCACGAGGAGTGACTGCACCAGTTCGTCCGACCTGGACATCGATGGCTTCGACCACGGTGACGGCTTGTTCGGCAGCAAACTTGCATGCGATTGCCCAGCGTGGTGCTTTCGCCGTTGTGCCAAGGATTTGCTGTTGTGATAGGGGATCCACCTTGATAACTAGTCCATCGATTTCATAAGGTAGCCCCTCTCGTTGTTTCTGCCACTTATCGTAAAAGTTGGAAATCTCGTCGATGCCACGTAATCGTTCACGATGTGGATTGACTTTGAAACCCATTGAGTGCAGTGCCTCTAGGACTTCCCACTGATGTGATGCAAACGGCGGGTTTGCTGCGGGGATCATGTAGGCAAAAAAATTTAAAGTTCGTGATGCAGTGATTTTTGGATCTAACACTCTTAGTGCACCAGCAGCTGCATTGCGTGGGTTGGCGAATGTCGGCTGGTTTTCTTTTAGTCGTTCGGAGTTGAGTCTTTCGAAAGATCGAAGATCCATGACGACTTCGCCACGAACTTCAAATTGCAATGGGAAATGTTCTTCATTTTCAATCAGTAGTGGGAGAGACTTTATAGTGCGAGCGTTCTGGGTGACATCCTCTCCGATTAATCCGTCGCCACGAGTAAGAGCCCGTGTCATGTGACCGCGAGAGAATTCAACTGACAGGGAAATACCGTCAAGTTTGAGCTCGCCAACATACTCAACTATTGCAAGACCGCTCAGATCACGTATGCGGCGGTCAAAATCGAGTAGATCATTCTTGGTAAAGGCATTATCGAGACTGAGCATAGGAGAACTATGAGGTGCTTTCACGAAACCATCGCGCGGAAACCCACCAACACGTTGAGTTGGGGAATCAGGTGTGATTAAGTTGGGGTTAGCCTCTTCGAGAGATCGCAGTTTTTGAATTAGGATGTCATATTCTTTGTCACTAATTTCAGGCTCATCGAAAACGTAGTAAAGTCTTTCGTGATGCCTTACAACTTTACGAAGCGACGCGATGGTGCCTTTGAGGACGTCTGGTGTTACTTCTGACATTGCCGTTTTATTATATGAGTTGGCTCCGGTGATATTTAAAAGAGCAGCACTTATTCACAATCCCGTTTCGGGGAGGCGTTCCCGTCGGCGTGATGAAAAAATAGAAGGAACACGTTCCATCCTAAAACAATGGGTTCCTCAGGTAGAAGTCTTGACAACTTCACGTGCCGGTGATGCGTCGAGGTTGGCGAAGGAAGCAGTAGCAGCCGATTACGATTTAATAGCAGTCAGTGGCGGTGATGGAACGATTAATGAAGCAATCGACGGCATGGCTGATTCTGATTCGGCCTTATTGCCGTTACCCTTTGGAACAGCTAACGTCCTCGCGGAATTGACGGGGATACCGCTTCAGCCCGAACATGCAGCGAGTTTACTTCCCAAAATGAAAACCTTTGAAGTGCCACTTGGGTGCGTTCATAATGCGACTACTACGGGCTCAGGTCGTCTTTTTTTGTTGATGTGTGGCGTCGGGGTTGACGCAGGGGTTATCTACAGTTTAGATAATCGACTAAAAACCTATCTCGGTGAAGGAGCTTATTGGCTGGGGTCATTAGATCAATTACATCGCAAACTTGAACCCTTTTCGGTGCACATTAATGGCAAAACTTATGAGGCTACCTTTGTGCTTGTCAGTAAAAGTCGGTGTTATGGAGGCGGTTTGGTAATCACACCTGATGCTGATCTACTTGCTAGTGAATTTGAAATAGCAATTTTTCACGGACGTTCTCCCCTGCGCTATGTTGCGTATCTAGCACAACTTGCGACCAGACAACTCAACAGTTTTTCCGATGTTACATTTACCCGATCACAACGAGTAGAATTTACTCCCATCGGCACAGTGCCAGTGTATCTTGAGGTTGACGGAGAATTAGCAGGGCGTATCCCAGCCACTGTGAATATTGCACCGAAGACACTGAAATTGCTATTACCACAAAATTTTTCAGCGAGATAGGTTGTCCTCGAATTGGATTCGACTTGTAAGTTTGTAATGTAGATGGCATCTTGTTGTGCTTGAAATACTATCGCCAATACCCTTGATTTTTAAATGGATAATTTGACACATACATTGACAGGCGTATTGCTAGCACGTGCCGGCCTGAATCGCTTGACCCCGAGAGCAACTTGGATTGCTGTCACTGCAGCCAACCTTCCAGATATCGACATTGTTGTTGGACCGTGGAGTATCGATTACCTTAATTACCATCGACACCTGACCCACTCTTTTTTCGTTGTACCACTTGTGGCCTTTGCGGCTCTCGTAATTGTCGAAGGTGTCACGCGGTTAATCCGGCCCAAAGCCGATAAATTGCCGTGGGTTAAGGCTTGGCTTGTTGCCACAATAGCTGCATTGACTCATCCACTTCTTGATTTGACTAATTCGTATGGAGTCAGAACCTACCTCCCTTTTTCTGCCGATTGGCATTCTTGGGATTTTTTTAATATCGTTGAGCCGTGGCTGTTGATAATGCTGTTGGCATTCGTTGCGGCTCCAACTGTGTACGGTTTGCTTGATAACGAACCAGGCTCGAAAGCTTTTCGTAACCATCAAACTGCAAGGGTGGGATTGGCTCTACTGATTGTCTTTGGGGTAGGCAAGGCGGCACTCCATGGTTTTGCAATTGAGATGTTAAATGCACGTCATCAAGGGGATTTATCCGTGCAACGTATTGCAGCTTTCCCAACGTCATTAATCCCATGGGTTTGGACCGGTTATATCGAGACGTCAAAGTATCATCAAGTGGTCACGATGGATCTTCTGGAAAATCATAATTCAACTGTTGGTGATAAATACTTTAAGCCCAGCTTGCATCCTGCACTTGATGCTGTGCGTGCTCATCCCCTAGCGCGAGATTATTTAAATTTTGCTCGATATAACGTCACCACGATTTTTCTGATGCCCAGAGGTGCCCGCATTGAGATGCGCGACATCCGTTTTGGTGATGCGAAACGTGCGGTTTTCAAATGTGTATTTCAAACGGATGAGATGAATCGTGTCACTAGTGCTACTTTCGAGTGGTAAGTACGTCAGTTCAGTTGAAACTACTATCTTGTAATCACGACATGATAGATGTGAAGTTATTGCTCGTCGCTTCGAAACGGATTGAAGTCAACCCCTCTATCGTATGTGTCGATTTTTTCAACACGCTTGAGGCTATTAACTATCCAGTAAGTTAGAGGTGTTGCTGCGGCTTCGTATAAAACCTTAGCGATATACCCAGTGACCATTAAGTTCACCATCGTCGATGTGGAATGAACGCCAATGAACACGATTGTCACGACAATAACCGTATCGATCAGTTGACCTACTACGGTTGATCCGACGGTCCGAGTCCACAAATATTTTCCACCCGTCCAGATTTTCATTTTCGACATGACAAAAGCATTAGCAAATTCGCCACACCAATAAGCGACCAAGCTGGCCAGTAAGATTCTTGGAACGAAACCAAAGACCTTTTCAAAAGCTTCTTGGTTCTGAAATTCAGGTGCAGGTGGCAGGCTAGTTGTTATTTGAGTCACGATCACTAGGAGGAGCGAAGAGGCGAACCCTATCCAAATTGCGCGGCGAGAAGCACTGTATCCATAGACTTCGACAAAGATGTCACCAAAAATATAAGTTATAGGAAATAGAATTTGCGCTCCACTGATCAAAAAAGGTCCGAATGTTATGCCCGCAATGTCGAATGGCCCTATTGCACAAAGTTTTTGTGCCACTAGGTTTGAGACCAGCAAGACCACAACAAAAAAGTGGACCAGTAGGTCGTAGTAGCGGAACTCGTTACGTCGCACCATGATTCAGAACAGTTAACTGACACCTCATGTACACGGTGTACCGAGGTAAAACAAAAAGCGAAATCGGAAGACGATTAACCACTGACCAGGTTACCCAATTGTGCAGTCCCGTTGTAGCAAATATGTAGTATTTGTCAGGTTTGCGGTTAGTCTCTTGTGTTAAATATCAGTTCTGATTTGTGATATGTGATCTGACATCGACGAGGTTTTGTTTTCCTGGTGACTACCTTTCCATCGAAGAGACTAGCTATAGTCGTTTGTGTAGTATTGCAAAGGGAGAAGATGTCATCTGTGTTGACCTAACGCCTGCATTTCAGAAGCGAAGTCAATTAGTTGATACCTGCTTTCATCATTATCCACGCGAGAGCGCAGAAGGATACAGACTTGTTTCCGCCGAGATGGTGCCACATTTGTGAGTAGTGGTGGTGTGGCAATGAGGGTAAAAGTATCAAGTGCAATTTCAGAAAAAAACTGTACTAATTACGGGAGCTTCTTCTGGTATTGGGCGTGCGTGCGCACACGCTTTTGCCCGGGAGGGTGCCCATTTGATTTTAACGGCACGTTCATCTGACGGTTTACGAACGGTGGTTGAAGAGGTAGGGGAGGCGCAATGCACTTTAATCCCAGCTGACCTCACAGACTCTCGCTCCCTGTTGACTTTTGTCAACCGAGTGACCACGGAAGTATCCAAAATCGATATTGTTGTGAATAATGCAGGCGTAGGACTATATGCGCCTCTTTTGGCCGCCAAATATGAAACGGTGCGCACAATGATCACCCTTAATTTCCTGGCACCAGTCGAACTAACACGGCGGTTGTTGCCGCTGATTCCACGTGGTGGTGCAGTGGTAAATATCAGTTCAATTGCTGGTAAGGTGCCTCTTCCGTGGTTCACTCTTTATTCCGCATCGAAATCCGCAATCAATGCATTTTCTGATGGTCTGCGGATGGAATTAGATCGATTTGGTATCCACGTGTTATGTGTTTGTCCCGGCTATGTGAACACTTCATTTCGTGATAATTCTTTGGGTTATGAAATTCCTGATCAGGTAGCGACCCGAAAGCATTTTGTGGTTACATCTGAGCAGTGCGCAGAAGCGACAATCGAAGGTCTTCGACTTGCTAAAAAGACGGTGGTTGTCCCGAAAATCGGATGGATATTGGCCGCCTTAACACGTATATTGCCGGGGATCGTTTTCTGGTATATGACAAAGATAAACAACTCGTTACCATCTATAAACAGACGTTAAGAGAGGGGCTCACTGTCAAAATCTAGATGCAAATACGATTTAAATCAACACCAGGTATTTATCTGGTCGGCTTCATGGGTTGCGGCAAAACTACTGTAGGACGTGAATTAGCACAGATCCTAGAGTGGGAGTTTGTTGACCTTGATGATGAAATTGAAAGACGTGCAGAAATTTCCATTAGTGAAATTTTCACACAGCATGGTGAAAGCTCTTTTCGTGAGATTGAGAGTGATGCTTTACTGGAGCAAATCCAGATTGTTGCGGAGGGGCATACCCGAGTGGTAGCGCTCGGCGGAGGAACGTTCGGAGCGAAACAAAACCGAAAGATTATCAAACAAGCCGGTCTCTCGGTTTGGCTTAACGTTCCATTAGAAGAATTGTGGCAAAGGGTTTCTAACGCCACTCATCGCCCTTTGGCAAAGGATAGAGCAAGGTTTGAAGCTTTATATGAAGAGAGGCTTATGGAATATATGAAAGCCGATTTTTCTATTGAAGCAAAATCTAAGGACTCATCTCATATCGCTCACGAAATAATCGACTTATTGCCACAAGACTTTGACAAGGTGTAGAGTGAAATCGTACAAAAGTAGATTCCCAGAAGAAGAGTTATCGATGAAAATCGGCACAGCATAGGATGTTGCTGCAATGATTGAAAATGAAAACCCATCGTCGATGGCGGTTTTACAAACGAGAAGTTTGTCGAAGATTTTTGGTGATACTGCATCAAAGTTGAGTGTTCTTCACAATGTTAATTTGGATGTGAGACCTGGAGAGAGTCTCGCCTTGATCGGTGAATCAGGGGCAGGGAAATCAACCCTGCTGTACCTGCTCGGGGCACTGGATAAACCCACCTCAGGTGATGTCTTCTATAACTCACGAGCACTTTCGAGTTTTTCTGGGACTGACTTAGCTAATTACAGAAACAGTCAGGTTGGCTTCGTTTGGCAGAACTATCACCTGTTGATCGAATTCACCGCACTCGAAAATGTTGCGATGCCGCTACTGATTGCTGGTGAAGCACACCAAGATGCATTTTCGAAGGCACGGTTATGGCTTGATCGAGTAGGGCTTGCGCTGCGTACTGAACACCTTGCAGGTGAACTTTCCGGAGGAGAACAGCAGAGAGTTGCTATCGCACGGTCATTGGTTGCGTCTCCTAAAATAGTGTTGGCCGACGAGCCGACTGGGAATCTAGATCGATCCACCGCAAAGGTCGTTGCAGATCTTTTGCTTTCGTTTCCTAAGACCTGGGGATTAAGCTTGGTAGTGGCGACTCATAACCAAAAATTCGCGGCACGGTTTGATCGAACTCTAATGCTTGAAGAGGGAAATCTCGTAGTAGTTGAGAACGAAGTGAGTTGAATTGGTAAATCAAAAAATCGGCTTTATTTAAATTTACTTGGAATTCTAGTAAGAAGTTATAGTGAAAAAGAGGCAATCAGAGGTATGGTGACAGGGTTCCAGGTTGATACTATGGGGATGTAGAATTGGTTTGGAACTGAGAAGTTGAGGACATATGTTCGAACGCTACACAGAGAAGGCTAGGCGTGTCATATTTTTTGCTCGCTATGAGGCCAGTCAGTTCGGCAGCCCTTATATAGAGAGCGAGCATCTTTTGCTTGGTTTAATTCGTGAGGATAAGGCCCTGGCAAATCGTTTTCTGCGATCGCATGCTGCGATCGAGTCAATTCGAAAACAGGTCGAATCACATACGACAGTTCGAGAAAAGGTTTCCACATCAGTCGATCTGCCACTTAGCCACGAGTGTAAACGTGTGTTGTCTTATGCGGCAGAAGAGGCGGAACGACTTTCACATAAACACATAGGCACAGAACACTTACTTCTTGGCTTACTGCGTGAAGAGAAATCTTTTGCATCTGAAATTTTACACGAGCGTGGCTTGAGGTTAACCTCAATTCGGGAAGAGTTGGCACGTTCTCAATCGGAAAAACTTGTTTCAAATCGACCGAAAGAAAGTTCGCTCCTCGCGGAGTTCAGTAGAGATTTGACGCAAGTTGCCGCTGATGCTTTGCTTGACCCTTTGATTGGCCGTGATAGTGAGGTGGAGAGAGTAATACAGATCCTATGCCGGCGCACGAAGAACAATCCAGTTCTCATCGGAGAGCCAGGAGTCGGGAAGACGGCCATTGTCGAAGGACTAGCGCAGAGGATTTCTGATGGAGATGTGCCGTCATTTTTGGCCGAAAAAAGAGTTTTGGCGTTAGACCTCTCACTCGTTGTTGCGGGGACAAAATATCGTGGCCAGTTCGAAGAGCGTCTGAAAACCATCATGAAAGAATTGATGGAGGACCCTAATGCGATAGTCTTTATCGACGAATTGCACACTTTGGTTGGTGCAGGTTCGGCGGAAGGATCACTGGACGCAGCAAATATTTTAAAACCCGCTCTTTCCCGAGGTGAGATTCAGTGCATTGGTGCTACGACTCCCACTGAATTCCGCAAGTCAATCGAAAGAGATCGTTCCCTGGAGCGCCGCTTCCAAGCTGTCAAAGTTACTCCACCTAGTGAAGGAGAAGCGATACAGGTTCTGCTCGGCGTGAAGGATCGTTACGAAAAATTTCATGCAGTTGCATATACGGATGAAGCCATAGAGACAGCGGTCTACGCCTCAAATCGATATATTCCTGACCGTTTCTTGCCGGATAAAGCAATCGATCTGATCGATGAGGCGGGTGCACGTGTGAAATTACGACAGACGACGGTACCTGATGAGATTGCAGAAGTTCACAAACGTATTAAATTCATAGTTCACCGCATGGAAAATGCTATTACGAACCACGAGTTCGAAAAAGCAAGATTCTATTCTGATGAGGAACGGAAAGAGCGTGAGAATCTGCGAGCTCTCCGAAAAAAATATGACTTAGACGATGCTGTTGCTGCTTCGGTCGGTAAGGATGATATTGAGGACGTTGTTGCGCGCTGGACAGGAGTTCCGATGACCTCAATCAAAGAGGAAGAGCTGTCGAAACTGCTACGCCTCGAAGAAGATTTGCATATGAGAATCGTTAGTCAAGACAAGGCAATATCTGCTTTGGCTCGCGCGATTCGACGTTCACGTGCAGGATTGAAATCGGCTGCTCGCCCAGCAGGCTCATTCTTATTTTTAGGTCCGACTGGTGTAGGTAAAACTGAGGTAGCTCGTGCCCTTGCGGGATCGCTTTTTGGAAGTGAGAAATCCCTCTTGCGTTTTGACATGTCGGAGTTCATGGAGAAGCATTCAGTTTCGAAACTAATTGGATCTCCCCCTGGCTACGTAGGCTATGAAGAGGGCGGTCAACTCACAGAGCGCGTCAAAAGGTCACCGTACTCGATCATCTTACTTGACGAGATAGAGAAAGCACATCCCGAACTTTTTAATATTCTGCTTCAAGTTTTTGAGGATGGACAACTGACCGATGGGCATGGCAACACGGTCGATTTTAAAAACACGATCATCATCATGACCTCCAATTTGGGTGCTCGTTATTTGCAGAATCAATCGCGTATCGGGTTTGAGGGCGCCTCGAAATCTGCGATGGAGGCGAAGGTTGAATCAGAGGTTCTGAATGAAGTTAAAAGAGTATTCAACCCCGAATTCATGAACAGAATTGACGAAGTAATAGTGTTTTCATCTCTGAATGATCAAGACTTAATAGGGATTATTGATTTAATGGTTAACCAGATAAATCAAAACTTGCTTCGCAAGGAAATTCAGATCCGTCTCAGTGAAGACGCGGCGAAGTATATTCTTGAAAAAACCTGTGCTGACCGTAGCTATGGCGCAAGGCCTTTGCGCCGAGCTCTTCAGAGATACATTGAAGATCCACTGTCCGATGCGTTGATTCAAGGACAGCTGCCACGTCCCGCTTATCTTGAAATATTTCTGGCCGAAGATGGAATTTACTATCGACCCATAGAGGAAACGGAAGATGATGTTGGAGATACTCGCGAAGATGGCGGTGGCGTCACTGTAGCACAAGCCAGTCCACTATATATGTTTTCCTAGAGTGCAGTAACTGTATTGGCACTAATCGGTATTCCGTTTGAGTTGACCACATGCAGCTGAGATCTCTTGCCCCCGTGCTTTGCGCACAAAACAGGGTAAATGTGATTTTAGAATTGCCTGAAACGCTTCGACTCTACTCAGGCTGGGAGCACTGTACGGAAGACCTTCTCCTGGGTTGAAAGGAATCAAGTTAACCCGACATTTCAGGTGTGCCAGCATCCTTGAAACCCGGTCTGCATCACAGTCTGTGTCGTTAACACCAGCCAGCAGGACGTATTCAAAAGTCAGTCGTTCACGTGCACGTAAAGGGTATTCACGACAAGTTTCTAAAAGTTCTTGCAAGCTGTATTGACGAGTTATTGGCATGAGTGCTTCGCGCATTTCTTCTGTGGATGCGTTCAACGAGATAGCCAGAGCCGGGCGATCAGGAAAACCGCTCAGTTCTCTTATTTTAGGTGGAATCCCGGACGTAGAGATGGTAATGCGTCGTGAAGGGATTGCTAATCCGTTACGGTCGCAGAGTAAGTTCACTGCTTTCATGACTGCTGGTAAGTTTAATAACGGTTCTCCCATGCCCATCATGACAATGTTCACTGCGCGAATCTGTGGCTGTAGTTGATGTTGCTGAAGCAATACTATAATTTGGCCGACTATTTCACCTGCGGTTAAATTACGCTCTAAACCCATCAAGCCCGTTGCACAGAATTTGCAATCGATCGGACAGCCAACTTGTGTTGAGATGCACAGCGTGTCACGTCTGTCTTCGGGAATAAATACGGACTCGATAGTTTTGCCGTCTTCAAGGGTTAATAAGTATCGAACCGTTTTATCTTTTGCATGGAAGCGATGAGTGATGCGCGGTAGGCCGAGCTTAAAATCATCTACAAGTTGATTGCGTAAACGTGTCGGCAGTGAGGAGAGTTTTTCAAATTCCGTTACCCGTTCACGGTATAGGCCGTTGTAGAGCTGAAGTGCTCGATAAGTGGGTTCACCGTATCCACCCAGGATCAGTTCGAGTTCAGTCAGATCTTTTCCTGTAAGCGACTGTTGCACCACGCTAGAATTTGGCGAAAACCTAAGATCTTTACCCACTCTAATCGTATGATACACTGAGTTCCCGCTATTTATGATTTAGTGCCAAGCTATATGGCGGTTATCTAAGCGGTTCAGAAAATCTCATACACGTGACTAATCAAAAAATTCGTAAGACTGTTCTTCCTAATGGTCTACGCGTGATCTCTGAACAAATACCCCAGGTGCGTTCTGTGGCTATTGGTTGTTGGGTGAGTGCAGGTTCGAGGAATGAAGTGGATGAGGAAAGTGGAATTAGTCACTTTGTCGAACATATGGTTTTCAAGGGAACCGAAAACCGAACGGCAGATCAGATTGCGTATTCTATAGACGCCATTGGGGGACATTTGGACGCTTTTACGACGAAGGAAACTGTCGCATTTACAGCAAAAGTACTTGATGAACACGTACCGCGAGCAGTGGATGTTCTTTCCGACCTTGTTCTCAATCCAACGTTTTATGAAGAGGACATCGAACGAGAAAAGGGAGTAGTTCTCGAAGAGTTGAAGATGGATGAAGATAACCCTGACCATCTTCTCCACGAGACTTTTGTTAGTAATTTTTGGCCCGGGCATCCACTCGGTCGAGCAATTATAGGGAACGAGCAGGCGATAAGATGTTTCACTAGCGAACAGGTACGTATTTTTTTCCAAGGGACCTATTCTCCAGATAATTTGATGTTTGTTGCGGCTGGAAATATTGCCCATGAGGAACTAGTTTCATTGGTCGGAGACCGGTTTGGTGAGCTTACGAGCAGAGCGACTCAAAAGATTACTACTGCGCCAAAGAACCAATCATCGGTGACACTGCGTGATAAGCCATCCCTTGAGCAAGTGCATTTGTGTTTAGGTGTACCGGCATATGAGATTGCGCACTCCAAGCGACATGCTGGGTATGTTCTCAACACGATCCTTGGTGGTGGAATAAGTTCGCGACTTTTTTTGCGAATTCGAGAGCACGAAGGGTTAGCCTATTCTGTCTTTTCCGATTTAGGTGTATTCGACGACAGTGGGATGCTATACGTTTACGCTGGTACTTCGACTGATAATGCTAGGCGTGTTGTCAATAACATTATTGAGGAAATGAAACGACTGAAAGAAGTTTTAGTGGATGAAGAAGAATTACGACGAGCTAAGGATTACATGAAAGGAAGTCTGACACTTAGTCTAGAGTCAACTTCCAGCCGCATGTCCAATCTTGCTCGCCAGGAAAGATATTTTCAACGTTTTACATCTATTGATGAACTCCATGACAAGATCGAACAAGTGGATTCATCGTCAATCTGTGAAGTTGCTGATGAGTGGTTTGGTGAAGAAAAAGTTTCTCTTGCGATGCTTGGTGATTTAAAAGGACTGAGTATTTCTCAAGTTGATCTAAAGTTCTAAACCGATGAGTCATAGTCTGAGCAACCGAACGTCTGCTTCAAAATTAGTAGCCAAATTAGTGGGATATTATTTGGTACGTCAGTAAGGCACTTAGGTATGCTAGGCCGGTCATGTAAACCCATTGGAGTAGTGGCCAAGACCAGGTCCCGGTTTCTCTTCGGACCACAGCAACGGTAGACATGCACTGCATAGCGAATGCGAAAAAGACTAGAAGTGCCATTGCGGCGCCAAAACTTAAATCGTGACTGATAGCTTGCTGTAATTGAACTGATTCGCCGGCGGCCTGTAAGCCATATATCGTTCCTAAAGTTGCAACAATTACTTCTCGTGCGGCTAAGGATGTTAGTAATCCTATACCGATCTTCCAATTCAATCCGAGCGGCTCAATGAAAGGTTCGATTGCTTTACCGATAGTACCGGCAAAACTGTCTAATATTTCGGGAGGCTGACCGTTAGTCATTGGGACACTGAGTAAAAACCATATTACAATGGCTGTCGCCAAAATTATTGTTCCAGCGCGTTTCAAAAAGATCGTGGAGCGATCCAGTAAACGAATTCCGAGCGATCGTAAGGTAGGTAAACGGTAGGGGGGTAATTCTAGTGTGAAAGGTGTTCCTTTGTG
>CEUS01282411.1_pt1 | contig 23201 bp, 24 predicted proteins | sample 427031 | NCBI WGS metagenome assembly CEUS01 (sample SAMEA2622837, study PRJEB7988) | marine metagenome | biome: marine biome (ENVO:00000447); feature: marine epipelagic mixed layer (ENVO:xxxxxxxxx); material: "saline water (ENVO:00002010), including plankton (ENVO:xxxxxxxx)" | depth 140 m | reverse complement strand
GTTATAGAACATACCTCAGCTAAAGGCAAACTGGCATCATCAGGGTCCATGGAACAGGATATAAATGGCGCACTGAATAATACATACAGGCACATAAGGTCTAGGGAAGTTGGAGAGTACCATATTCTGCACAGTTTCAGAATGTAATTTATTGTTCTTAATTAATTATTCTGATTCTCGAACCCATATGCCCGCGGCAACCGAGTAGCCTATAGCTATATCATCGCCAGTAGTTCTAATTGTGATAACCCCTAGGCTAGTGTTAGCGTCAATAATCTCCAATTTTTGATCGGGTAGTACAACCTGCTCAACTAAGAATTTCAACAAATCAGCATCTTCTTCAGGTACTTTATCGACAACTAAGTTACGGTCAACAGGGGCCTTATCCAAGGTGAATCTTGCACCAGAACCAGGTTCATATCCACTACCAGGTATAGGGCGCCCAAATGGACATGTGGTTGGATTACCCATTTTCGCTATCAATCTTTCCTCGATATCCGGTGATATGGCATGCTCCAATCGATGTGCTTCTATATGAGCCTTGTGCAATTCAAGACCCAGAATATCAACAACCATTCTTTCTGCTAACCTGTGCCTCCTTACCATACCTTCAGCAAGGACTAAGCCTCTATCTGTCAGTTTAACTTCCTTACCTGGAGTCATGGATATTAGGCTTTCTCTAACCATCCTCCTCAACATCGACAATACGCTGGGAAAGCTGGTACCCAAACCTTCTCCTGCAGGTAGTCGCCTTAGGTATTCTGCAAGGTGAGAAGCAGTAGTTGTAATGCCATCTTCCCCTAGTACATACAACGAGAGAAGATAGTTCTCTGTAGCAGCGCTCAATCTATTTTCAGAAGACATTAAATAAGACCTCAAAACTAACGATACCTCCTAATAAGTATGTTCGTCAACAATATTATGCACGGAAACAAACGCACTAACATTAGCGTATATTCCATACTATATCCAGTGGTAAATGTTGTCTATATATTCTGGTTAGTATATTGACAACAACCTGCCGACACTATACTATATCCGCTGTCTTCAGGACTAATCCATATATACATAGTCCGGTCGACAATCATTATATAGAAAGGATATGTGTATATGCTTAGATTAGTGAATACTAAAGGAATCGCTATATCGTTATCGTTACTAATGCTCACGGCAATATTTGCCTGCACAAGTAACGACCCTACTCCTACCCCAGTGGTAGTAGAGAAGATAGTTGAAGTAGAGAAGATAGTCGAAGTCGAGAAAGACGCAGGCAGTCTTACTATATACTCAGGCCGATCGGAAAGCCTTGTGGCACCCATAATAGAACAATTCAGTGATGCCACTGGAATTGATGTTGAGGTTAAGTATGCAAAAACCCCTCAACTAGCTAGCTTACTGCTAGAAGAGAGACAGAATACGCCAGCTGACATATTCTGGGCTCAGGATCCAGGTGGACTAGGTTCAGTAGAAGACTACATGTCTGACTTACCCGAATCCATTACATCATTAGTCCCAGAATGGGCAAGATCCCCTAAAAGCAAGTGGGTCGGCGTCTCTGGACGAGCTAGGACAGTTGTATACAACTCTGCCGAGTTGTCTGCTAGTGACCTACCTGATGATATGTGGGGATTCACCGATGCAAAATGGAAAGGAAGGATAGGTTGGGCTCCAACCAACGCTTCATTCCAGGCAATGATCACTGCTATGAGAAGTTCTTGGGGAGAAGAAAAGACTGAAGAATGGCTACTAGGAATAAAGGCCAATGAAGCAGGTATCTACCCAAAGAACACGCCTCAAGTTGCTGCTGCTGCTGCAGGCGAAATATCCGTAGGATTTGTAAATCATTACTACCTACATAGGTTCATAGCAAAAGAAGGTGAAGATTTCGCAGCTAGAAACTATCACCCACGAGCTGGTGGACCTGGTAGCGTGATAATGGTTGCTGGTGCTGGACAGCTTATGACAGCCGCAAATGCTGACAATGCTCAAAAGTTCCTCAACTACCTACTGTCACCAGTCGCTCAGCAATACTTCGCTAGCCAAACATACGAATACCCATTGGTAGAAGGTGTAAAGACTAGCTTAGTACTAACACCATTAGAAGAGATAAATGCACCTGATATAGCTCTTAAGGAGATGGCAGATATAGAAGGTACTGTAGCCCTCCTACAGAAAACCGGAATCCTGCCATAGGCGGTATCGAACGAGGGGAGTCATACAATATCGTAGTTTTTCAGTTTCCTGCGGTATGACTCCCCTACCCCCCCCAACACACACATCGAATAATATGAATCTAGGTAATCCCAAAAATCTATATACCGAGGCTAAGACATATGACTAAGGCGTACTGCTTTAAGTGCAAGGAAAAGGTAGATATTAAAGACTCAGAACGGGTAACTCTCAATAACGGTAGGCCTGCGACTAAGGGCCTCTGCAATAATTGTAGTACTAAAGTATTCCGCATAGGGAAGGCCTAATAGTGTCTCAAATATTATTAGTATTTAGGAGAATAAATCATGTCAGATAATAACTCAGAAAAACCTACTATAGTTAGGATACATAATACAACCTGCCCAATATGGCTCCTTAAAATCCCAGTCCTAAAGAACATAGAACCCGGTTGCAGGTTAGCTTCCAAGTATGAAGATTAGTTAAATATAGGTGTAAAAGTAGTTGTATAAGAAATGTAATGACTACACCTATAACCTTCTTCAATATATACATATTGAAGAACTATGCTAAAACCTGTTCTAGGTGCTGATTTTTCAGCATTGACTGTGTTAGTACTAATGTGATAATAATGTAGCACTTAGAACACACTAACATTTTCACAGTGTATAATATGTACACTTAAATATACCCTAGTATAATGTAAAGCAAATACCCACTCTAATTAATTCTTGTCCTATAGTCTAAAAAACATTAAGTAGTCCTCTACATATGACAATTTCATCAACTAGCAAACTAAAATCAAATCCAAAAAGTACCTTATTACCAACTTGGATCCAGTTTAGAAGACTTCCTACATTTGTAGTAATACCGAGTATTATTCTGGGTATATCTTTGTGCCTGCCGTCTGCATACCTTATAGGGAGCGCAATTACAAACGGGCGAGAATTATGGGATGTATTGGCAACCTCGAGAACAATGGAATTACTCGCTAATACTATTGTACTTGTGTTTGCAGTCTCTATTTGTAGTTTACTGGTTTCAGTACCCATAGCATGGGTCACTACTAGGTCAAATATACCATTTAGGAGATTCTGGGTTGTAATAACAGTACTGCCGTTAGTAATACCAAGTTATGTTGGTGGATTCATAATGATCCTTACATTGGGACCAAAAGGAGCGCTCCAAAGTTTTCTCGGTGTCAATGAGTTACCTAGTATATATGGGTTCTCAGGTGCTTTAATAACACTGACGCTTCTAAGCTTCCCATATGCGCTCCTCCCAATAAGAGCTGCATTAATTCGTATGGATACTAGCCTAGAAGAAGCTTCGCTAATGTTGGGTAAAAGTAAACTATCTACTTTCGCGAATATAACCATCCCACATCTTCGAACTTCTATGGCCGCAGGAACTATGCTGGTGGCTCTATATACATTAAGTGATTTTGGCGCTGTCTCAATGCTTAGGTATGAAACTTTCACTTGGGCAATATACGTACAATATGAATCAATGTTCGATAGGACAATGGCATCCGGTCTATCAATGATCCTGGTAGCAATAGCCATTGTATTCCTTATAGGAGAATCGAGGACCAGGTCTGCAAATGAGAATTATCAAAGTCTCAAAGGCACATTGAGACCAGTCAAGATAATAGACATAGGTAAATGGAAATTAGCAGCTGTGTCATTCTGTACAGCCATAGCATCACTATCCTTATTCATGCCCTTAGCAATGTTGGCATATTGGGCTATAGGTATTTGGGGCAAAGAAGGTTTTATGATTGATTTGTGGAAAGTGTCTTACAATTCATTAGCTATATCTATTGCCGCAACGATCGTAACAGTACTCGCAGCAACCCCAATAGCGATAATGACTGTCAAATATCAAGGCAAATTCAGCTCGATCCTAGAAAAATTGACATATACGAGCTTTGCATTACCGGGTATAGTCGTAGCCATTTCTTTGGTATATTTTGCTGTTCACCATGCTAATCCAATATACCAAACCCATTTACTGCTTATATTCTCGTACCTAGTATTATTTATACCTATGGCAATGGGAGCGATAAGGACCTCCCTTATACAAATTAATAGCAATCTAGAGGAATCTGCCAGAAGTCTTGGCAGTTCTCCATTCAAGGCATTTTTCTCGATAACTCTCCCAATAATAAGACCAGGTATACTTTCTGGTGCAGCCTTAGTTTTTCTACTATGCATGAAGGAACTGCCGGCCACTCTGATATTATCCCCTATAGGATTTACTACACTGGCGACTTCTATATGGTCTACAGCTGAAGAGGCATTCTTCGGTCAGGCTGCGATTGCCAGTCTCATACTTATATCATTGTCTGCAATACCAATGCTCTTCTTAACATCAGAGCGAGAAAGAAATTCCTGATGCCCACACCTGTAATACAATGTGAGGAAATATCTAAGTCCTTTGATAATAACAACGCCGTTAATACACTATCAATGTCAGTCGAAAATGGTGAAATATTTGTACTACTAGGTTCAAGTGGATGTGGTAAGACTACCACCTTGAGATTAATTGCAGGCCTAGATAACTTAGATGATGGTCGAATATACATAGACAACAGGGAAGTATCAAGCTCAACCGAATTCCTACCACCTGAAAACAGAAAAATAGGAATGGTCTTCCAAGACTATGCTCTCTTCCCACATATGAATGTCGAAGATAATGTCGGATACGGTCTAGGGGGAGATGCCCAGCGGAGTGACAAGGTAAGAGATACGCTTTCAATAACCAATCTTACAGGATTAGAGAAACGCATGCCATACCAACTGTCTGGAGGAGAACAACAGAGAGTCGCTCTTGCTAGAGCTCTGGCAACTAATCCGAGAGTTCTATTGCTCGACGAGCCTTTCTCAAATCTTGATGCTCAACTAAGAGCTAACGTTAGAACAGAAACAAAAGAAATAATCAAGAAAATCGGCATAGCCACCGTCCTCGTAACTCATTCCCAGGAAGAAGCTCTGATTATGGCAGACAAGATTGGTGTAATGAAAGAAGGCAAGATCGAGCAGATAGACACACCACATAATATATTTCATAAACCTATATCTGAATTTGTAGCCAATTTCATGGGAATGTGTGATTTTATACCGTCTCGAATAGCCGATGGCATGATACATACTGAAGTAGGCAGTGCACCTGTAAGTCTAAAAGATAAGTCTGTAGATAACGTTATGGCCATGGTAAGGCCAGACGACCTAAGTATTGAAGTTTGTGATACAGGAAATGCTAAAGTAGTCGAAAAGACATTCCAGGGCGCATTCTATATATATAAAGTTCTATTAAATTCGGGGCAACTAATGCATGTATTAGGATCTCATATAAACAACTTAGAGCTAGATCAAGAAGTAAACGTAACATTGTCACCGGGACACAGCGTATCTTATATGGATTCCAATAGACTTATACATTCATAGGTCTCGCTGGCATATATTTAATATGTCACCTATTGCGAATTATCAAATGCTTAAGTAATATGTAGACCTTATTTCAGAGGTATGTAACGGAAATTAATGACTAACGTAGTATTGATAGTGGATATGCTTAGAGGATTCTTGGAAGACGGCCACAATTTGTATTGTGGAGACTCAGCCCGTGAAATAATTCCTAATGTGAAGAGATTAATTAAAGATCAATTAGATATGGGTGCGGAAATAATATATATATGCGATAGCCATAAACATGATGACCTTGAATTCGAAATGTTCCCGGTCCATTGTGTAGCCGGAACAAGCGAAGCTGAAATAATACCGGAATTGATAGAATACCCTGGATATTTTATACCAAAACAAAGATACAGTGGATTCTTCAATACGGACCTTGAAAAAAAATTAGAGCAAATAAAGCCTGAGAACATCATAATATGTGGTGTCTGTACTGACATATGTGTACTGCATACTGCAGCAGACGCCAGAAATCGAGATTATAATGTGTCCATACCTGTGGACTGTGTGGCATCTTTCGACTATGATGCACATAACTGGGCAATAAACCATATGAGGAGCATACTGGGCGTAAGATTGATATAACACAGGATAGCAGATCAACAGTAGAGAACCAGTGAATCAATAAATATATGGCAGAAAACACCCACGAAATTCGTCAGTCCGTAATGATAGGAGATGCCTCTGACGTTGGACTACACAGAGGGCTTAGAATACTCAGGAATGAAGGTATAAACCCAGTAGTCTCCATGGAATTTACCTCGAGTGACTACGGAGTGTTATGCGGACTAGAAGAAGTAAAAGTATTACTTACTAAAGTTTTACCTGAATCCAATCGCGAAGTATGGGCACTAGATGAGGGTGACCATATTACCCCAGGAGAGGTAGCGCTAAGGATCACAGCTCCATATGGTACATTCGGCTTATATGAAAATTCCATCAATGGCATACTGTCGAGCTGTAGTGGATGGGCTTCTGCTGCCAGAGAATGTGTCACAGCTGCTGAGGGTATACCTATAATTGCAATACCTGCTCGGTACGTACATCCAAATGTTGCTAACATAGTAGATTATTCATCTATAATCGGCGGTTGTGTATCCTGCTCCACAATACTCGGGGCAAGACTATCTGGCACCAATCCTGCATCCACAATATCCCCCAATGTAGCATTAATCATAGGAGATACACTTAGAACTATGGTCGCCTTTGACAAGCATATCCCGCAAGAGACACCAAGAATAGCTCCAGCAAGTGTATTGAGAGACGAAATAGAAGAATCCCTGAACCTAGCGGAATCGCTTAAACAAAAACTCAGAGGGGTAGTTCTAAACGGATACCATAACGGAGGTAGCGTAAACCCACAACTCGTGAAAGAACTAAGAGCAAGATTGAATATAGCAGGTCATACTCATGTTGAAATCATAGTTAGTGGATTACTGGCACCGGAATCAATAACCGAATTTATTGAAGAAGGAGCCCCTGTAAACGCATTCGAGATAGGGGAATATATAGGCACGGCTTCGTCTTTGAGTTTCGTACCTTCTATACACGAAATAGATGGAGAACCTGCATCTATACGTGGCACGCTACCAGGTCTCACGGATAATCCCAGACTAGCCCAAATCATGTAGTATGATTACTCGAAAAGGTTAACCTTACAATCTCCTTAGTATGCACTGAAACAACAGACCAATTATCAGTTCTATGTCCGACTATCCATATAATGCCATTATCTGATATCAATATGGGCACCATATCTCTATCAGAAGATGGTATTTTAGAGTCAGAAAAAAACTTATCCACGGTTTTGGAACCGTTCATACCAAAAGGGTGGAATTTATCCCCATACCTACGACTCCGAACTATAAGTTTATTACCCAGACGATCTCTATCAAAATGCGCTACATACTTATTAATTCCTGAGGAACTATCTATGCCATCAACAATATCACAAGTCACATCCCATCCTGGGACAACTATACTTCCAGGTATTGCCAATAAGTGTTCACCAAACAATATCCGTCTGTCCGACATAGACTTGCCTTTATTGTCCAAGGCCAGATAATCATAGTCTGTCCAGAATACTAATCCATTGGGCAAGTGGATTTGTAATCCAGCTCCACCATAGGCTATCTTGATCATATCTTGTATATGTTGATACTCAAGCCCAGCAGGAGATCCAGCTAAGTTGGCATACATCAGTCTCAGCATATGATTTTGTAAAGATATATGCATATTGCAAAACCCATGTTTATCAATACGTATGCCACCTTCGTAATTCAACAAAAGAGATTCATACTGCCTAAATGCTTCATCACTTATAAAATCTAAATCGTGCCGTGCCGAGTCACTAAGTTTCAACAGATTCTTACCAACCTTAGGGTTGAATTTTAGTAGATGTGGAATCAACTCTAACCTAATTCTATTTCTTGTGTGATCAAGAGAAGAATTACTAGGATCTTGAAGATACTGAATTCCTATACTATTACAATACTCCTCAGTATCGGATTTGCTAACGCCTAGGAGTGGACGGATTATATCTATATCAGATTCTATACCCATGGCTATACTATTCCTTACATCTGACATTCCCAACAAACCGGTTATCCCGCCTCCCCTAATTATATTCATAAGTATTGTTTCAATTTGATCATCAGACGTGTGCCCGACAACTACTGCAGAAGCTCCAACATTCCCAGCAACGCTTACAAGGAATCGGTACCTTAGTTGTCTTGCTGCTTCCTCTAGCGTCAGCCCGTTAGCCCGTCTATGTGTTTCCACATCTTCTTTGCCAACCGTACATGGTATACCCAAAGAATCGCTGAATTTAGTCACGAACTTGGCATCCTCTGATGAATCCTGCCTCAGCCCATGGTCTAAATGAGCCATATATATATCAAATCCTAGAGAATCCTTCAGCTTATTCAAAATTGAAACCAAGGCCATCGAATCTGACCCACCAGAAACTCCAATAAGGAATGTAAGGCCGTTCAGGTCTAGACCTATGTTATTTAATCTATTGCCGACGTTTTTCAGCAGGCTAGCTTCTATTGATGATTGCACAGATCACAAAAATACACACCTAAAAGTAATGTGTTTCCTATCATAAAGATCCAAGTTTGGCTCTGGTTATAATTACTCGCTCTATCTTAACCCCTCTCATCTCATCCACGTTTATCCGTAAATCCTTATACCAAAAATATTCCCCTTCGACCGGTATATTGCCCATTGTGTCTAATATAAACCCTGCAACAGTTTCGTATTCGCCTTGAGGGATATCTATGCCAAGCTCATCATTTATCTCGTCTATCTGCATCCCACCATCTATATGAAAGGTGTTTTCATCTATAACTTCATATTCGGCCTCTGGTTGACTGCCTTCCTCTCCAACAGGTCCAACTATCTCTTCCATCAATTGTTTAAGTGTAACTAATCCAGCTATTCCACCAAACTCGTCTACTGCCATAGCAATTTGCATACCTTGCTGTTGCATATCTCTAAATAGAACCCCTATGGGTTTGGTATCTGGTACAAAATATGCTTGTCGTAGTTGCGTAGTTATTACAGCATCTGCAGAGAAATCACCACGAGCCATAGCCGCAAATATATCCTTAATCGACAAGATGCCTGTTACATTGTCTATTTGCTCTTGAAAAACAGGAAATCTAGTATTCGTGTGCTCTTGATATGTATCAAGAAATGCATCCAGCACTGTCCCATGCTCAACCCATACGATTCCGGAACGTGGAGTCATTACCTCTTTCAGCTCTCTGTCTCCAAATTGAAAAACCTTGTTCAATAGCTCAGCTTCTTCATCCTCAACGGCACCAGCTTCTTGTCCCATAAGAATAGCTGTCTTGATCTCTTCTTCAGTAAATAGCGCCATAGGGTCGACTCCGTCTCGCCTAGAGATTTTTCTACTCAGCCATTGTAAAGATATAGCTACAGGCATTAGTAATATATCTACCCATTCCAATATCCTCGATGAGAATAAAAACATCGTCTCTGCGTGCTTTATCGCCAAAGTTTTTGGCAGCGTTTCACCCAAAATCAGAAGAACCAAAGTGCTACCTATAGTTGCTATTAGAACACCACTGCCCTCCCCGATAGCAGCAACCATTATTACAGTAGCAACTGCTGCAAATGCCGTATTAACCAAATTGTTACCAAGTAGTATAGTGGGAAGTATCTTCTCGGGTTGTTCTACCATTCTCTGAACTCTATCAGCTCCTGGTATATTGTCACTAACCATTCTTCTAATCCTGACTTTCCTAAGCGAGAGAAATGCTGCTTCGGTGCTAGAAAAGAAAGCAGACAGGATCAGTGAAACAACTAGTAGAGCTACGTACAATACAGATTTATCCATAAATTGGTGCCTTATATCCTATTCCTTGCATATCTACTATAAATATTTAACTAGTCCAATTAATACTACAATTTCATCAGTGTAAGAACTGCTACTGCGGCAGTTCGAAGGGATATCAAGCCTGCTTGGGAGAATATGTTATCCTTGCTCTATAACATATATCTGGCCTGCTTTGCATGTCCCTACAGAAGGACTTACGATTAACAATCATATCACATTGCGCTATATACGTGTCAAAACAGCCTGTGTCATAGTGCTAACGGCCAAATTGGATATATAACTCAAAGCCATTATAATATCTGCACTATGTATAACGCTCTACCAGAACCCGATACTCTATCTGAACTAGAATCATATGCAGTCTCTATCGTAAAGGAAGCAGGCAAGATACTAGCAGAGCACCAAAACAAACCAACTAAATTGGATTTTAAGGGTGAACATCGCACGGATCCCGTAACCTCTGCAGACTTGGCACTGGAGGCATTCATAACGAATAGTATAAAAGCCAAATACCCTAATCATTCAATAGTAGGAGAAGAAACCGAGTCGGACAACCAGGCATACGAAGATTATATATGGATCATAGATCCTTTAGACGGCACAGCGAACTTTGCTAGTGGATTGCTACTACACGGGATATCTATAGGCATATCTTACAAAGGTATACCTATAGTCGGCTGCATATACATACCAAATAATCACAATGATGGCGACATATTCCATGCAAGACTTGGAGGAGGAGCATTGGTAAATGGCATTAGTCTCGATATATCTAATATAAAAGAGATAAATCCTGTTGGATTGACTGGTCTACCACATATGGCCAATAGGAGATTTGACTTTAGTAGGACTAAAGACACCGGTTTAGGGGAAATTAGGGTTACAGGCAGCATAGTATATGAAATGGTACTTGTCTCTAGGGGCATAATGCAGTTAGCACTATTCGGCAACCCACATATTTGGGACATAGCCGCAGGAATAGTGATTGTAAGAGAATCTGGCGGAGAAGTACTGCAATGGTCAGGTAGCACGTGGATGCCATTGACCACTATCCTAGAAAGCAACAAAGCTGACACTATACGAAAAAGCAGAATGCCAATTATGGCAGGAAGCCTGAAATTAACTGAAGCTATCTCTAGTAAGATACGAGTTAAAAGGAACTTGCTCGCCAGGCTAAGTGACTATATTTCTAGTATAGCTGGCAATAGACACCGACGCTAACGATCATCTATTTTTTTTCTCGTTTCCAAACAAATGTTTCCGTACCTTGGGCTTTCGCAACCAGTTTCCCATCTTGCTTTATACTAACTTCTGAAACAGCAAATCTGCTACCTTTATAGAGAATTAACCCTTCCGCCTCGAGAACACCTTCACGCCCAGGTCTAATAAAATTTATCTTGACGTCTACGGTAGCATGGAGTTCATTATCTTCCAGTAAACTCTGTATAGCAAAATGGGCAGTGGAGTCAGAAAGTGCCATTATAACCCCACCTCCTACACGCGGATCCTCTTTAGAATGTAAATGCCAATCCTGAACCTCTAATCTTAGCCTAGACTTACCATCTTTAGATTCCATAACCTGTATGCCTAATGGTCCTTGTTTAGGTGGATTAGGTTCTGAGTTTATATCTGAATTCTCCAACTGTACTCCTCCAAACTGAATTTCAATTACCTTTCAAATCCTTAGATCACAAATCCTGAACAATATTAGACAATAGTCGATCTAAGTGCAAGCCGTAACGAATTTTCCCACACATGGTATTGCCATATATGCCCACTTGCAGGCATAATATTAGAATTGTTTTTCGACCATAATAACTCTCAGTCAACGAGGCAAGAATTTGTATATAGATATGCATGTCCACTCAAAAAGCTCTGACGATGCAGGGGGAACCGTAGAAGGATATCTCAAGTGGGTAAATGTACTCAGAAAAAAGGGATTCGCATTGGATGGCATAGTTTTCACGGAACATCGAGGTTTCGACTTCGATGAAGACTACTCCAGTCTAGCCACACAATATGATGTCCTCGTAATAAAAGGATCAGAAATAGAAACAGATCTAGGGCACATGCTAATATACGGGGTAACCAAGAAATTAACTGATCAATTAGATTTTACAAATATAACCCTACCTGCTCATGATGTATTAAAAGCAGTGGAAGAATGTGGGGCATATGCTATAGCAGCACATCCTGGAAGGCCTAGAATAGGCCTATGGCAACATATACAATCAGGAGCAAATATTGACGATGTTAAAACGGTGGAAGTATTAAACGGCGGTAGCAACGAAGAAGAAAATGGTCTAGCTGCCTCCGTAGCACAAGAATACAATTTATACCGCAGCGGTGGTAGTGACTCTCATTATGTAAGTACGGTTGGCAGATGTGCAACTCGATTTGACAATAGCATCTCTAACGTAGAAGAATTAATTGAGGAATTACATCTAGGAAACTTTGGACCAGTAAGGTTAGACGATACAAAAAGCCAGTAAAACCTGTGATATACAAAAAAAGCTAGGAGGAACATTAAGATGCCAGACGAAGAAATAACTGATGACACATTAGAATACAATCGGAGCCTTATAGGAGTGGATTTCGAGATTGGCAATCACGAAGTTACTAAGGAAAAAATTGCTAATTTCGCGAAGGCAATTGGAGAGACTAACCCACTCTACATAGATGAAGAGGCTGCAAAAGCAGGGCCTCATGGTGTGATAATAGCGCCACCCGCGTATTACACTTCAATTCACTTAGAAGAAGGTCCAGATCCAGAGGTAAAATTCGGCAATATTAGTTTCAATGCATCTCAGCATTGCGAATTCTTCGAACCCATGCGAGATGGGGATAATATCAGTGCAAAAACGCAAGTTGCTAGAGTGTACGCAAAGACAGGCAGAACCGGTGCAATGGTGTTTGCTGTCAGGAAAACCACATTTACAAACCAACACGGTAGAACAGTGCTTACTGTAGAAAGTTCTAATGTACGGAGGAATGTTTCAAAATGAGCCAAGTATATTTTGAAGACTTAGAACCTGGAGATGAGGTAGGTCCACTTCCTAAAACGCCAACCAGAGAGCAGATAAGAGAATATGCTTCCTTATCAACCTTAAGTCAGGGTCGCTTCTCAAGTGACGAAGATGCCAAAGGAGAAGGTCTCCAAGGTATGATAGTTCCTGGCAACATGAGCATGTCTTTCCTGTCTCAGCTACTCACTGACTGGGCTGGACCAGAGGGCCACGTAGCCAAACTAGAGGTCAATTTCCGAAGAATGGTAAACCCGGGGGACAGCTTAGAATGTAAGGCTATGGTAACAGACCTAGGAGAAGTGGACGGAACTAACCGGGTAACTTTGGACGCATATATCGAAAACCAGGATGGGGAGAGACCAGTACAAGGGATTGCTGAAGTTATATTACCTAATAGATAATAAGCAAGATATCCTATACGTTATAGTGGATATTTAAATATTGTCGCGCTTCAGGATCGGAGACTATGTCGCATTCAGAGAGTGACGCTGGTATTAAATTCGACCGAAGAATAATAGGGCAAGAGGTAGACCTAGGATCCCACTACGTCTCTGAAGATGAACTTGTTGAATATGCCAAGTCCCTTGGTGAAACTAATCCGATCTACACAGATAGATCTGCTGCACTGAAAGGTCCTCACAAACGTATAATAGCAACGCCTGGCTACTATACGGCAATACCACTAAGATCATCTCCCGACCCGAAGATACAATTCGTGTCAGATTCATTTAGCTATATGGCCGGACAAAATATTCAATACCTGAAACATATAGAAGCAGGGGATACTATCAGCGCCCGAGCTCAGGTTACGAATGTATATAAAAAGACTGGTCGTACTGGATCACTTGTATTCGTGGAAAGAAGGACTACTTATTTCAACCAAGAAAATGATATCGTACTTATCGTTGATTCTTCGAACGTACGCTCAGACAATCAGGATGAAACAAATGGAATACAGGGCTAATGAAATTGGCGAAGAAATAGGACCTCTGGTAAAAATCCCGACTATAGCGGAGACTGCATATTTCGCTAAGTTATCCAGACTAGATGGTCGTTTTACAGATATAAATACTGACACGACAGAACTTAATGAAAACAAAGAAGAGTTCATGATCGTATCTAGTTGGCAAAGTATGGGATACCTCACTCAGCTAATAACAAATTGGATGCTTCCACAAGGATTCTTGACCAATCTCAATATCAGATTCAGACGGGTTATAAGGCCAAATGACACTCTAAAATGTTTGGGCATCATAACAGATATACAAATTGGTCACGATAAAGAAATTGCAATACTAGATTTATTCATAGAGAACCAAATCGGTGATAAACCCTTACAAGGTACGGCTGAAGTAAGCTTCCCCAATATGCCCAAAAACTAAGGGACACCCTTGTAGAAGGCATCCCTTTAGTTTTACGTTATCCAGTATATGTTTAGTTGCTAACACTCATTAGCTTGGCCATTCTGGCCCTATGATATATAGCATCACCAAGGTAATGTTGGAATGTCCTGGACCTAACAGTATAGTGAGTCAAACCAAAGTCCAAGTCTACTCCTATTCCAGCGTGAACGTTGTGTGAAGCATCACAAGCTTTAGGGAATCCTTCGCTTGCCACTGCCTTCGCCATTGATATTCCAGTGGATGCATCATCCCTACCACTGTCGAGTCTCCAGAGCGCCTCGTAGGCAGTCCACTTACTTGCTTCAGCCTCAGTTAAGGCCACAATTATATGATCCTGAACTCTCTGGAATGTACCAATTGGCACACCGAATGCTATCCTCTCGGTACTGTAATCTCTGCACATCTCATATGCCTTTTGAGCACCGCCGGCCATGTAAGTATTGAGTACAGATACAGTCTTATCTCTGGCTGCCTCAATTGATCCCCATGCTCCGTCTATAGCTCCAATAGCACTTGACGCAGGTACTTCAACGTTATCAAGAGTAACTTCGCATACCTTATCACCAAGCCAACCGCTTTGTAGTCTGGTGGTTACTCCTTTGGCTCCTTTATCAACCACGAACACTGATATTCCCTCTTCGGCTTGGGATGTTCGTGCAACAACCAATATCTGATCGGCTACATGTGCCCAAGGAACAAATAATTTGGTTCCATTAAGTACGTAGTTGTCCCCACTCTTGGTTGCTTCTAGTTTTACAGACTTTGCACTCCAGCCATATTCTGGCTCAGTGAATGCTAATGTGAATATCTGCTGTCCTCTTGCTATCCCTGGAAGGTAGGACTGTTTCTGTTCTTCACTACCACCTTCGAGGATTATATGAGCGCTTAAGACGCAGGAATCCCAAAGAGGAATTGAGCATGCATGGTAACCCATTATCTCAGTTACGCAGCCCAAATCGGTGAAGTTGTTGCCAGCTCCGCCATACTGCTCTGGTATAACCATACCAGTCCAGCCCAGGTCACTTATTTTCTGCCAGATCTCGCTTGAGAAGCCTGTATCGCTATCGTCTATTTCTCTCACTCTAGCTTTTGGCAACTCAGTTTCGAAGAAACGAGTGGCAGTGTCCCTCATCATAGTCTGAGTTTCCGTAAATGATAGATCCATATCGACCTCCTTGAATGACTTTCTTAGATATCTATCGGTGCCAACCCAGGGTCAGTCCACCGTCATAGAGGCGTAAACCTGCCTTCATACATCTGCTATTATATCATAGCTACAGGTTTATACCAGCATTTTTGTCATCAGTATTATGATAATCTTCGTTTTTTGCTCTGCTCCCAAGACCTAATTGAGTAGCTATAACCTCTGATTGTACCTCTGGACCGGCAGTGCTGTTCTGCACTAAAACGCTTCTCCTCTGTTGCATATGAAACTTGCCCTTAAACGACGAATTCTTGTCATTACCATCTAATAGAGCATACATACCCATTATATCTCTGACTACCTGAGATAATCTCAAAGCAGCTTTCTTTTCAAGAAGTGCTACCTGAGCCGTTTCGTAAGTTATCTCTTTACCAGTTTCAGCCATCCAATTGTTCCTAGTCTTCAATATCCTGATTAATTCACTATTTGTATATACTTCCATCAACAATTGTTGGAAAAATGTCTGCTTAATTAAGGCATCGCCATATCTATTAGTTTCTGATGCGTACTTTATGAGATCTGAAACATCCCGGTCTTTAGCATTCGGATAACTGAATGAAGGATATGAGAAAAGTGTAGATTGCATAATCTCCCATCCATCACCCTCATCTCCTATGAGACAAGATGAAGGAACCCACACGTCTTCAAAATGAACTATGTTCCCTTCATTTTCAACCAAGGAATCGCTGGCCTCAAACTCTATGCCATCATAATTTGAAGGCACCAAAAAACATGCTGTTTGATCTTTCGATCCGTCTGGATCTGTGGTTGCCAAAACCCATATGTAATCCGGATTCGGCCTGGAACCCGTAAAAGTATCTGAGCCTGTCAATACGTAATCGTCCCCATCCAGATATGCTCGAACTACAGAATCGCTGCGCTCTATGGATACCCCATACTCCAGATTGGGGTGCCATATAGTTATTTCCCCCATAGCCATAGACTTCAGGAAGGTATCCTTCTGACTTTGATCTCCATAAAAATGTATGGCGTTTCTCAAAGAAGCTGTTGATCCTTGTAGCAACCAATGAAGACCTCTTTCACCCAATTCCTCGACAAGGACAAGGATTTTGTCTGGGTGCATATCCGACCCCCCATACTCTGGCCTTTCAGAAGGTGCTAGCCAACCCATATCTCCGAGCTTTTTCTTGATGATCTGTATTTGGTCCGACAGACCTTCATCCATAGAACTATATTCTTCCAAACCATCTATTTCAGAAGGAATATTAGACTCAAGCCAGTCCCGCACGTCGGATCTGAATTTGTTTTGTTCGTCACTATACTTGTATTCGAAATCCAATTCTTTACCTCTAAAGTATCAGGGCTTCCATAAATGGAAGCCCTGATCTATTAACCCATGTTTAGTATTGAGATTTCTAAGCTTTGCCAGTATTTGAAGGTGTAGGAGCAGCCCTCTCTTGAGTCCTACTTATACCTATTCGCCTTGACAAGATTACCTTCGCAATGTTTGTACTACCTCCAGCATGCCTTTGTCCAGCTTTTTCTCTCTGTTCCACCTCTTGAGCACCACCATGAGGAGCTCTAGGTTCCTGAGTTCCAAGCAAGGAATTTGGTCCATAGACATCCCTTATTCTAGCCACGTTGCGAAGTTGAGACTCTCGGTTATGGACATTCGCCATGTTTCCTTCATACTGTATTCCCATCTTATTCTGATACATCCAGTAAGTTCTTCTAGCCATTAAACCATCCACATGTGAATCCAAAATCGCCGTCATGGCAACTTGCTGAAGTACTGGATCATCTCCGATGAAACCCTCATCGTTCTTGTTTTCCTTAGAGTAATCAATCAGATTTTCTATGACTTCGTCGGCTGGGAACGCTTTGCCTCCTCCACCATGCTCAACCTCAAGGCTTGAATTGGCAACTTGCCAACCCTGATGGTCTCCGCCAATTAAGTGATCGTTGCTTACGCGAACGTTATCAAGGAATATAGCGTGCTGATCGTGTCCGTTAAGTAGTTCCTGCTCTTGTATGTCCAATCCCTCGGTTGGATTTGGAATCATAAAGAAGCCCAGGTTCCTGTGCCTAGGCGCATCTGGATCCGTCAACATAGGACCGAATAGGTAGTCGGGTCCCGGGACGTTCCACTCTGGCCTTGGTCTTCCACTTACATAAACACTAGACCCGTTAAGTATCCAGTCATCTCCGTCTTGTACAGCCTTGCTTTGATAGTCTGCCAAGTCTGCCCCAGAATGTGGCTCGGTGAATTTCTGCCATGCAATTTTCTCACCTGTTACTAGTGGAACAAGGAATTTCTGCTTTTGCTCTTCAGTAGCCCATACGAAAAGGGCCGGGTATACAACTCCGTTTGTAAGTCCCCTCAACGCACCTGCCCTATGAAATTCTTCTTCGATTATAGTTTCGTGATCGCCAGTTAAGCCACCTCCACCATATTCCTTGGGAAACGTAGGATAGAGCCAACCCTTTTGAGCCAGTTCCCTATGCTTCTCTCTCCAGAACAAGTATTGTTCCTTAGAGAAGTCTCGCATATCAACTGGGTTTCTCATCTCCGCAGGTATATTCCCTTCCAACCATTCCCGTACCTCAGTACGAAATTTTTCCTGCTCCGCCGTATATGGTAATGAAAAGTCCATAACCTTCCTCCTTAATCGACTCTCTTTTAGGCTAGGGTGATAAAGTTCGTATAATTGTATCTTCACGAGCATTTTTTTGCAACAAGAATAGCCTAGAAATTTACGCTTACGCGCTACTTATTTGTGATATGTTTGCAAATCTCACTCACCAGCAGGTCAAATAATACCATTTACGATTTCCCAATATATGCCAAATTTCTCGACGCCTTTCGTACATATTTACAGCGTATATATACTATGTTTACATTTTGTTATTATCCTTAACTGTATATTTAGTATATTATTCTCGCTAAGCTTGGTTATTTACTACTTGACTGAAACCCCGAAACAAAGTTATATATACACGGCGTTTATAACGCAAATATCTTAAGCTGAGTTAAAGACAAATTGACATCTCTATTCGACCTACATGTTCATACTAACCAAGGGAGTCCGGACAGCGCCCTAACCCCAGATGAATTAGTCTCAGAAATACGTCGATTGGGCCTTACAGGAGTTATGGTCACAGAGCACAACGGTTGGCCAAAACAAGATTTCGACAGATTTGCAAAACAACATGACGACATAGTTCTGGTAAGAGCACTGGAGGTCTACAGCCCACTTGGGCATATAATTACTCTCGGCATAGAAAGTCATGTTACTGGACCAGCCGGTGGCATAGATACGGTCAGAAAACTAAGGATGGAAGTACTGCAACGAGGTGGCTATATGATACTAGCACATCCATTCAGATTCCTTTTTGATCCTGCTGGCGTTCACACACAGAATATACTTTTCGAAGATCCTGCAACCGTCCCTAAGACAGCAGAGGACGGTGCAAAACATCCTATATTTGACCTTGTAGACGAAGTTGAAGTAGTCAATGGCGGAAATATAGAAATAGAAAACCGGTTCACTCAAGATGTTGTGAAAGTTCTTGGCAGATGGGGCACAGGAGGTAGCGATGCACACTCCACACAAGGCCTGGCAAAAGGAATAACTCTTTTCAAAGGAGATATAAGGAATGAAGCGGATCTTCTGGAGGCACTAAAGGCAGGTGAGTTCAGACCTGTCGAGGGGTTCCATGTTGGAAGACCAAGTTCATACGGCAGGATAGATATCGACGATCTGCCAAACTTAACTCCACCAATATAGACAATAACCAAACTTAAAGATTTCATTAGTTAACGTATAAAAGAGGAGGAGAGGTAAAAATACCTCTCCTCCTCTTTTATATTATCTAGATTACTCTAATTTGCTCGTAACAATTAAGCTGACGCAGTTGAAGGCGTTGGGGCTGGCCTCTCAATAGTCCTGCTTATACCTATTCTTCTAGCCAAAACAACCTTACCAATATTAGTGCTGCCACCAGCATGATTTTGACCTGCCCTGTTTCGAGCGTTCACTTCATGCTGACCTCCATGTGGAGCATCGGGGTCATGGGAGTTAAGTAGAGCATGCGGTCCATACACTTCTCTAACTCTACTCTCTATCCTAAGGCTAGATTCGCGACCATGTACGTTAGCTACTCCACTATGCCAACTAATTTCATGCTTGTTTTGATACATCCAAAATACTCTTCTAAGTAAGACATTCTGAACGTGGGATTCCATAACAGCTGTCATAGCAGACTGCTGAAGTACTGGATCCGACCCAACTGTTGTTCCATCTGAATTTTCATCTCCGAGATGTTCTACTAGGTTCTCTACAGGGGTATCTATAGGAAATGCTTTTCCTCTACCACCATGCTCAGATTCCATTGTAGTGCCTGCTACTTGCCATCCCTGAGTTTCTCCGCCGAATAGGTTGTCTCCAGGAATGCGAACATCGTTCAGTACTATGTTGTGCTGATCGTGGCCATTGATAAGGTTCATCTCGTATATAGACAGTCCATCTAAACCTGTGGAACCCGTATCTGGATTCCAATCTGGTACTGGGATTATGAAATAACCAAGATTTCTATGCCTAGGAGCATCAGGGTCTGTCTTCATGGGGCCCAACAAGAATCCTGGCTTTCCCCTACCGCTGACGTACACATGCTCTCCATTCAAAACCCATTCATCTCCGTCCTTAACTGCAGTCCCTTGAACATTAGCCAAGTCTGCTCCACCATTGGGCTCTGTGAGCTTATTCCATACCGTCTTTTCTCCAGTAACAATGGGTTTCAAGAACTTCTGTTTCTGTTCATCACTTCCCCAAACTTGCATTGGAGGCAAAGTGTTACCCGATGTGAAGTTCTCAGGAACCCCGGCCCTATTCATCTCTTCAGTTATTATCGTCTCGTGATCACCAGTCAGTCCGCCGCCACCATATTCCTTAGGGAACGTTGGATAAAGCCAACCTTTCTTCCCAAGCTCTTTATGAACCTCTCTCCATCTCTCGTTAAGCTCTATCGTAAAGTCCCTAGGATCCACTGGGTCCTTGAGATCTGATGGAACGTTCTCGGCAAGCCAAGATCTAACTTCTTTTCTAAATGTCTCTTGTTCGTTGGTATATGGTAATGAGAAATCCATAACTTTCCTCCTTAATCACTTAGTGACTACTAAAATATCCTGTAAGAATGTGGGGAATGTGCAGGAATTATATGTTTAACGCAATTAAAGTGTCAAGAAAAAATGCGAGTGATTTGAATACCTTATACCATCAGGTTCCAATACAACGAAATCACGGTAATCCTGTGTTCAATAGCCAACTTACTCGATCCAAATAAAACTATCAATCTTGACATCAATTATAACTCTGGATAGACTCGAATTCAGCATATGCTGTCCTTATGTATTAGGTATTAGCGTTGCCGTAAACTGTATTACGCACAGGAGGCGCGCCCCTTATTTGATTAAGATCATGTCCGCTCAGGATCTATAAATCAAGGAGGCCAAAATAAATTGAGCCATATATCGCATGAGTCTCCTCAAGAAGCCAAGAAAGCAAAGTTGTTTTATGGTTGGTATATGGTCATGGCAGGAATGGGTATACATCTATGGATATCTATTGGGTGGGTGTACGCTAAACAGATATTCTTCACGCCTATTGCTCTAAGTTTCGGATGGAGCAGAGCCCTGATGTCTGGTGCATTTGCACTCGAGCGCCTAGAGGGAAGTATAGCTTCACCCGTAGAGGGATTACTCGTGGATCGATACGGCCCAAGAAAGATAATGTTGCTAGGCACATTCTTATGTGGGTTTGGCATAATATCCTTGGCCTTCCTCCAAAATATATATATGTTCTACTTCTCTGTTCTGCTCGTTGCACTAGGCCAAAGTGCAATGATGGGGATACCAAGAACCTGGGCCTTAGTTCAATGGTTCAGGAGGCTCAGAGGAAGAGCACTCGGAATAGGCGGAAGTGGAGCAATTCTAAGTGGGCCAATGGTCATCATTACAGTATTTCTCGTGGATTCACTGGGATGGAGACCAGCCTTCTTGGTTCTTGGTATAGCAACTTGGTGTATTAATGGACCTCTATGCCTAGTATTCAGAAACAAGCCTCAAGAATATGGATATCTTCCTGACGGAGATGATCCAGACGAAGATCCGAAATCTGAAACTAATCCTAATGCTAAACCAGGTGATAAGAAAGTAACTTCAACCTCAGATGAGATAAGCCTAAGTGTAAAGCAAAGCTTAAGAACTCCTGCTTTCTGGCTTCTAAGCCTAGTTTTCGGTGCTCAGACGATGGGTGCCAATGCAATGAACATACATCTAATACCCTACTTTGAAAGCATACACTTCTCCACCACTCAAGCCGTATCCGTATTGGGAATGTTTACATTGTTAAGTGCAATAGGTAGATTAGGTGGTGGATGGGCATTTGATTTCTTTAATAAGAAAATGGTTTTGGCATTCATACTAGCTTGTGAGGGTATAGCCTTCGTTATAATGGTAAACGTATCAGTCTACTGGCATGTAATACCATTCGCATTGTTCTGGGGCATAGCATTTGGAGGGATGATCCCAGCGAGAGGTGTCATCTTAAGTGCATATTTCGGCACAGAGAATATTGGGTCGATAATGGGATTAGCACAGGCAGCTTCAGTTATTACTGGAATGCTTGGCCCGATACTCCTTGGAGCGATTTTTGACATTACAGATTCATATGTATTGGGAATCTGGATACTGGCTGCGGCTGCTTTCGCTGCTATACCTCTAATATTTATGGCAAAGCAACCAAACCTAAGACCTTCTGATGGGACACAAAGCTGAAGTAACAACGAGTATAATTATTCTAATTGAACTATAGAAGTGGTTATATTACCTTCATCAATTGTAAGAAACCCAATTGTTCCTAAACCCCTTACCTGATTAGGCAGAGTAGGACTACCAGGATTAATTACAGTTAGATTTGGATATGTATCCACTCTAGCCTCATGAGTATCTCCACACACTATAATATCTGGTCTGGTCTCGAAATGCATATCGATCAATTCATTCTGGGTTCTGTAAGGAAGTTCATGAGGTAATGGGAATCCATGTATGAGTCCTATAAATACTCCCTGCACTTCTATAATCTGCGAATGCTTAACTCTAGGATCATCCGGCAAACCTGGCCTTCTTGGGTTGTTATGATGGGTATAATCCCCATTACCACGAGCACACAATACTGGAGCTATTTCTTCTAGCCAATCCAGAACTTCTATCACATGCGTGTCGCCACCATGCAATATCATATCTACTCCCTTAAACTGTTCATAAACCTGCTCAGGTATATTATCTCCAGCCTCTGGGATGTGGGTGTCCGCTATTAGGCCAATCCTGATCATGTATAGATTCTAATAGCTGAGATGATACGTATCAAGATTAATAGCATATGATTCCCCACCAAAATCAGGTTATGTCTTGAACTCATATAGTTGTTGTTAACAATCTAACAATTGAAGTAGATTGTTAGCCCTGATAAAATCCATTTGGTCATTCATGTAATGGGGATATAGCTCAACTGGGAGAGCGCGGCGTTCGCAATGCCG
>CEUS01030923.1_pt1 | contig 23207 bp, 17 predicted proteins | sample 427031 | NCBI WGS metagenome assembly CEUS01 (sample SAMEA2622837, study PRJEB7988) | marine metagenome | biome: marine biome (ENVO:00000447); feature: marine epipelagic mixed layer (ENVO:xxxxxxxxx); material: "saline water (ENVO:00002010), including plankton (ENVO:xxxxxxxx)" | depth 140 m | reverse complement strand
AAACCGGAGGAAGGTGGGGATGACGTCAAGTCATCATGGCCCTTATGCCCAGGGCTACACACGTGCTACAATGGTCGGTACAAAGGGCTGCGAACCTGCGAGGGTGAGCTAATCCCATAAAGCCGGCCCAAGTTCGGATTGTAGTCTGCAACTCGACTACATGAAGTTGGAATCGCTAGTAATCGTGGATCAGCAACGCCACGGTGAATACGTTCCCGGGCCTTGTACACACCGCCCGTCACGCCATGGAAGCCGGTAGTGCCCGAAGTCCGTGACCCAACCGCAAGGAGGGAGCGGCCGAAGGCAAGATCGGTGACTGGGGCGAAGTCGTAACAAGGTAGCCGTAGGGGAACCTGCGGCTGGATCACCTCCTTTCTGGAGACGCCGAGTAAGGTTCCTTTAGATAGGGGACCGGAAAGGCTCTCACAGGTCTACCCGCCCGCTCTCGACCTAGGTTTTCAAGGCTGTTCATACAGTTTCACGGCCCATGGCAGCCGCCTGGGTCGTGTTTTTTTTGGACCTTTTCCATGAGCACAACGCGCACCGGCTACATCGCACTCGTGGGTCGTCCCAACGTGGGCAAGTCGACCTTGATGAACGCCATGCTGGGCGAGAAGCTCTCTATCGTCACTGAAAAAGCTCAGACGACATGGCAGCGCGTGACGGGCATCGCTACAACTGCGGGCGTACAGATGATTTTTCTGGACACGCCGGGACTGCTCGTGGCCAAGGACCTGTTCCAGAAATCGATGCTCGGGGAGGCGCTGGCGGCGGTTAGAGAGGCCGATGTCGTTCTTCTAGTTATGGACGCAGGGCGGCCGTTGGATGCTGCCGCTACTGCATCCATGCGGGACATTCTAGACGGGTCCTCCGCGCCCCTGATCGTAGCTGTCAACAAGGTCGATGTTGTCCCCCATTCAGCCGTTCAGGATGGTCTCCGCTGGGCCGAGGCTCTCGATGCCCGTGCATTTGCGATCTCGGCCCTCTCGGGTACGGGGTTAGAGGAGCTAAAGGAGGCTCTTGTGTCGTCGCTCCCCCAGGCTCCGTTTCTCTATCCCGCGGACGAGATCGCTTCTGAGCCAGTGCGTTTCTTCGTGGCAGAGTTGGTCCGAGAAACGATCTTCGAGCGGTACCGGCAGGAGATCCCGTACTCGGTAGTTTGCCGGGTCGAAGAGTTCCGCGAGGAACAGGAACCCATATACATCGCGGTTGGTGTCTTCGTGGAGCGGGAATCGCAGAAGGGGATCTTGGTGGGGAAGGCCGGTGTCGGCATCCGGGAGCTTGGGGGCGATTCACGTGAGAAAATCGAGCACCTTCTAGGCCGATCCGTGTACCTCGATCTGTGGGTCAAGACGCTGGACGGGTGGCGACGGAAGCGTGATGACCTGACCCGCTTGGGTTTCCATGTCCCCGACGATCTGAGATGAAGCTTTCTTCCACTTTTCGCTACCTCGCCGTCGTACTATTCGTTTCCCTCCCTCTAGCCCTACCGCTACAGGGGCTACAGGGCGAGGGCGGTGAATCCGAGGGTGGCATCTTCCTCCTCCTTCCGGTGGGCGCGAAAGCCGTCGCATTGGGGCGGGCCATGACTGCCCTTCCAGGTGCGGAATCCGTTTTCTGGAATCCGGCGGGACTTGGCGACCTATCGGGCGGGCGTGTCTTCCTTTATCGGGGAGACTACGTAGCCGGTGAGGGGACCTCGGCGTCAGGCCTCGTCAGTCGGGCTGGGCTAGGCACCATCGGCGCCACCTATCATCTGCTCGACGTGGGCGAGCAGGACCTCACCGACGAGCAGGGCAACGTTCTCGGCACAATTTCCGTACGGAACCACATAGGGGTGTTTTCAGCGGCTACCCGGTTCTGGGATCTCCTCAACGTCGGTTTCAACTTCAAGTTCGTGCAGTTCCGCCAGTCCTGTCGCGGCCAATGCCTGGACGCCGGAGTGACAGCCACTACTTATGCGGTCGACGGCGGGTTACAGCTCACCGAACCGGCGGGCCTACCCCTTCGACTAGGGGTGATGGTGGCGCAGGCGGGCCCTCGTTTCCAGATCCGAAACGAGGAACAGGCTGACCCGCTACCCACGCGTGTTCGGGCATCCGCCGCGTACGAGGTTCTCGGCACCTTTGGAGAGACCGAACGATTTTCCATGACACTGATTGCCGAGGTGGAGGACCGGTGGCGGGACCCCGGGTCTCCCGCCCTCTACCTTGGCAGCGAGATGGGTGTGGGAGTAGAGGATGTTCTCTTGGTCGTGCGGACCGGATACGTGAGGGGGAATGGCGAACAGGTGAACGGAGCCGCGGTCGGTGTGGGCATCCTATACGATAGATTCGACCTGAGTATCGCTAAGCCATTGGCATCGAACATCACCGGGGTCTCCGAACCGGTGCATGTCACCTTCGGTCTAGTGTTCTGACGGTAGTCTCGCCGATGTTCCGGATCATCCTCGCCTGCGTGGTGCTCGTCCCGGCATCCCAGCGACTTGTTGCCCAATCGGTGAAATTGGTTGAAGGTGCCCCGAGCGTGAGCGTCGCTTCTCTCCCAGGGCCTCGTTATGGGACCGCTTGGCCGGCGTTGGATAGAACCGAGCCAACGTGGGCTCAGGAAGATACCCCTCCTCTTTCCCCAAGCCTCGCCACCGGGGCCTCGTTGCTCTTTCCCGGGACCGGCCAGTTGCTACTTGGAAAGGGACGTTGGGTTCTATTCGCGGGCCTCGAACTAGTGGGCTGGTTGGTCCACCTGGACCAGCGTCGCGATGGCCATCGGCTGCGCAACGAGTACATCGATGTGGCGTGGATGGTGGCCCGCTACGGAGACCCCCAGCTCGGACGCGAAAATAACTTTGAGTACTACGAGACGCTGGGGTCGTGGTCCCGATCGGGAAACTGGGATGCGGACCCCGCGCGCGCGGGCGTGCAGCCGGAGGATGACACGGACACCTTCAACGGGGCCACATGGGAGCTGGCACGGGACATTTTTCTCCCGCTGGGGGCTGGGGAGGAACACCCGTTGTTTGCCAAGGCTCTGGAATACTACGAGGGCCGGGCTTACCCTCCCGAACTGCTCTGGGATTGGACCGGGAAGGAGGAGAGCCTGAAAGAATACCGCGATCTCATCGAGCGCAGCGATGAGGCCCTCCGCACCGCCAGCGTCGTGCTGGGAGCCGTGGTAGCCAACCACCTCCTGTCCGCGGTGGACGCCTTCGTGTCCTCTCATCTACCTGTTGAAGGGTCGGTGTCGGCTAGCACTGGCCTGCGCGGGCAGGGCCCTGTCCTCGAGTGGATGGTGGAGGTCCGGCCGTGAGCGGGGAGGATGGCCTACCCTCACATACAGACATCCTAAGGGTGCTCCGAGAGTCGCGGCGCGGAGCCCTTAAGTCCAAGGAACTGGCCAGTCAGTTGGGGGTCGAGACAAGCGCATACGCAGGCCTCAAGGATGTCCTGGCCGTGCTGGAGCGTGACGGGCGAATATACCGGGTCAAGGGCGGGCGATACGCGGTCTCTGAGAAGGTCGACCTGGTAGTGGGGCGGCTGTCCCTGATTCGCTCCGGCGATGGGTTCGTGGCTCATGAGCACGGCGGTGGCCAGGACGTCTACGTGCCGTTCGGAGACCTCGCTTCCGCCATGGACGGCGATCAGGTGGTGGCTCGGATCGAGAGGCGGACGCGAGGTCGCAATCCGGTGGGCCGGATCATCGAGGTGCTGGAGCGTGCCCATACGCGGATCGTGGGGACATACCGGCGCACGAAGCATCTTGGGTACGTAGTCCCGCGTGGGCGTGTCATGCCCCGCGATGTTCTCATCCCACAGGGTGACGAACAGGAGGCGCAGGACCGGGATGTGGTTGTGGTGCACGTGGTCTCGTTCGGCGATCGGAAGCTCAATCCCGTAGGTGAGGTGGAGGAGGTGCTGGGCCCGATCACAGCCCCCGGCGTGGACATTCTCGCCTTGGTGCACAGTTACGGGTTAGCTCCCGACTTTCCGGAGGAGGTCCAATCGGCCGCTGAGGAGCTCGCCAGGACTCAGCGGCCGGAGGCCGATCCTGCACGCGTGGACAGACGAGAACTCCTGGTGTTCACCATCGACCCCCTCGACGCGAAGGATCACGACGATGCCCTGTCCGTGATCCCTCTTAGACCGGGCCACTGGGAGGTGGGTGTCCATATCGCCGACGTCTCCGCGTATGTCGAGTCCGGTAGCGTCGTGGATGTGGAGGCCCTGGAGCGGGGCACCAGCGTCTATATGGTAGACCGCGTAATTCCGATGCTTCCTCACGCGCTTTCATCCGACGTCTGCTCGCTCCGACGTGACGAGGACCGCGCGGCTGTGTCGGTGTTCGCCACGCTTGACACAGACGGTCAGGTGGGAGATGTGCGTTTTGAAAGAACGCTCATCCGGAGCCGTCACAAGTTGTCCTATGAGGAGGCTCAGGATGTGCTCGACGGTGCGGATTCTGTGGCTGCCGATGTCGATGCGGCCATCGTCACGCTTGCCGAGCTAGCCCGGTGTGTGCGCCGTAGGCGAGAAGAGCGGGGGTCGCTGGATTTCGATCTCCCTGAGGCCCGGGTTGTCCTCGGGTCTGGCGGCGAGCCGCTGGACATCCAGCGGGTGACTCGCCTAGAGAGCCACCGCTTGGTGGAAGACTTTATGCTGCTGGCCAACGAGGTTGTGGCTACTGAGGCCGTGCGGAGACGGCTTCCGATTCTCCATCGCGTGCATGAACCGCCGACCGAACAAAAGGTAGCTGCCCTGCGGGAATTCCTAGGGTCGCTGGGCCAGGTGCTTCCCCAGGGGGCGGTGAAGCCCCGGGACTTGGAGCAGGTACTCGAACGCGTGCGGGGACGACCCGAGGAGAGTCTCTTGAACAAGGTCGTACTCCGCTCCATGCAGCGAGCGCGCTACGCTTCGGATAATCTCGGTCATTTCGGCCTCGCGCTGGAACACTACTGCCACTTCACCTCTCCCATCCGTCGTTATCCCGATCTGGTAACGCACCGGGTTGTGGTGCGGGCATTGGTGGAGGGTCGGTCGGTGCCCGAATCATGGGGAGGAGAAGAACTCGACGCCGTGGCGGAACGGTCCAGTGCGCGCGAGCAGGCGGCAGCTGAGGCGGAACGGGATTCTATCGATCTCAAGAAGGTCGAATTCATGGGGCGGCACTTGGGTGATCACTTCACGGGCACTATCTCGGGAGTCGTGGCATTCGGATTCTTCGTGCTTCTCGATGACTATTTCGTGGATGGGTTGGTTCATGTAAACGCCCTCCGCGATGACTATTACGAGTTCAGGGAGGGGGAGTACTCTCTGGTGGGCGATCGCCGGGGACGCCGTTTCCGGCTCGGCGATCGCGTACGCGTTCAGGTCGCCCGGGTGGAAACGGAGGAGCGCAAGATCGATTTCCTCCTGGAGGAGATCCTCCCGCGTAGCGGAGGGCAAACCCTTGTTTGACGGCACGCAGTGGGTAATGATATGAGGTGTCAGCTTCATCCGTTCCTCCCATCTCCATCGAGCATGAAATCTGAGCGGTCGATCGTCTGTTTCGAACCCAGTAGCTCGGCACCCTCAGTGAGTTTGTGGCCGAGGTGAAGATCTGCTCTATGTCGCTGCCGGGTTCGCTCGATGTTACGGTTTACTTCGGCAATGCCCTCAGCGGCATCTTGGCTCGCGGACAGCAGATCTTTTGAGAGTGGACGTCGAGGGGGGCCTCCATCAGAGTGGTCGGAGTTCCTCTCGTTCGCCTGCATCTCTTGAAGATGTGGTGATTTCCCAAGGCCGTCCGTGGGGACGGCCTTTTTGCGTGGAGTAAGGACATGACGGGTGAACAATTCGAATGGCTTTCCGAGCTCGTGTCCAGGGTGACCGAGCTCAGGGGGTACCTTTGACTTGGAGAACCGGTGTAAGCGACTGCTGGAGCTAGAGGATCGAATGGCGGATCCGAGTTTCTGGGACCACCCTGACAAGGCGCGGGAGGACATCCAGGAGGCCAATCGACTGAAGCGATGGGTCAAGCCCTGGGGAGAGCTGTCGCAGAAGGCCGCGGAGTTGGAAGAGCTGGCCGATCTCCTCCAGGACGAACCGGATCCCGGGCTGGAAGATGATTGGAGCCGTGAGCTCGAGGGGTTGGCAAAGGGGCTGGACGCACTGGAGCTACGCACCATGCTCCAAGGCGAGGAGGATGCCAAGGATGCCATCGTCACCATACAGCCCGGTGCTGGGGGAACTGAGTCTCAGGATTGGGCGGAGATGCTCGTGCGCATGTATACGCGTTGGGCGGAACGCCGAGACTGTGTCGTGAACGTCCTAGACCTCCAGCCGGGCGAGGAAGCTGGGATTAAGGGCGCCACCCTCGAGATCAAGGGAGACCATGCTTACGGTTACCTGAAGGCAGAGAAGGGAGTGCACCGGCTGGTGCGCATTTCCCCGTTCGACGCTCAGGCTCGAAGGCACACCTCGTTTGCCAGTGTCTTCGTATACCCGCTCGTCGACGATGGTATTGAGGTTGAGATTGACGAAAGCGACCTGCGCATAGACACCTACAGGGCTTCGGGAGCGGGTGGTCAGCACGTGAACAAGACCGACTCAGCTGTAAGGCTGACCCATCTCCCCACCGGGATCGTGGTAGCCTGCCAACAGGAGCGTTCACAACACAAGAACAGGTCCACGGCCACGAAGATGCTGAAGGCTGCTCTTTACGAACACGCCTTGGCCGCTCAGGAAAAGGAGAAGGCCGCCTTGGAGGCCACCAAGACCGAGATCGGCTTCGGCCACCAGATTCGTTCCTACATCTTTCAGCCGTATACGATGGTGAACGATCACCGCACCGAACTGAAGATAGGTGACGTGCACCGCGTCATGGACGGCGACATCGATGCATTCATCGAGGCGTATCTCAAGAAGTTCGGTGCGGGCGCAGCCGCGTGAGCTCGGGGGCTCCAGGTGACTGAAGAGCTGAGCCAGACCTTGCGTGACCGTCGCTGGAAGCTCGACGAGCTCCTGCGCTTGGGTATCCGCCCCTTCGAATACGGTTTTGAACGCTCCCACGACAGTGCTGCGGCGATCGCTGAATTCGCGGCAGCGGAAGATGGCGAATCTCTCGATGCCGACGGCAACGGCCCCCGAGCACGGGTGGGCGGGCGCGTCGTGGCGTGGCGCGGCCATGGCAAGAGTGCGTTCGCTCACCTCGAAGACGGCTCCGGGAGGATCCAGCTCTACTTCCGCCAGGATGTCCTGGGGGAGGAACGCTTCGGTGTGCTAGATCTGGTGGACATCGGAGACTGGCTAGGGGTAGAGGGTCCCCTATTCCGCACCCGTACGGGCGAGGTCACGGTGCGAGTGGAAGCCTGGACGGTGCTTACCAAGTCATTGCGTCCGCTTCCTCTCGGCAAGAGTGAAGTAGACCCGGAGTCGGGCGAGCGGGTCTACCACGCAGCCTTTAAGGACACCGAGTCCCGGTACCGACAACGCTATGCCGACCTGGCGGTTCATCCCGAGGCCAGGGAAGTCTTCCGCACCCGTGCCCGGGTCGTCGCTGAGATGAGGGCATTTTTGGACAAGGACGGCTTCCTCGAGGTGGAGACCCCTGCACTACAGCCCATGTACGGGGGGGCCGCCGCCCGTCCCTTCATCACCCACCACCATAGTCTCGATCGGGCCATGTATCTCCGCATTGCAGACGAACTCTACTTAAAGAGGCTGGTCGTTGGTGGCTTCGAGCGGGTGTACGAGATCACGCACGACTTCCGGAACGAAGGAGTGGACAGACTCCACAACCCCGAGTTCACTATGCTGGAGTTCTACCAGGCCTTCGCCGACTACCGCGACATGTTAGAGCAGGTTGAGCGCCTGATCGGCCACGTGGTTGAGACCGTTACGGGTGGGAGCGACCTAACCTACCGCGGCGAGCGTCTCTCGTTCGCGCGCCCGCTTGCGCGCGTGCAGTTCATGGACGCCTTGGGGAAGGCGCTGGGCTCGGATCCCATGACGATGACCGTCACGGAGCTCAAAGTCCGGGCCACGGCCCTTCACCTACCTGAATTGGAAGGGGCTGGGCGTGGCAAGTTGCTGGATAAACTGTTCGGGGTCCTTGTGGAGCCCAGCCTCGTCCAACCGACCTTTGTAATGGACCATCCGATTGAGCTCTCGCCCCTCGCGAAGACCCACCGCTCGGAGCCCGGAGTGGTCGAGCGCTTCGAACTCTACGCGATGGGGACTGAGCTCGCCAACGCCTTCAGCGAACTGAACGACCCTCTTGATCAGCGCGAGCGCTTCGAGGCACAAAGGGCCTTGGGCGTAGCTGGGGACGCGGAGGCGCATCAGGTGGATGAGGATTACCTACGGGCACTGGAATACGGCATGCCTCCCACGGGCGGAGTGGGTGTTGGTGTAGACCGTCTCGTCATGCTGCTCACCGACCAGCCCTCTATTCGGGACGTCATCCTCTTTCCAGTGCTCCGGGAAGAGGATTAGGGTCGTGGACGTTGACAGGAATTCCCAGGGAGTTCGGTCTACGTGAATCTAGATTGGTACATAGCGAGGCGGTACTTGGCCTCCCGCAGGCGCGGGCGACTCCTCTCTCTCATTACCTGGATTGCGCTGGGTGGGGTCATGGTGGGGGTAACCGCTCTGATTGTGGTGATAGGGGTGATGACGGGGATGCAACAGGACCTGCGGGATAAGATCCTGGGGTCAACACCTCACGTGCTTGTGCTCGAACAGGGAACTGCCCTGCGCATGAATGGTTGGCAGGATGTGCTCGATACGGTTCTGTCTGTGCCGGAGGTGGTGACCGCGTCTCCCTTCGTACTGTCCCAGGTCACGATACGGCGGCAGGGGCAGGACTATGCCCAGGCCGCCGATCTATTCGGGGTATCCACCGAAGACCTGCCGGGGTCGGTCACGGCGATGGAAGAGAAAATACGCGCGGGTATCTACAACCTCCGGACGCCACCTTCCGGGCTCGCGCCCATCCTGATGGGGAGCGGCCTAGCCGGCCGGCTCCAGGTGATATCGGGGGATACCTTGGTCGTGGTGTCGATGGAGCACCTGCGCCCGGACCTTTTCGGTGGACTCACCCCCACGCTGCGTATGTTTGAGGTCACGGGGACCTTCACTACAGGGATGTATGACTACGATACGAAGAATCTCTACACGACTATGGCAGCTGCCCAGGATCTCCTGGGGTTGACTCCTGACGTCGCGTCGGGGATCGGTGTGCGCACTGCCGACGCGGACCGTGCCGGCTCCGTTGGGGAAGAGCTGCAGCGTCGTCTCGGTTTTCCTTACTTTGTGGAGAGTTGGATCACGACCAACAATGCTTTGTTCAGCGCCCTCAAGCTCGAAAAGTTGGTCATGGGGCTGATCCTTTTTCTGATCGTGCTGGTGGCTGCGCTCAATATCGTGAGCACCCTGGTCATGGTTGTATCGGACCGGACACGCGAGATCGGCATCCTCATGGCCATGGGGATGACGCGCAACGCGATCTTGCGGGTGTGGGTGCTCCAGGGGGTATGGATTGGCCTGATCGGCACTGGGCTGGGCACACTGTTAGGCTTACTGGTCTGTTGGCTTCTGGCCACGTACGAAATCATCAAGATTCCTCCAGACGTCTACTTCGTGGACCACTTGCCAATCCGTCTCGATGTCGCGGACGTTATCCTCATCGTAGTCGCCAGCATGGTGGTTGCGCTCGCGGCTACCATCTACCCGGCGCGTCAGGCCGCCCGGTTGCAGCCGGTCGAAGCCATTCGGCACGAGTAGAGCATGTCTGAGGTTGTCCCCCCTCATCTTTCAGCTACGGTGCCGCTCGCGGTGAGCCCCCTCACCGCATTGGGGTTGCACAAGACATTCGTGGGTGGGGACGGCAGTGAGCTCCACGTGCTCGACGATGTGGACTTGCGTGTCGAGCACGGGGAGGCTGTCGCAGTGATCGGTGCCTCCGGAGCCGGCAAGTCCACCCTGCTCCACCTGCTCGGTGCACTGGACAAGCCCACGTCCGGAGAGGTGCTGGTGGAAGGGCGTACGGTCTCCGGGCTTGACGAGGAATCCCTGGCAGAAGTCCGCAACCGTCACATCGGTTTTGTCTTCCAGTTCCATCATCTTTTGCGCGAGTTTACCACCCTCGAGAACGTTCTCATGCCCGCGCTCATCGGGGGCACACCCATCGGTTTGGCCGAAGAGCGCGCCCGTCACCTTCTTTCAACTGTGGGGATGCAACACCGCCTGGACCACAAACCGTGGCAGCTCTCGGGGGGAGAACAGCAACGAGTGGCCGTGGCGCGCGCGCTGGTGAACGATCCCCTGGTCCTGCTGGCGGACGAGCCGTCGGGAAACCTGGATCGTCACGCCAGCGGTTCGTTGCATGACCTGCTCTTCCAACTCCGCCGAGATAGCCAGCTGGCATTGGTGCTGGTGACGCACAACCTGGAGCTGGCCGAGAGGGCGGACCGGATCCTCCAGCTAGATACTGGACGGCTCCATCCCAGAGGTCGCGGGTAGGGAACCGTCCACTAGTGGACGAGGATGACGATGGTATGTGACAGCTGCGGCCAAGGCGAGGCGGTCGTACACCTCACCCAGATAGTCGACAACCAGATGACCACCAGCCATCTGTGCGAACATTGCGCTGCCGCCAAAGGGCTGGACACGGCTGAGGGACAGCCGAATTTCGCGTTGACCGATTTTCTGGCCCAGATGGGTGAGGCACCCGATCAGGACGCGTCACTGGAAGCAACGTGCGGCTTTTGTGGGCTCACGTTAGCTGCTTTCCGGGAGACTGGGCGGCTGGGGTGTTCCCACTGCTATGCGACCTTCGATAGTCATTTACGGGGGGTGCTCCGCCGCATCCACGGAGGCACGCAACACTTGGGGAAGGTGTATCTCCCCTCCGACTCCACTGCGTCCGAGCGCGCCAAGCGTGCGGAAGGGCTCAGGGGCCGTCTGCGGCGGGCGGTCGAGTCCGAAGACTTCGAGCGAGCAGCGGAACTTCGCGACTTGATCCGGACCCTAGAGCCCAGTTGACCAGCGGTTTAGGCAATCGCTGAGGAGCGAAGAGTGAAATGAAGGCGCGGGATCCCATGGAGGACCTGACAGCAGTCCCCGATTCGGGTCTGGGCTGGCTGGATGCTAGCGGTGATCATGCCGACATCGTGCTCTCCACCCGTGTACGTTTGGCCAGGAACCTTCAAGGCCACGCCTTCGGCCCGCGCGCCCGTATCAACGACCGCGAGGCGGTTCTCGACCGAGTCAGGGAGGCCAAGACTGGGGTCGTTCCGCTGGACGGGTGCACCGTGGTTAACCTGCAGGCGCTGGACAGCCGTTCGAGGCGCATCCTACTCGAGCGCCGCCTGATCTCACGGGAGCTTCTCGGTGACGGGTCGGGCCCCGCCCGGGGGACGGCACTAGTGTTGTCAGGACACCAGCCACTCTCGGTCATGGTCAACGAAGAGGACCACCTCCGCCTCCAGAGCATAGTGGCCGGTCTCCGGCTCCAGGAGGCTTGGAGTCTGGTGGACAGGTTGGACGAGGATATCGGCCAGCAACTTCCCTACGCTTTCCATCATGAATTCGGTTTCCTGACGAGCTGTCCCACCAACGTCGGTACTGGGGTCCGAGCCAGCGTGCTCATGCACCTGCCGGGGCTCGTGCTCACGAAGGAGATCGGCAAGGTGCTGCAGGGTCTCACACAGGTGGGGCTCACTTTCCGGGGGCTCTACGGGGAGGGCTCCGAAGTGGTCGGCAACTTTTTCCAGGTGTCAAATCAGACCACGTTGGGGAAGACCGAAGAAGACCTGGTCGATCACCTCGACAAGATGGTTCGCCGGGTGATCCAGTTCGAGTCGCACGCTCGTCAGGTGTTGTTGAGGGACGCCCCGGCCGTCACCGAGGACAAGATCTGTAGAGCCTACGGTTTGCTTCGGTATGCCCGCACCTTGTCCTTTGAGGAACTCATGAATCTCCTGAGTGGGGTACGGCTCGGGACCAGCTTGAAACTACTCCCAGGGGTCCGTGTATACACCCTCAATAAGTTGATGCTTTTTACGCAGTCAGCTCACCTGGAGCAGGCCGCGGGCCGGGATCTTCCCCCCCACGAAGGTGACGTGCACCGAGCGGTGTACGTGCGACGCGTTTTGGCGATGGAAGGAGACGTCGATCAGGATAGCTTTCCGGGCGACGCTACCGGGGAGGTCGCGTGACTTTTCTTGCTCGTACACTTGGAACGAGAGCATGAATTACAACTTCACGGACCGCGTGCGGAAGGTCCTGGCCATGGCCAGGGAGGAGGCAATCCGCCTTCAGCACGACTACGTGGGGACAGAACACATTCTTCTCGGGCTTATCCGCGAAGGTGAGGGCGTCGCGGCCGCTGTCCTCAGCAACCTGAACGTGGACCTCGATCAGATTCACGAGCGGGTCGAGGAATCGGTGAGCAAGGGGAAAGCGACCATCGCTCTGGGTGAGCTTCCCTATACCTCGCGGGCCAAGAAAGTTCTCGAGTTTGCGATGGCTGAGGCGCGTGATTTCAATCATTCCTACGTCGGCACCGAGCACCTGTTACTCGGCCTACTCAGGGAAGAGAGGGGGGTGGCCGCGCAGGTGCTCAACTCCTTGAGTGTCACGCTGGATGAGGCGCGCGCCGAAGCGCTCAAGGTGCTGGGTTCAGACGCGAGTCCGTCCGAGCCGGCGGGCATCGGTGGAGGTCAGACCCAGCAACTAGGCGGGAAGGACGAGAAAAAATCCAAGACACCCGCGCTCGGTCATTTTTGCCGTGATCTGACCGAACTCGCTCGCCAGGACGAGCTGGATCCCATCATCGGTCGCACGTCCGAGATCGAACGGGCCTTTGAAATCCTTTGCCGACGGAAGAAGAATAACCCGGTGCTGATTGGTGAACCCGGGGTGGGTAAGACCGCGATCGTCGAGGGGTTGGCCCAGCTGATCGCCAAGGGTGAGGTCACTGAGGCGCTCAAGGGCCACCGTGTTCTGGCCCTCGACATGGCCGCTGTGATCGCAGGTACAAAGTATCGCGGCCAATTCGAAGAGCGCCTCAAGGCTGTTATGAACGAGATCCAAGAGAACCGGAACGTGATCCTGTTCATTGATGAGCTCCACACGCTCGTGGGTGCCGGAGCTGCCGAGGGGGCTATCGACGCTTCCAACATGCTCAAGCCGGCGCTCGCCCGTGGCGAGCTTCAGTGTATCGGAGCGTCCACCCTGAACGAGTACCGTAAGTACATCGAAAAGGATGGTGCCCTTGAACGGCGGTTCCAGCCGGTGATCGTGGATCCACCGTCGCCGAACGAAACCGTCGCGATCCTGAAGGGACTACGCACCCACTACGAGGACCACCACCGAGTGAGTATTCCCGATGACTCACTGGAGCAGGCCGCTAAACTTTCTGATCGCTACATAACAGACCGTTTTCTCCCGGACAAGGCGATCGACGTCATAGACGAAGCCGGAGCGCGAGCCCGCATCGCCAGCCAGGTCCCGCCCCCCGATGTGGAAGAGCTGAAGGATAATCTCGCCGCCATCAACGGATGCAAAGAAGAGGCGATCCGCGACCAGGACTTCGAGCGTGCGGCGGAGCTACGGGATCAAGAGCGAGATTTACTTCAGCAGATAAAAGAGAGGCAGGAAGCTTGGGAGGAGGAGCGCAAGCGCCACCGCCCCGAAATTTCCCAGGAAGACGTCGCTTTCATCGTGAGCCGTTGGACCAGTATTCCCGTGACCCGTATTCGGCAGGCTGAGACGGAGCGCCTCGTTAACATGGAGGGGGAGCTCCACCAGAGCGTCGTGGGTCAGAACGACGCGATCGCGGCTGTTAGCCGCGCGATTCGCAGGAGCAGGGCCGGCCTCAAGGACCCGAATCGGCCGATCGGGAGCTTTATCTTCTCGGGTCCCACGGGGGTCGGAAAGACCGAGCTGGCCCGTGCGTTGGCGGAATTCCTGTTTGCCGACCGCGAGGCGTTGATCCGGGTCGACATGAGTGAGTACATGGAAAAGTTCTCGGTGTCACGACTGATAGGGGCCCCTCCGGGGTATGTGGGCTATGAAGAATCGGGTGCCCTGACCAAGGCGGTGCGACGACGCCCCTACTCGGTTGTGCTGCTGGACGAGATCGAAAAAGCACATCCAGACGTGTTCAACATCCTCCTCCAGGTCATCGACGAAGGTCACCTGACGGATAACTACGGCCGGGTGATCGACTTCAAGAACACGATCCTCATCATGACCTCCAATCTGGGTGCTCGGGACATTTCCAAGGGCGGTGGGTTGGGCTTCCAGAAAGCGGACGCCAAGAGCAGCTACGAGGTGATGAAGGACAAAGTAAAAGAGGAGATAGAACGTGCGTTCAACCCCGAGTTCCTGAACCGGGTGGACGGCACCATCGTCTTCCATCCGCTCACCCGTGAAGAGATCGGCAAGATCGTCCTCATCGTCCTGAAGGACGTGAAGGATCGTCTCGCCGAAGAGCACCTGGCGCTCGCGCTTACCCCCGAGGCGATCGATTTTCTGGTGGACAAGGGGTACGATGAGAAGTTCGGAGCCCGGCCCCTCAAGCGGGCGATCCAACGCTACCTCGAGGACCCACTCTCCGAGAAGATCCTGATCGCCGAGTTCAGCGCCGGGGACGAGATCGAAGTCGGTCTGGTGGAGAGCGGCGACGGCCTATCACTTCGAGTCGGCTCACACACCAAGACGTGATCCAGTTTCGTAGCCGAACGAGTACCAAGGGAAAGATCGCTGCCCTGACAGCGACCCTCTGCATAGCGCTAGCGCCTTCCCCAGGCGCGGGTCAGCAGACCCCGGCCGGCGGAACGCAGGGATCGCCACCGGCCCGAGTCGCCGTGGATTCCATCACGGTCTACGGCAACGTCCGCGTCCCCCTGACCTCCGTACTGGCGATGTTCGCGGTACTGTCAGGTGACACGGTGTCCTTCCGCGACATCCAGCTGGGAACCAAAGTTCTGATGGCGTCTGGCGAGTTTGTGGACGTCCAGGTGCGGGCCCGTGACACGCAGGGGGATAGGGCTGTGCTGGTTCTAGAGTTAGAGGAGCGGCCCCAGGTGCGCCGGGTTGTGATCAATGGCCTCGAGCACGCTGACCCAAGCAGCATCAGTGACAGTGTCAAACTCAATGTCTTTGAGCCTTACTCGCCACAGGAAGTGCGAGGTGCAAAAGCGCTCATCCGGTCCGAGCTTGCGGAGAGAGGCATTCCCTTCGCCCGCATTGAGGATCGGATAGAGCAGGTGGATTCAGCAGACAACGTTGTGGACGTGATCATCGACGTGGACGAAGGCAATCGAGTGACGGTCGCCGACGTGGTTGTGCAGGGAAACGAGAGTGTATCGCGCGACGATATCGTGGGAGCGATGACCACTCGACCGGAAGGGTTCTTGTGGTTCAAAGAGGGAGGGTATGATCGGGACGACCTGGAGGCCGACCTCGCCGCCGCGATTCCCGATGTCTACCGCGCACGTGGTTTCCTCGATGTCCGTGTCGTTCACGATACCCTGTTGGTGGACCCCGCGACTGGGAAGGCGCGAGTCATCTTGACGGTGGAGGAGGGTCTCCAATACCGGCTCACGGATTTCACCATCGCAGGTAACGAGGAATTCCCTGATTCCGTCCTAACACGCTTCTTCGGAGCGGAGCGACGGGGACTTCTCGCCGGACTCCTGGGTGGGGATTCTGAAGAAGAAGCGGTGGGTCCCGTGTTCGACGCGGTCGCCTTCAACGAGGGCGCCGATGAGGTCCGAGAGCTTTACGCGAACCAGGGCTTCCTTTACGCTGAGGTCTTTCCCCTGGTGGTCAAGAACCCGGTCTTGCCCGGTCAGCCTCCGACCGTAGATGTGAGTTGGGAAATCCAGGAGGGTCTGCCGGCTTATATACGCCAGGTGACGGTGACGGGTAACGACTACACCTACGACTGGGTGGTGCGGGATCATCTGCTTCTACTACCGGGTGATCGTTACAGCCAAGAATTTGTTATCCAGAGCTATCAGGGCATCTCCGCCCTGGGATTTTTCGAAACGCCGTTGCCGCCTCCGGACATCGAGCCGGACCCCGCTACGGGCGACGTGGATGTAACGTTTCGGGTGGAAGAGAAGCAGACCGGGTCGATCAATTTTGGCACGTCCCTGGGAGGCGGATATGGCCTGTCGGGGTTTGTCGGCTACGAGCAGCCCAACCTGTTCGGGCAAGCCAAGGCGGGTAGTCTGCGCTGGGATTTCGGACGATACCTGAGTAACATGGAGATGTCGTTCTCAGACCCAGCGTTGTTCATGAGTTCGGTAAGCGGATCGATCAACCTGTTCAACGCCCGTGACCGCTTCTTCCAGTTCGCGACAGGTCGCCGGAAGCGGCTGGGAACCTCCCTCAACCTGGGCTTTCCGGTGCCCGGCGCGACCCGGACCCGTGTATTCACGGGATACTCTGTCGCGCACACGAATTACGAGCTCTTCAGCGATGTCGAAGACACGTCTCTATTCGGGCTCCCCCCTGGAACCCAGAGCACGCTGCTTTTTGGCCTCGTGCGCAACACGGTCAACCACCCAGTATTTCCCACGGTCGGCTCCCGTCAGAGTTGGAACACGGAGCTGAATGGTGGGCTGCTGGGGGGAGACGGAAACTTTACTAAACAGACCTTCGAGGGGGTCTGGTGGGTTCCCGTATCCCAGCTTGGGCAGGGCGGTATGGGTGGGCCGCAGATGGCTCTGGGACTGACCCTGCGCGGGGGTGCCATCTTTGGTGACGTCAGTAACTTTCCCTTCGACCGCTTCTGGATGGGTGGTGTACAGTTCGGGCAGCAGTTGCGAGGATACGACGAGACGGCGATCACCCCGCTGGGGTACTTCCCGCGGGAGGCAGCAGGGATCCGGGACGTGGATCGCCTCGCCGACGCCTTCCTGACCGTCTCTGCCGAGTACGCGCTGCGGATTTCCAGCATGGCTTCGATCTCCGCTTTCTTCGACGCGGGTAACGTGTGGGCGAGGCCCCAGGACATAGATCCGACCCGGCTGTTCCGGGGCGCCGGCATCGGCGTACAGCTGGTAACTCCGTTCGGACCCATAGGGCTGGACTATGGCTACGGCTTCGACAAGGCGGAACCAGGTTGGCAGTTCCATTTCAAGATGGGACCAGCTGGTGGGATGCAGTAGAGAGAGTGATGAGGGGCAGAGGGTGATCTCTGCCACCACGAATCAGAAGAGTCTGATTCGGAGTGGACGATAATTCGGGTGGCCGGAGCGGCCAAGACCCGCTGACTGGAGCATCGACATGAAGCGTATCATTTTAGTCGCGACCATCGTCTTGTCCTTTCCCGGTGCGGTGGCAGCCCAAGACCTCAAGATCGGGTACATCAATTCCCAGGACATCCTAGCGGTGGCGCCCGGTGCCCAAGAGGCCAAGGACCAGTTCGACGCTGACATGGTGACGTACCGGACCGAGGTCGAACAGTTGGCCGCTGAGCTGGAGGATCTCGTCCAACAGTACGAGCAGCAGCAGGCCCTGCTCTCGCCCGCAGCGAAGCAGACGAGGGAGACGGACATTCGGGCAAGGCAGCAGGCGTACCAGGCACGGGTCGCGGCTATCGACGAGCGCGCCGGTTTGCGCCAGCAGGAGCTCGTGCAGCCAGTCATGGATCGTATCAATACGGCGATCGAGGACGTACGCGTGGAGGGGAGCTACGCTCTCATCTTCGACGTTGCCAATGGCGCCGTGGTTGCTGTCGATCCGCTGCTTGACCTGACACAGGAAGTAGTCGCCCGCCTGCAGACCAACGCCACGGTAGCCCCGGCCGCGGGCAGTAACTAGCCGCGCGATCTGTCCCGGGGGCGAGGGATGGCTGAAGTTGCCGCTGCCCCTTCATCGCTCACGCTCACTCTCGGCGAACTTGCGTCTCTGGTGGGGGGTCACCTATCCGGAGACGGGAAGTTCGAGATCAAGGGGGTATCCCCCCTCGCTACCGCTGTCCCGGACCAGATCGCTTTGCTGGTCGCGGCTCGCTACCGAGATGACGTTCCAGCAAGCCATGCGGGAGCCCTGCTGGTGGCCGCTGAGTTGGAGAAAGGACTCGACGACACCCGGCCCCGGGTTGTGGTGGGAGATCCTCATGCAGCGCTGATTCCCCTCCTGGAATTTTTCCACCCGGAGCCGTCGGCGCGTGCTGGAGTGCATCCGACGGCTGTTTTGGAGCGCGGCCTGCGGCTGGGAGCCGAGGTCGAGGTGGGACCGCACGCCGTCCTAGGGGAAGGTGCCGAAGTGGGGGATCGCGTGAGGGTAGGCGCTCACGCGGTGGTCGGGAGGGGATGTCGGATCGGCGCGGACAGTGTTCTCCATTCCCAGGTGACCCTCTACTCTGGGGCCGTGGTGGGGCAGCGGGTCATCCTCCACTCGGGTGCTCGGATCGGCGCCGACGGATTCGGCTACGCTTCTTCTGGCGAGGGCCAGCTCAAGGTCCCTCAGGTAGGGGGTTGCATCGTCGAGGACGATGTGGAGATCGGCGCGAATGCTTGCGTGGATCGAGGGTCGATCGGCGACACCGTGATCGGTCGCGGCAGCAAGCTCGACAATCTTGTGCATGTCGCTCATAACGTGCGCATCGGACCGCACTGCACGTTGACCGCGCTGGTTGGGATTGCGGGATCGACCAGGGTGGGGGCGGGGGTGATGTTTGGGGGCCAATCGGGGGTAATCGGCCACCTCTCCATCGGCGACGGCGCACGGGTGGGAGCGAAGGCGGCGGTTTTTCAGGACGTGCCGGCTGGAAGTACGGTGGTCGGCATCCCCGCATCGGAGCATCGCCCGATGATGCGGGCATTCAGCCTGTTCCCGAGGCTGCCGGAGGTGTTCCGGCGCCTTCGAGTCCTGGAGGACAGTGGCAGGACGGCTGGCTTACCACCGCCAGGCGGGGACGAAGACGGCTCGGGAGGCCGCGGTCCCGGTGGCGATGGAGTCGACCCGGGTTAGTCGGGGGGAGCGAGCATGGTTACATTACTTGGGGCAGCCCTGGCGGCCCGTTTCGGCTCATCCACACAGGTGGGAGGGCCCACGTTCGCCTCCGCGATCTTAGTAGACCATCGATGACAGACCCGAGGCAGTGCACTCTCGCCGGGGCGGTCACGCTGGAAGGGCCGGGGGTTCACTCCGGTCTAGCGGCCGTCCTGACCTTACGCCCCGCGGATCCCGGTACCGGGATCCGTTTCAAGCGGACCGATCTGGTCGACGCCCCCGAAATTCCGGCCGCGCTCGAGCACGTGGTGGGGACGGACCTGGCCACGAGCCTCGGTGTGGGGAGCACCACTGTGCGCACGGTGGAGCACGTGCTTGCGGCGCTGTCCGGAGGAGGCGTCGACAACGTGACGCTGGAGTTGTCCGGGCCGGAGCCGCCGATCCGGGACGGTAGCTTCCAGGACTACGTCCAGGCAGTGGCGAGCGTAGGTGTGGTCGAGCAGGATGCGCCAGCCCGGGTGATCGAGGTGAAGGAGCCTCTTACGGTCGACTGCGAGAGTGGCGCGTCCTATGTGGTTGTTCCCGCGGATAGCTTTCGCCTGTCGACCACCATCCAGTTCGCGCACCCAGGGATCGGGCGTCAGTATGGTTCGTTCGAGATCACGCCCGAGAGTTTTGCACGTGAGATTGCGCCAGCGCGCACATTCGGTTTTCGCGCAGATGCCGAGGCTCTCCTCGCCCGGGGCTTCGCACAGGGCGCTTCGCTCGACAACACGGTGGTCTTGGATGAGGGAGAGGTCCTCAACGAGGGTCTTCGTTTTCCCGACGAGTTCCTGCGCCACAAAGTTGGGGACATCGTGGGGGACTTGGCGCTCCTGGGAGCACGGATCCGAGGCCATGTTATCGCTGAGCGCCCAAGCCACCAGGGCAATGTCGCGTTGGCGCGGGCTATCGTCCCGCAGGGCTGTCGTACCGACGTGCGGCCCGTCCTGGACGCGACCGACATCCTTCGGCGCCTGCCCCATCGGTACCCGATGCTGCTGGTGGACCGGATCATCGAGTTTGAGGCTGGTGTGCGGATCGTGGGGATCAAGAACGTCTCTATCAACGAGCCGTTCTTCCAGGGCCACTACCCTGGCCATCCCGTCATGCCCGGTGTGCTCCAAATCGAGGCGATGGCGCAGGTGGGTGGGCTGCTGATGTTGGAGGGAGAGGAGACGAAAGGGAAACTGGTATATTTCATGACCCTCGATAACGTGAAGTGGCGCCGCCCCGTGATTCCGGGAGATCAGCTCGTTTTCGAGGTCGAAGTGGTCCAGCTCAGGCGTCAGACGTGCCGCTTGCGGGGAAAGGGAACTGTGGACGGTCAGCTCGTTGTAGAGGCCGACATGATGGCTATGATCGTGGACGCATGAGCGAAGTGAAAGTTGACTCTCGTGAGCTAACTAAAGCCCGGGTTCATGCCACCGCTCTGGTCGATGCGGGGGTGGAGTTGGCCCCCGAGGTTGTTGTAGGACCGTTCTCTATCCTCGGCCCGGGAGTGACGGTCGGTGCGGGCACCACGATCGGCCCGCACGTCCTGATCGAGCGAGACACGACAGTAGGACGCAATTGCCGGCTTTCTTACGGAGCTGTTCTCGGGACCGACCCGCAGGATCTCAAATACAAAGGGGAGGAAACCGTGCTCGAAGTCGGGGACCGCACGGTGATCCGCGAGTACGCGACCCTAAACCGAGGTACCGCTGCGTCGGGTTCTACCGTGGTCGGGAGCGACTGCCTCCTGATGGCGTACACGCACGTAGCTCACGATTGTGAGATAGGCAATCACGTGGTCTTGTCCAACGCTGTGAACATGGCAGGTCACGTGATCATCGAGGACTGGGCAGTCGTGGGCGGGCTCTCTCCGATCCACCAGTTCGTGCGCATTGGAGCACACGCTTTCATCGGTGGTGCTTCCCGTGTCGCCCAGGATGTTCCTCCCTACGTGCGCATGGCTGGTAGCCCGCCCAAACTCTACGGCCTCAACTCTGTTGGAATCAATCGAAGGGGGTTTTCTGAGGAGGTGTGTAGAGCTCTCAAGTTGGCGTACCAGATACTATTCCAGTCCGGCTTGAATGTCACACAGGGGTTGGAGCGTGCAGAGGAGGAAGTGGAGCAGCTTCCCGAGGTGCGCCATTTGCTCACGTTTATCCGGAGCAGCGAGCGGGGCATCACGGTCGCATGAAGGAGGGTGTGGTATCCGCTCCAACCCTGCGGGTGGGGGTCGTGGGGGTGGGAAGCCTGGGATTTCACCATGCTCGCATCTTGGCCGACCTGCCCGGAGTGACCATGGTAGGGGTGTACGACATACGTCCCGACCGTTCCCGGGAGGTTGGCCGTCAACTTGGCATCCCGGTGCTCGAGACACGTCAGGAGTTGTTAGCGGTGGCTGACGCGGTGGTGGTGGTGGTTCCCACCACCGCCCACGAGGAGGTTGCCGTGGCCTCCTTGGAGTGCGGTGTCGCGGTGCTAGTCGAGAAGCCTATCGCGTCGACTTTGGAAGCCGCAGACCGCATCCTAGCACAAGCACGCAGGAGTGGGGTGGTCATACAGGTCGGCCACGTGGAGCGCTTTAACCCGGCAGTGATTGCGGCCGAACCGTATCTGGACAAGCCGTTGTTCGTGGAGTCGCATCGCCTAGCGACCTTTTCTCCGCGCAGTACAGATGTTGCTGTGGTGCTCGACCTCATGATCCACGATGTGGATTTGATCAGGAGCCTTGTGGGCACGCCACTCCGGGACATAGATGCGGTTGGAGTGCCGGTGCTCACGCACAGCGTCGACATTGCCAACGCACGGTTGGTTTTCGAGTCTGGCGCGGTCGCAAACCTCACCGCGAGTCGCGTCTCACTCGAGCGCATGAGGAAGATCCGAATATTCCAGAGGTCGGGTTACTTGAGTCTCAACCTGGCGGATGGTACCGGTGAGTTCCTGCGTCTGAGGGGCAAGCTTTCTGCACTGGGCGGTGCTGGTGGGTCCCCCTGGGCGGTCGGTGCGCTCGACCTGTCCACCATTGTCGAACGGATCCCCCTGCGAGGAGACGGCAGCGAGCCGCTTCGCCGCGAACTCGAGAGCTTTCGGGACGCGGCCCTAGGGCTCTCGCCGCCGGTGGTTTCGGGTGAGGAAGGCAGAGCTGCGTTGGCGGCCACTCTCGCGATTCAGGAGCGCGCCCAGTCCACCGTGGAGGAGTTCTGGGCGCCGGTGGGTGCCAGCGTGCGGTCGGCTGACTGACGTGCGCGTGTCGGTTTCCGGGTACCGCATCCCGCGACGCCCGGTGCCGTTCCGAGCCATCCACTAATCATCCGTGCTATGACCTCCGCACCCACTATCCTGCTTCTCGTGGGCGAGGCCTCGGGGGATCGACACGCGGCAGCCCTTGCGGTGGTTCTCCGCCGACGTCTACCGGGGGTGCGGCTGATCGGGATCGGTGGTCCGCTTATGCAGGCGGTGGGGGTTGAGCTACTTGCGGGGTTGGACCAATTGGCGGTGATGGGGTTCGTGGAAGTGCTCTCCCACCTGCCGTTCTTCCGCTCTCTAGAGAAGCGCGTGCGGAGCCTCGTGGACGGCGGTGGTGTGGACCTCGCGATCCCCGTGGACTACCCGGGCTTCAACTTGCGGGCAGCCCGGTACGCCTATCGACGGCGGGTCCCCGTTTTGTATTACATCGCGCCCCAAGTATGGGCTTGGAAGCCGGGCCGCGCGCGACGGTTGGTGGAGAACACCGATCGGGTTGCCGTGATTCTGCCGTTCGAGGCGGCGACATTGGCGGCAGCCGGGGCCAACGTCCGTTTTGTGGGCCACCCCCTCCTGGAACGGGACGATATGGTCGCCGACCGAGAGGTCTTCGCAAAGAGCCTAGGGATCGACCCTTCCCGCCCTCTATTGGCGTTGCTTCCTGGTTCTCGCCACCAGGAGGTTAAGCGGCACCTCGCACCGTTCGTTGGCGCGGCGCGGCAGGTGGGGTTGTCCAGACCCGACGTTCAACCGGTGTTGGCTCGCGCGTCATCGTTCCCGCTTGACACTCTGGACCAAGCCGGGCTACCGGTGACGGGGGATACCAGCGCGCTCCTGCGGCATGCCTCTGCGGCGCTGGTCAAGTCCGGCACGGGCACGCTTGAGGCAGCGTTGGAAGAGACCCCTTTCGTGACTGCGTATCGCACTCATCCACTGACGTATGCGCTCGCTCGCAGGCTCGTGCGCGTGCCCCACGTCGCA
>CEUS01281894.1_pt1 | contig 23211 bp, 15 predicted proteins | sample 427031 | NCBI WGS metagenome assembly CEUS01 (sample SAMEA2622837, study PRJEB7988) | marine metagenome | biome: marine biome (ENVO:00000447); feature: marine epipelagic mixed layer (ENVO:xxxxxxxxx); material: "saline water (ENVO:00002010), including plankton (ENVO:xxxxxxxx)" | depth 140 m | reverse complement strand
CAGCTGCCATCTTCCATATTGGCACTTGGGTCATAGTTGCTGGCAGCAGGATCTGTACATCCATAGACCGCGCCAAACTCAAAAGCTCCTATATCAGGAGCTGAACCAACATATTCATTATCATAAATATCCACTATAACTTCATCTTCCCATTCAAAATATGCTGTTCCAGCATCAATACAAACCGAAAGTGGCAAAAGTGTGAAACCATCAACATCGGTAACTATCATATTATCAGTGATGTCAAAAGATCCTTCACCATATTCAACATTACCTGATGTTGTTCCAACTGCAGAATAAAATAAATTTCCTTGAGCATAATTTTCAGCCATATCGTACATAAGCACATCGACACCATCATTATTATGAATGAGTGAGTTTATAAATGTTGTTATAAACTCTCCTGATTCTGTGGCAGAAAATCCACAAAATCCTCCACCACCTTGGTTTCGACTGATAGTAGTCTTATTTAAAATTAAGTTACTAGAATGAGTAGAAATTCCAAAGCTATCATACTCAGATGTGCTACTATTACTTGAGACCAGTACTTTATCTAGAGTTCCATCTGCAGTCCAAAAAGCAATTCCCGAGCCCAATGGCTCAACATAACCATCAATTGAATTATGAATAATTTTAGAATTTTTTATTTGTGTGTATGTTCCAATACCCGTAAAAATACCTCCACCCTTACCTGCATGATTATTTGAAACAATTAAATTTTTAAGTACTGGGGTAGCAGTACTATAATTAGCGTGAGGAGAGCCTATCAAAATACCTCCACCACCAACACACAGTGCAGTTGTATGGTAGCCACCAGTTATAGTAAAATTTTCAATTATAATATTAACACCATGATCTATGACGATAACCCTACTTTGTTTGTCTATATCAGCTTCAGCGTCTAATATAGAATTTTCTCTATTCTCACCTATCAAATGAATATTGTCAGGTAATACGATTGGAAATTGCTCACCATTTATTGATGGTGAATAAATTCCCTCATCAATGTAAATAGTTGTAGTTATTGTTGAATCATTTCTTACAAGGCTTAAAGCATGTCCAATTGTTTTTAAAGGATGTGATTCTGTTCCGGGGTTGTTATTATCACCATCAACTGAAACATAAAATGAACTTCCCTCTATACAATTTCCTGATATATCATTTTGCAAATAATCTGCTTCATTTATTCTTGATTTAAGCACATATTCATTTACGCTATTTGAGCCACAGTCAATATCATCAAAAATACTGTTGCTTACATTAATTAATCCTTCATATCCTTGAGAATAAAAATTTTTCCCATCACCGCTTGCATTATTATCAAAATAATTATTTGTAATATTTAAAGTATCAGGTATATCTCGGGTTGAATTAGTTCTATGGTTGCTAAAACTTCTATCTTCATCGAACTCCACGTCATCACCAGCGTAAAAACTGATTGCACCTCCAGAGCTACTACCTTTTCCAGCTCTCAAATTATCAGTACCGTAGCCATTATCGATGAATCGATTGTACATTATAGTTGGATAAGCTTTATAAATCAGAATCCCACCACCGGATAGTTTTTGATGTTGAGTTGAACAGACAGTTTCCAGTATAGATGTACCTACACCATCTTTAAATGTTAATCCTATAATGGTCGGCTGAATATTGCCGTCACGAACAATTAGACAGCTTCCTTTATTAGGATCTATTGGCTCCTGTGCTCCACTGATAATGGTCTCCTGGATGTTTTCATTATTGAACCAGTCAGATGCAAGGTTCTCATTTACGGCGTGGCTGGCAAGGACTATTTCTTTTTCAAGAATTAAATTTTCGTAATAAGTCCCCTGTGCAATAAGCACCGTATCTCCCTCAACAGAAACATCAATCCCTTCTTGAATGGTTGGATAGTTTTCAGGAATATTGATGGTGGTTGAGAAAAGTGGCACCATCATTGATATTAAAAGTGAACAAATAAGTAGTGATTTTTTTATGAAATATTCCATATATCTGGTAAAATTTTGGTCGAATAATACACTATGATACTGAGAATTGCAAGGGATGGGTATTTTTACCTGTCCTTTGTTAGGGGTGGTAATATCTAAAACACAGGGGGTGCCCCAATGGCTTGGGGGGTGTACTACTTCAACAGCACCATCTTCTTAACCTGCACAAACTCCCCTGCCTTTATCTGGTATAGATAAACTCCAGCACTTACAGGTCTGCCTATTGAGTCTGTAGCATCCCACTGGACTGACTTGAATCCTGCTCGTTGGTTAATGTTGACTAATTGTGTTATCTCTCTACCAAGCATATCGTAAATACTCATAGTGACCAGTGCATCTGATGGGAGGTCATATCTTAAAGTTGTGATTGGGTTGAAAGGATTGGGGAAGTTCTGATGCAGTGTGAATGTGACAGGGGTCACAGATTCCTTATTTAGGATAAATTTCTCTGATGATGGAACTGTAATCTCCCCTGAACCATCCAAGATGTAATCTTTACCATTTTCGGAGGTGAGAACCCATTTCATGTATTCACCTGCATCAATAATAATATTGTAGGCTATAGTAACACTCTCTGAGCTGTTAATTAGCTCTATTTCGGCATTTTCTTTAGTCACCCTAGTATTACCCTTAAATCGTACATCAAAAGCTCCTTTGGGAGGTTTGGGAGGTAAGCTATAACTGAGTTTTTCTTTTGCTGACATCTCAACACCAAAGTAGAGATCCATACCGTTTACTCTGAGAGTATTAGCCTTAGCATTAAGGCTATAGTTCTGAGGTGTAATTCTTACTGAAAACCCACTTGTAAGTGTTATTTCCCCATCCTGGAATGCTCTAACCCAGTAACCATGTCCTGGTTGGATCACCTCCGTTTCGATATAGGATTCATCGAAACCGTAAATCGTGCTTGGAACAATAAGGTTATCTTCATCAATTATAGCGGCTACATTTACAGATGAGGAGATACTGCCCAAAAGGTTCCATCCTTCTGACAGTTGTACAGAAATTTCAGTAATCGGGCTACCACTGAATGTACATTCAATCATATCTTCAAATCTTAGCCAGTATCCCTGCCCAATAGTCATATCATCCACTCCAACATTGGTATAGGAATTATATTCAAAACTGTATAATGTCCCATCAATATAATTTGTGCATGAGAAACTAAGAGATTCATCTGGAAGGCTAACCAAATTCCAATCGTTATTATAAAATATATTAATTTCATCATTACCAGAAGAATCCCCAGAGATAATGGCTTGATGCACAATGTTTAAGAGATCTCCGTTCTTATCCCCGGAAAATTCCCAGAACATAGCGCCTCCTATATTTTCATAATTTATGTATTGAGTCTTCATCAAGATAGATTCCTCATCATCATAGCTTATCATGATCTGCGTTGACGGATTAAAAAGCCAAGGTACTTTTGCCTCTTCATGCCAATACCTAGAATATCCATTCATGTCAATATAGTTGATATCTAAATCCCAATAATCAAATACTCCATTCTCCCATGTCCCATCTCCTGCCGGTCCTGAATAGGGAGAATAGAGTCCATTTTCTCCCCCTGAGACACCCCCAAATGCCCTACCATAAAATGCCAATCCCGCATTTAGCTTATCCTTGGGTACTCCCCTATCAATATAATTCTGAACCGATGCACTTAAGTTAAACTCTGAATGGTAGGGTTCCGGTGTTGGATCCTCATCCACTGAATATAAAGGAGAATTAAAATTAGTAACGGGGTCACCATCTCCGCTCCAGGGACCATGAAGGTCATAACTCATTATATTAATCCAGTCCAAAACATCTGAGATAGCTTCCAATTCCAGATGATCCATCATAGCTGGATTGGCCGAAGCGGCAATGGTTAAATAGTATGTTCTTCCTGTAATTGTTTCCTGCTCATTTAACATCTGCCTCATTCTTTGGAGCAAAAGAGTGAGATGAACTCCATCATCAGGATGGTGATGATTTCCTTCCAAACCACCTTCTACCGGATATTCCCAGTCCAAATCAATACCATCAAAATCATATTCCAAAATAAAATCCACACAGGATTGAGCAAAAATTTCTCTTGATTCTTCGGTCATCGCAATATCACTAAAATAGGTAGACCAGGTCCATCCACCCACTGAGATTAATGTCTTGACATAAGGATAGTCAGTCTTTAACAATTGTAATTGATGAAAACTTCCCCGCAGGCACCCTTCTTCCCAGCAGTCACCCGGATAATATTTATCGATATCTGCATAGGGGTCACCCAGTATTATTGTTCCAGTGGACGAATTAATATTGGCAAAAGCATAATTGATAAAATTTATCTTTTCGGAAGGAATATCAGACACATGATAATCACGGGCATACACAGACCAAGATGTAAAATAACCAATAATATTTTTGGGAAATTCAACTGTTTGATTATAATAATGTGCCCCTATATCAGCAATAGTATCATCAGGATCATTGGGTGAATTTGGGTCACCTGCGTCTATACAGGGTGAGTTAATCTGAATATGAAAATTTCCACTGTCAGGAGCAACAAATAATGGATCTAAATCAATATTTCCTATGCCTTCCCAGTTACCTTCGACATCACAATAATTGAAAATGGGATCAGCGGAGTAAACCGAAATATTTAAATCTGTGGAAGCAGTATTATCCCAGATTATTGTGTTTGTGACAGTGGGCGATGAAACATAATAGCAATAAATCCCACCACCATTTGTGAAGGCAGAGTTTCCAGAAATGGTATTATTTATTATAGAGGGTGAGGAAAAGACGGTACAGCTGATTCCGCCACCTTGCACTGCATAATTCCCGTTAATATTATTACCTTTGATAACAGACGATGTATATCGATCGAAAGAAATCCCGCCTCCATAATAAGCCGAATTAAATGTAATCGTATTATCCATTATCACAGCGGAAGAATAATTACAGCTGATACCCCCACCATAGGTTTCTGACACATTACCAGTAATAAAATTATTCCTTATTGTTGGAGCTGACGATGAGCAGTAAATACCTCCTCCATCATATGCATTTCCACCAGTAATAGTAAAATCAGATAATACCGCAGTTGAACCTACAATACTATCGAATGTCACTACGCTCCCACTTTGGTTCCCATCTATAATGGTTGTCTCTCTATCCTCACCTTGTAATATAATAGTCTTACCATTGAAGTTGATATTCTCTATATAAGTACCTGCTGAAACAAACACTGTATCACCGTCAATGGCTGCATCTATTCCAGCTTGGATTGTGGGATAATCTTGTGGGATATTTATGGTAACAGCAATAACAGGAACCACAATTAAGGAAAAGAGTGTGACTATTGACATTATGTTTTTCATTAATCTTTAAATAATTCTTTCAGATAATACACTCTGATACTGAGAATGTTAAGAATGTGTATTTTACACTGTTTTGTGTAAGGGATGGTAATATTTAAAACACAGGGAGTACCCACCAAGGTCTAGGTGGATTATTACTTTTTTACAAAGAGGTGAGGGTATCATCATAAATAATTATTTCTTCTTTTCTTTGATAAATCAAGCGAAGATATCACACAACACTACAATAAATAATTGTGTCGCCTTCATTAACAGAGTGTGTTATTTTGATTGCCATTCCATTTAATATTCTTTCCCAATAAGATATATCAAAAACTGGTTGTTCTTTTGTTGAATTCGAAAATTCTCCTTTGAAAGTTTTTCCAATGTAAGGTTCAAATGGTTTCAGATGATTAGATAATTCTTTATTAATCCTAACACTTTCTCCACAAGAAAAGAACAACACTAAGAGTATAAGTAAAAGGCGGTTCATTGGCGCAAATTTACACTTATTTGGGGTTTTTGTGGAAATTGTGAGCCATATCACATATTAAGTAATAAAAGTCCTTATTTCGAGTACAATATTAAATATACCGTATAAATTCTGTTATTTAAAGAGTTATCTAAGATAGATATCTATTTATTTACCCCATCTCCACTTTTTTTTAGAAAGGCTACTTCAACAGCACCATCTTCTTGGTCTGAACAAACTCTCCAGCTTGTATCTGGTAGAGGTATACTCCTGCACTTACAGGTTTACCCATGCTGTCTGTAGCATCCCATTGGACTGATTTAAACCCTGCAGTCTGTGATGTGTTTATCATTTGAGTTATTTCTCTCCCCAGCATGTCATAAATGCTCAGAGTTACAAACGCATCTGATGGCAGATCATACATTAATGTTGTAACAGGATTGAAAGGATTCGGGAAGTTTTGGTGCAACGTAAAGGTAGATGGGATTACAATTTCTTTTGTTAATACATATCCTTCTGCTGATGGAACAGTAAGCTCTCCTGAACCATCAAGAGTGTAATCTTTTCCACTCTCTGATCTCAGTACCCAGCTCATGCGTTCACCTGCATCTATTTTGATGTTGTAGTCAATTGTAATTGTTTCTGAGTGTGTTATAAGCTCGATCAACCCCGTTTCGGAGACAAGCTTCATATCACCAGAAAAACGGGCATCAAAGGCCATTTGTGGGAATCTAGGAGGTAAACTAAAGCTCTTCTTCTCTTCTTCAGGAACATCAATTCCAAAATAGAGGTCGCTTGAATAATTCTCTGTTGAAAATAATATTGAGTTGGCCTTTTCCATTCTATCTCTAATAGAAGACAGTTTTACAGAGATAGCCCTACTCACTTTATCCTCTACATCATATTCAATTGTCTCTGTTATGAAATCAATATTTCCCAGAAGAGGAGTATTTCCCTTTTCTCCCGGAAGCTCAACATCATCAGGAAGATATGTTGTAGTGAGGGAGTTTACATGGTTTCTCGCTCCCACTGTAAAGTTAACGCTTTCAATGGAAGCAAACTGGCCACCAGCGGCGATAACATTTTCGTTAAGCCTTAACTCATAGGATCCAGTTCCACCAGCACAACAAATACCATCTCCCCAACTATCATAGATCGTCCACACATAGTCACCGGGCAATAGCATAGAGGAGAAATTTTCTATACCATAATTGTTTGTATATTGGCTACCATTTGCAACCAAACCCTCGGGTCCAATAAGCTCCCAGCTAGTTTCTGTTGGATATGCATCTAACCAAATTATCACCTTAAATTCAGAGGGCTGAGCTCCAAGTGTTATCTCGCCTGCCTCTGCGGCTCGAACCCAATAGCCTCTCCCCGGCTCAATAGATTCTGGGTTGAAATAGTTTGCATCTAAACCATAGACTGTACCGGGGTAGACCATTTCGTTTGCATATATATCAACCAGTGTGCTTGGGTTATATGCGGCTGAAAAAAGATTCCAACCTGCGCTAAGGGGGACGCTAATCTCATAAACCGGAGCACCTCTTAATCTTACCTCATCATCCGATGTCATTCTCAATAGATATCCATTTCCGGCTGCCAGTTCACTCTGCTCCATATATCCTTCTTCACCAAATGAGTAAAGGGTACCATCCTGGGCGTTGGGAAATAAAGTTTCATAGCTTGCATCTCCTACTTCAAAGGGAAAACCCACCATATTCCATCCGCTGCTATAGGAGACCACGACCAACGGTCCCAATATACATGTACCATCATTTATGTTAGCTCCCGGATCATAGTTCTCAGCATCAGGATCTGTGCACCCAGAAATTCCACCAAGCTCAAAGGCTCCCATGTCAGGGGCATCTCCTAAATAATCAATATCCTGTGTAATATAAAAATTAGCAGTCCCCGTATCTATGCACGGTGAAGATTGTTGTAGATTAAAATCAACATTGTAAGGATCTTCTACAAAGAGAGGAGGTTCATTGATATTATCAAAACCATCGCCTTCCCAACCTCCCTTTATATTACTGTAATAAATTCCACAGATAGGAGTATTACTATCTTCAGTAACATCAAATACATCCACCTGGTCAGGATAATTATAAAAAATAATTGAGTTGACAACTTCAACATTAGTGGGTCCCTGATTCGCGTCGTGCACAATTAGCCCATAGCCAGCCTCAAAAATGTTATTGGCAATGGTACAATTTACTAGCTGTGCTTGTGAAGCATTAATCACCATTGCGTTGATCCCGGTTGTGCTATTATTATGTACGATTGTAGAGCGTGTCATAAAAATATCCGAAAACAATAAGTATGCTCCAGTACCAGCATTTTGAGTATTATTTCCGGTAACGGTCACATTTGTCATTGTAGCTCTAGAAGTATACATTATGAAGCCACCACCAGCATCGATCGCCTCATTGTTCTTTATAATTACATTGTTTAAAACAACGCCAGCTGATTTAAATATTGATAACCCACCACCATTATGTGATTCATTTCCTTGAATAATTACATTTTCAATTATAGTATTATTATAGACTGATGGAGCTCCCAAATTCCACATATCATTATTAGTGATCAATAGTCCTCCACCTCCTGTACATCCGTGACCTTCAGAAGAGCCGCCGGTTAAGGTCAAATTGGCCACTCTTACATTCTCAACCTCTTTTATAATCATCACCGCTGCCTCATTATCTTCATCAGCCTCAGCATCTAATATTGTGGTTTCACGGCTCTCACCAATTAGTTGGACATTTTCCGGAATAACAATCGGAAAACTCTCACCAGTTGCTGTTGGAGAGTATGTACCTGAAGCAAGGTTAATAGTGATATAATTTTGGCCTTTTCGTACAAGGGTTAATGCGTGACCAATTGTTTTCAAGGGAGATGATAGTGTACCAAGGTTGTCATCAGTGCCATCAGCGGATACATAAAATGAATTTAATTCTATACAGTTACCGGAAATATCATTTTGAATATAGTCTGCTGCATTCTCTATTGAGCTAAGTACAAAGTCATTTACACTGTTGGTTTCACAGTCTATATCTTCAAAAATACTGTTGCTTACATCTATCTCTCCATTATAACCATAGGAATAGAAATTCTCACCATCACCGCTTGAGTTATTTTCAAAATAGTTGTTCTGAATATTTAAGATCCCGGGTATATCTCGGGTAGAATTGTTACCTTGGCTGGAAAAATTTCTATCTTCATCAAACTCTACGCCTTCATCAGAGTAGTGGCTCATTGCACCTCCCTGCCTTCCACCTCTTCCTGCTCTAATATTTTCATTACCAAAACCATTATCTATAAAGCGATTGTAATTTACAGTTGGATAGGCTTTATACATAAGAATAGCTCCACCAGACTTGATCGTCTGAACTGAGCAATCGTTTTCCACCAGCATAGAGGTCCCATCACCATCCTTAAATGTAAAACCTATGACTGTCGGCTGAATGTTCCCATCACGGATAATAAGACAACTTGCTTTATTGGGGTCTATTGGCTCTTGTGCTCCACTGACTATAGTCCCCAAAATATTCTCATTGATAATCCAATCAGAACTAAGGTCATCATTTATAGCGTGGCTGGCTAGGACTATTTCTTTTTCAAGGCGTAGATTTTCATAATAAATGCCCTGTGCAACAAGAACCGTATCACCATCTACGGATGCATCAATACCACCCTGAATGGTGGCATAATCTGTAGGGATATTTATGGTTGACGCTAAAACAACAGAAAATAGTGCAAGGATAGAAACTAGATAATTCATTTTGCCTCCTAGATATTGAATAGTAATAGCATAACGTTATACGCCTACTATCATTCGCTTCAATATAATGCTTTTATTTATATAAAACAAGAGTTACAGTCGTCAACGGTATAAATTGTGATCACTCTCACAGTAATTTTTCCCATCAACGTCACCCTAAACAGCTATATCTCATTTACTAAAACAACTGATAAAAAATATATTTCTATCTGTGCCCATCTCCACTTTTTTACAAAGAGGTGGAAAACAAAAAACTCACAGGTGTGAGAGATTATTTAGGTTTCTCAAATAAAAAAGAGATTAATCTGGGTAAATCGGTTTCATAATCATACCAATCCTTTTTCTCGAGCAAGGTAAATCCTGCTTTTTCAGCACTTTTGAGATAATCCAGTTCTAAATGTTGGAATACATCCAAAACTATTTCAGTTCCTTTTTCATCAAAACAGGCTTTACTCCCTGCTAATTGTTTTTTAGGGTGAAGTTCACACACAAAACATTTTCCGCCTTTAGTTAATTTCATAATAACTGAATTAAAAATATGGTCCAGATTTTCGATGTGTTCTAAAGTAAGATTAATCGTTGCCAATTCAAATGCATTATTATCAACCGGCCATTTCTCATTAAGGTTTGCTTTAATAAAAGTGACATTTTCGGATAAAATCTTGTATCGTGCTAAATCGAGCATACCTTCAGAAAAATCCAATCCAACTAATTTGTCTGCCTTAGTGATAAGCCACTCAGTATTCTTTCCTGAACCACAACCCAATTCTAGCACATTAGAAAATTTTATATTGTATAAAGATTTCTTGGTAACCAGTTTATCTAGGTCTCGAGTTGGATTTATGCTATTATCATAATGCGGTGCCCAACTATCGTAATGATTTATAATTCTATCCATTAAGAATCTTACCTCTCATCCCACAAAAAAACATATCTTCAAGATATCCCATCCCCACTTTTTTATAAAGAGGTGGGATAATTAAAAGTCTCTTCATTGATCTATAAATCTCTTAAAAAGACTTGAATATCCAGCTTAAGCCAAGTTTCGACCCAACTTTTTTTGTTAAGTCTGCCAAATAGTAGCTTCCCTGCATCCATAAGATTTGATAATACCTCATTTTTTTCCTTTGGTACATAGCCAAGTTTTTGACCAGCCTCTGTTAGAATCAATATAGCTTTATCATCATTTTTATTCTTTGGTTCACGTTTTAACATAAGAAGCTGGTTCTTTATCAGTTTGGATTCGATATCATCTAAATCTAAAAATGTAGTTCCCGCAACATGACAGTTTAATAGCTCTACTTCCTGTACAAATGGTTTGGGCAAGCCTGATTTATCCAAGGAAGTCCTTACGAACTCTAAATATTTAGGATCTATTTTAACAATAGCATGACTCATTTAATTGACACCTGTTTTTTTGCTTACCAACAACACTTCAATGAGATTTTCATAGTGACTATGTTTTTCCTTCCAGTGGTCTATCTGATCCTGTATCTTTTCAATCTTAGTATTTATCCATTCGTTATCAGTTAATTTATCTATGACATTAAATGGATATTTTTGCTCTAATTCATTCATATTATTGATAATCTTCTGAATATGTTTTGTCAATTTATCTTTTCTTTTTTTTAATACTTCATTAGACGAGGGCAATTCTATCTTTCCATCCTGTGTATTTTGAATAATTTCTAAAGAACGCATTTCTTCAAGGTCTCCTGCGTTGTACGCTAATTGAACTCGATGCCAAAGATTTTCTTCATCTTTTTTCTGATCTGGATTAATATCAGGATGAAGTTTGAAAACAAGTTTACGATAGAGTTTATTAAACTCTGCGTTATCCTTATCACTCATAAGGTATTTCAAACGATCTTCTGATTTTTTTACTTTTTGATATTGTTCTTCTATTTTCTCGTACCATTCCTGAAATTCATCATCCAACTGCTTTTTAATTTCTTTATCCTTAATAGATTCCTGGCGATTAACAACCGCCTGGATTAGTTCTAACTGACGCTTAGTTCTCCTAACACTAATTTCAGTTTCCATGCATTCCAATTCTTTATAGCCAATTTTCTTTTGATATTCAGCTTCCAGGTTTGGTTTTACTGTGTTCATCATCTCATCATATTCGACGATCACTTTGCCTAATTGTTTTTCAAGAGAAACAATATCCCCCTGTAGGTTTATAATTTCTGTTGAGAGTTGAAGAGATTGGGCCATTATATCATTTTTTATTGCTTTCCAATAGTCAGTTCTCTACATACACTCATATACATAGTCACAAATCCCATCATTATCTGTATCAGAACTATTACCATCACAAACACCTGCACAATCCTTTTCTTGTTTATCATCACAAGACAGGAAAAATACTAATTGTATTAGTAAAAGGCGTTTCATTGGCTCAAATTTACACTTATTTGGCGTTTTTGTGGAAATTGCGACCTATTTCTTCACCTGTTTGATGTGAGAGGTGGTAATATCTAAAACAAAGGGGGTGCCACCCAAGGTCTGGGTGGTAGTACTATTTCAACAGCACCATCTTCTTGGTCTGTACAAACTCACCTGCCTGTATCTGGTAAAGATATACTCCAGCACTCACAGGTTTTCCTATTGAGTCTGTAGCATCCCATTGTACCGATTTAAAGCCTGCCTGTTGATTATCACTTACAAGCTGGGCTACCATCCTGCCTAACATATCATAAATGCTCAGAATTACAAACGCATCTGAAGGCAGGTCGTACCTCAGTGTAGTAATTGGATTGAATGGATTGGGAAAATTCTGGTGTAAGGCAAATGTGACGGGAATCACAGATTCTCTATTAATGATGAATCTTTCAGCCGATGGAACAATGAGTTCTCCCGAGCCTTCCAGGATATATTTTTTTCCACTCTCAGATGTCAGTACCCAGTTCATATCCTCACCAGCATCTACCTTTATATTATAGTTTATTTTGGTTGACTTTTCTGTATTAGTTATATCAATCTCACCGTATTCAAAAACATATTTCATATCACCCGTAAATCGTGCATCAAATAGTATCTGGGAAAACTTGGGTGGAAGGCTATAGCTTAAGATTTCATCGTCAGGAATTTGGATACCAAAATATAAACTGGTTGAATAGTTTTCATTACCAAAAGAGATTGAATTGGCTTCATCCATAATATTTGTAAAGGAAACTTGTTTAACTAAACTGTTTGATGTAAGGGTTAGCTCACCGGACTCTATAGCCCGTACCCAGTAACCCCTTCCCGGATCGATAACTTCAGCATAAAAATAACTGCCATCATAACCATATATTCCCCCTGGAACCACCAATCCTGAGTTATAGAACACATCTGCATCTACCGGTGTAGAGATTCCGGAGATGAGGTTCCAGCCTTCTATAAGTGATTGTGTGAGTTCATTGATTGGTTGACCTGAAAAATTGGTTATACCACCAGATGAAAGGCGCAATAAGTACCCTGTCCCAGGAATAAGCATTGTTTCTGACTGGTATGAATCATCATATAAAAACAGCGTACCTGGGTATGCTTCGGAAAACAGAGTCTGATAGTGTGTACTGCCAACATCCAGTGCAAGGCCAACCATATTCCATCCTGAAGAATAATCTACGGCTACCTGCTGTGGGAGAGTCGGTGATTGCTTGCTAAATGACGGTTCACGGATACCAAAGGTGCAGGGCGGAGTAAATGGGTATTTATCAGTTATATAATAGCCGTAATCTCCGTTCACATCGTATGCCCCATTGCACTCATCAAGGTTTCCCGTTCCAGCGAAATACCAATCTTCTTCATAACGCCCCATTTCAAGTCCAAAGTCACATTCGAAGTCATCAGGATTATTTGCGATATCCCATGGGGTGGGTGGGGTGCCATGTAAAGCAGTTTCTATTGGTGTGCGTGAATTGGTTGTATAGGTTTCGTAACCAGATTCAGCCTTCACCAGTTGGTTGTTAGTATTGATGAACCAATGGCCATAGATCGGAAATCCATCTGGTGCGAATCCGATAACAGGGGAAGCATCGCCATTGGAAGGCGGTTGCGTTTGATCCGTATCTTCTTGCAGAGGATGGGTTAAAGCATGGTAATGGTAAGTGCCTTCATATCCATGTGCAAAATAACTGTCAAATACGGCTGCCATAAATTCAGCATCCGGATTCCAGAGCGAATATGCCGGTAATTCAAACCATGAATTTTGTGGACCGCAGCCCGAGGTATTGCAGGCCTCATTCGACTGTAGAGGTGGTGGTCCCGTGGTCACACCCGGGTTATAGCAGAAACCGGAGTCCATGGAAATACCAACTCCATTCAATAAAATACCATCAAAGTCGTAGATGGGCGGATTCCTTGGGGTGTCCGTTGCTATATCAGTTCGGATTGGATCTACAGGAATATAGGTCACTTCTATATCCGAATGATCGATTGGATGTATCCAACCATCACCATTAGGGCCGGTGACTTCCACACCGAAGTTATGATTCGGGATCATATTAGAAATAATTCTGCAATGAGTCGCAAGCTGCGGATCATTGGTCAACACCACATTGTCATAGTCATAGGCACTGGCATTCCAGCTACTTGCTATAACCATATCTATCTGTACATTGCTGATAGCATCGGCATTGCCATTCGATACATCTGTAATTGAATGCGATCCATAATTTCCATTATTCGCATCCATAGTGTACGCTCTGCAGTCGGGGTTTCTGCTAACAAGTATTGCATCAAAAAATTGCCCATTCATATCTGGATTGGAATTATAGATTAATGTATCAGGCTGGCTCCATCCAAAACTCATTAATAAAAATAATGTTAACAATATTATTAGAATATTTTTCAAAATTTCTATTTCCTTAATTTTTCTTTTAGATGTTTAAAAAACTTAAATGTTAAAACGTTTTGTTTGAGAGCTGAAAATATCTAAAGCACAGGGGGTGCCACAAGGTCTGGGTGGTAGTGCTACTTCAACAGCACCATCTTCTTAGTCTGCACAAACTCTCCTGTCTGTATCTGGTAGAGGTAGACTCCAGCACTTACAGTTTTACCCATACTGTCAGTTGCATCCCACTGTACTGACTTAAATCCTGCTTCTTGAGTGGTGTTCAACAACTGAGTAACTTCCCTGCCAAGCATGTCATAGATGCTCAAAGTAACCAAGGCATCTAAAGGAAGATCATACCTTAGTGTTGTAATTGGATTGAATGGATTTGGGTAATTCTGGTGTAAGGCAAATGTGACGGGGATCACAGATTCCCTGTTTAGGATAAATGTTTCTGATGATGGAATTGTGATCTCTCCAGTTCCTTCAAGGATGTAATCTTTGCCATTATCTGATGTAAGTACCCAGTTCATGTACTCACCTGCTTCTATGGTAATATCATAGCTCAAGGTCAGAGTCTCAGTTGTGTTTATAACCTCTATCTCACCTCTCTCAAGGGTATATTTCATATCACCTAAAAACCGAACGTCAAATGCCATTTCAATGAATTTAGGTGGAAGACTAAAACTCAATTCATCTTTTTTCTGAATTTCTCCTCCAAAATAAAGGGTGGATGAAAATTCATCATTTCTCACTACAAGTGAATTCAGGATCTCTTTATTCTCATCCTCTTGAATAATTTTTGTTCTATACTCTGTGCTGGGCAATTGAATATATGCGGACCCGGTGCTTCGCACCCAATATCCTTTCCCCGATTCCAAGACCTCAGCGGAAAAATAGGTGCCATTAAATCCATAGATGGTGGCGGGTACCACTGCCTCTGAATCGTACAAATCTTCTGAACTGACATCAATTACCGGTCCCGAAATGATATTCCAGCCCTCTGATAGGAAAACAACAACCTCAAACAAAGGGTTTCCCTCCAAAAAGTATTCACCCCCATTTTCCAACCGCAGTAAATATCCAATTGATGATTCCAAGTTTTCTGACTGTTCGTAACTTCCATTAAATGAATATAATGTACCTATAACTGCATCTGGAAATATAGATTGATATTGAGAATCATCCATTTCAAAAGGAATCCCAACCATGTTCCAATCGGAATTGTAATCTGTATTATAATTTATAGAGCCACATCCTATGTCAAGTGCACCCATATTTACACCATCATCGCCTGAAGCAATACAGGGAGAATTATCCGCTAAAGTGAAATCATTATAGTTAGGTTGACAGAAGAAGGGATATTCATTGATATTTCCTTCCAACCAATTGACAGTACCTTCACCGGAGACACCGTCTTGACCTCCATATAAATCTGAATAGGAAAAAGTTAATTCACTACTCCCCCCATAACCGGTTTGACCTAATACTTTAATTTCAGAAAAATTAGTATAGTCATCATCATGGGAATAATTCCAAATGACAGAGTTTATAATTGTACAAAAGGAACCCTCTTTCAAAATGATTGAACCTCCTGAATTACCATACATAGTTATTTTATCCAAAAGAAGTTCAGATGATGTTCCATCAATTCCTGCGGGAGCTAAGGTCCACCCTCCATGACCTGCCCAGTTATTTGTTATAATGGAGTTACGAACAACTATAATTGAATTTTGAGAAAATATACCAGCTCCACCATGATACATATCAATCAGAGTGTTATCTGAAACAAATAAATGTTCCAAATGCGAGTTAGAGTTATATAAAAAAATTCCTCCATTGCCGTAATTGGCTATAATATTTAAATAGGTCAACGTAGGGTTTGAATCAATTACCCTAATACCTGACATTCTTCCACCTGAAATAGTAAATCCAGTTAGAAATGCGGAACTACTTTCACCATTTTCAATCAAAACTGTTGGTGCGTTACCGTAGAAGCCACCTCCATAAATTATTGTTGAATTAATATAATCCTCGTTTGCATCAATTAAATAATTAGACCCCACTATAATGTTCTTACCCAGATAATTTATATTTTCCCAGTAAGTTCCAGGTGAGACAAGGACTGTATCGCCATCAGAGGCAGCATCAATTCCTGCTTGGATGGTGGGATAGTCTGCTGGAATATTGATGATGGTAGCATTAACAGGCACCACCATTAAAACAATAAGTGTGACTATAGACAGTATTTTATTCATAATTCTTTAAAAAGTCCTGTTAGATAATACACTATGATGCTGAGAATTTCAAGGATGGGGATTTTCCCCCTGTTTGATATGAGAGGCCGATTATCATTAGATATAAGGGGTTCCCCCAAGGTCTGGGTGGGTTTATTTACTCCATCCCCACTTTCACAAAGAGATGCTAATTCAATCAAATTAATTCGCTTTAGGTGGTTTATATTGGACAATATCTTTCTACCTTTTACCGTATCTCTTTCATTATACCTGTTATAAGAGTAAATCTTTGATTATATTTTGACTCAAGAAAAGTATAAATCATTAATCTTTGTATGAATTTTTAAAACGTAATAGGATAATAAATATGAAAAAAGTTAATCGAATCGTTATCTTAAGCATATTTTTTGTGTTTTGCTTTAATTTGTATGGACAACTCGGTAATTCTAATACTACAAAATCAAAAAATGGATTTGTAGAAATTTCTAAGATTATTGAATGCCTAAGTAACACAAAGCTAAGTACTGCAGATAATTCCATATTTATAAAAGCCAAAAAAGGTAAGAGACTTTCTTCGTTTGAAAACAACCGTTTAAATAATATTTATACTGAATTGTGTGAAAGCGAACCAGATTTAATTTCTAATACAGCTGATACTGAAGTTTCCCAATTCAAAGATAAAAAGCGTAAAAATAAACCTCGTAGAAAAACAGAATTAAATAAATATAGCAAATCAAAAATATCTTACAATAAAAAAAGACGCACCCATTTAAAATCTGAAAGGATTTTTGAGATGGGAGATAATATTTCTTCAAGCGATTTTATAGGAAGTTGGGAGATTGACCAAGCATGTGTATATGAATCAGGGTTCGAAAGTGAAGGTGAGTGTGCATCTGGTAAGGAAATTCAAGACTATGTAGACAACATCATTTTAATTGTTAACAATGATGGTAGCGGATATTTAGCTGTAGACAGTCAAGTTGAATTGTTGACTTGGGAAGATGGAGATAATGGCTTAATAGTAGATATCGGTGATGATGATTTTGGTGACTTTAATTTATCTCAAAATGGAGAATTAACCATCGCGGATGATTACTCCGCTAGCTGTTTTGATATATACGATGAGGAGTTAGAAGATATTTCCGATGAATCTGAATGTTCAGAAGCAACAGGAACTTGGGAAGAAGTTGGTTCAATGATTTATGTTTTTAAACGATTAGAAAATAATGAAGAAACCAACATCGTGGATTCTCGTTTAATATCCAAACGAAGTTTTTGGAGTAAAGCAAAAAGAAAAGCTAAAAAAGCAGCTAAATCTGCAGCCAAAGTAGCTAAAAAGAAGGCAAAAGCTGCGGCTGCGGCTGCGGCAAAGGCAGCTCAGGAGGCTACAAAATTGGCAGAAATAGCATATGATGAATTAGAAAAACAAGCTGAAGCTTTTGCCAAACAGTTGGGAATTGATAAAAGTAATGAAGTGCAGGCAGCTGTGAATCTCGTAGGAGGTGCAATAGATTGTATGTATATGTCCGATAATTATTTAGAATTAGTTGCATCAATGGAAAAAGGCTCTGCACCAGATCCAACGGTTTTGACAGGTGTACTTGAAGATTGCGAAATAGTAGCTGAAATAATAGAAATAATCAATAAAGCCGGAATGAAATCTATATTTTTTGGGGCAAGTGCCAATTCACTGGATCCGACTGATGACAACAGACCTCATGGTTATGGAGCTACAATTGCGGTATCTGTAAAAGATTTATTAATTATTTGGAGGGATTTGGCAGATAATAAATCCCCATCAATTGTCCCAGAGATTGCTTTACAATATTCAAATTCACGAACATACACAACCGATATAATTGGAGGTGGCCTTATCATTGGATGGAATACGGATGAACCTCATGATACTTATGGTGAATTTTGGGAGGTCGGTTTGAGTATAACCGCCCTTGGGGGAGAAGTTGCATCTTCTTCTACTCTTACACCTCCAGAATTTAATTTAACAAAAATGAAATTTGGTGGGTTAAGATATTTAGGACAGGCTTTTTCCGGAGGTGGTAACTCCAAGGCTTTATGGATATCACCCAGTTTTTCCATGGGAAAATGTTGTGTTTTAAATTTGAATAACTTTAACTATCGATGTAAATAGCTTTTAATATATTAAGAAAAATGACCGTTTCATTGGCTCAAATTTACACTTATTTGGAGCTTTTATGGAAATTGCGACCTAATTCCCCTGTTTGATGTGAGAGACCGTCTATCATTAGATATAGGGGATGCCCCCCAAGGTCTGGGTGGGTTTATTTACCCCATCCCCACTTTTACAAAGAGGTGGGAAAACTTAATTGTCAATTAATATAATAGAACCAGAACTATTTGCCCGAATCCAATATCCCTTCCCCGGTTCCAATATCTCTGTGTTTGAGTAGACGCCAGAAGTAAATTCATAAACTGTACCGGAAATGATAATGCCATCTGGGTCTTGTATCGCAGTGATATTTAAAGGAATACTTATGCCTGATATGAGATTCCATCCTTCATTTAGACTAATAGTAAGTTCATTGATTGAAGTACCACCAATAGTGGTACCGCCAGCATCATTAAACCTTAACCAATATCCATTTCCATTTTGAAAATGTGTTTCTTCCATATACACTCCATCAAAAGAAAATAAAGTTCCTTCTACAGCATCAGGAAATATGAATTCCGATTCATTTTGAGTGACCATTAGGGGAAGTCCTACTAAATTCCATCCGTTTTGGTGGTGCAAAGTTATAGTTGTGTCAACGGTTTCGAAAATTTGAATGGTCTCCAAAACCTCACCTTCAAAATCGAATAGTGATAGATTTTCCCATGGACTTCCAAATGTTTCTGTTGAAATCCACTCGGGTGACCAATAACAAAATCCCTTACCCAAATCGTTTGGAATATTCTCGACTATGTTTAATAAATCTCCCAAAAATTGTTTTTGTCCGTTCACCGATGCAGGATATTCATCCAGAAGTTGTTCAGACCCAACTATGTTATGGGTATTATCATTCCAATTTAATGTCCATGGATATGCAGTTTCCACAACAATAATTTCTTTATCATATCGTTCTGCTAAATCATTCAGATTATATTCTAAATTATCAAAAGTCCCATGCCACCATGGATAAAATGATTGTCCAATTAAATCGAAATCCACGTTATAATTTTCTAAATTATCAAAAAACCAAACCGATCCATTATTGTCTCCACCTTTGGCAATGTGAATCATTATCTTTACCGTATCACCATCTGCTAATGCATCATTCACTCCCAAAATACCTGCATTCAGTAAATCAGTAAATTGACCCCAATGGGAAACACTTCCATATGGCCATAAAAAACCATTGTCAATTTCGTTCCCAATTTGTACTATATGTGGTAACAAGTTTTGCTCCTTAAATGACTCAAGAACTGATTTTGTATATTGATACACTGAATCACTTAAAATTTCAAATGATAGATTTTCCCAAGCCGTTGGAGTTGTCTGATGACCTGGGTCTGCCCAAGAATCAGAATAGTGGATATCCAATAAAAATTTCATGTCTGCTTCAATAATACGTGAAGCCATTTCAAGTACATTCGGTAAACTATTATAGTCAGTATCCGGTGTATGCCATAATTTTAACCGTATAAGGTTAATATCGTGATTTTTAAATATGTCTAAGACATTTATCACTACCCCATTTTCTGTATAAGTTCCACCATTATCTTCAATTTGATCTAAAATAGATATATCCCCTCCTTTATAAAATGGAGTGGATTGAGAGTGGATTGAGTTTACAATCAGTAATATTATTAGCAGTATCTTCTTCATGAATCAGTCTTTTAGCATTAAAAAATTCTATTACATAATACACTCTGATGCTGAGAATGTCAATGATGGATGTCACAGCCTAATTTCGCCTGTTTTGTGTGAGAGGTAGTAATGTCTAAAACAAAGGGGGTGCTCCCAAAGGTATGGTGGGAGTTCTACTTCAACAGCACCATCTTCTTGGTCTGTACAAACTCTCCCGCTACTTTATTTTGAACTAAACCTTTAATCTCTTTTAAAAATTCTATAGTATCAATATTCATTATTTTTAAAAAATTTTATATATAGCAGATAAATCATGATTTTCTAATCCAGCTTTAATTGCTTGTTTAAAAAGGCTATTTAAAGTTAATTGAAAGTCTAAATTAGAATTAAGAGTCTTACTAATTGAAAGCAAAGCTTCTTGTCCATGTCCCCACGCACTAATTGATGCTTCAGTATTATTGGTATCATTTGTTGCGATTGCATCAATAATTCTTTTGGATTCTTGCTCTATAATTGAGCTTCTATCCATATAAATATCTTTGAAATTATCTAAAGAAATATCTGCTTTTTGGCAAAGTACTACTCCATTCATCATACCAATTAGTCCACCAAGTGCGCCTGAAAGAAAGGCACGACTTAAAACTGTAGGAGCAATTAGATTGCTACCCAAATTTTTATATTCAGGAGATAAAATACTAATAATATCTTTACAATTATTAATTGACTTATTACTTCCTGCTAATAAAATTAAGCTTTCTTTCGTACCTATCTGACTTGGGAAACATGAAATTATTCCTTCTAATAAATTCCCATTATACTTTTTTACCCAATCACTAAAAGCCATTACCTCTTCAATACTACCTGTAGTTAATTGAATTATTGTTTTTCCGCTTAAGTTTATATCTATTTGGTTAGAATCAATGATATTATTCCAAGCTTCATAATTAGATAGAGATGCAATAATAAATTGACTATTTTTAAAAGCCTCATTTGGTGATAAACATATATTTGCACCTTTATTTTCAAGGTTTTGTGATTTTAATAATGTTCGATTCCACACAGAAACATTAAAATTAGATTTAAGCAAAGTTGCTGCTAAAGCAGAACCCATAGACCCCAAACCTATAACTGATATATTTTTTCTATTAGAGTTCATCATTTCATCTCCTATTAAAAACTAATGGTATAAGTAAAAGGCGGTTCATTGGCGCAAATTTACACTTATTTGGCGTTTTTATGGAAATCATGACCTAATCCCCCCCTTTTTGATGTGAGAGGCCGATTATCATTAGATATAGGGGGTGCCCCAATGGTTAGGGGGGGTATTTACCCCATACCCACTCTTTTACAAAGAGGTGGGTGTTGTTACGAATGTGGGGCTACTCTTCTTCTTCGTTTGAAGAATTTTCCTTCTTCATTTGTGTAGTAGCCAAGCCTGCACCAATTGCAACTCCTACACCTATGCCTAATGCTATATTATTTAAAGACACACCTATTGTAACACCTATCGCAAGTCCAGCGCCCCATCCAATTATATTATTTGTTATTTTATTCATATGCTATCTTATAAAATTCTTCAATATTTCCACAGTCCCATTGATCAAGCATTGTTATCCAACCTCCAAATTTATATCTTCTCCAACATTTTTGATTATCAATAAAAATAGGATTGTCTCCATCATCTAATCCAATCACATCTCCAAGTTAAAATTTACTATTTTGAACCTTGTTTTCAATTGAATGTTTTGCAGCCTTCCCTTATCTATTTAATGCTCTCTTATCACATTCAGAACAAACAATATTAGGATAATCTAATGCAAGATTTTGATCTTCTATTTTATTCTTACAGATTGAGCAAAGTATCATAGTGTAATATTATATAATACTTCAATTTATACCATCCCCACTTTTTTGCAAAGAGGTGAGTAATCATTAATAGAATTGAATCTTTTTCTACATAAATCGAAAACAAAAGTAATTCTAAAATAATAGATAAAGACTTATTTATTATCCATTTTATGTTAGAATGATATTTTAATTGAAAAATTATTATTATAAATTATTTCGCGCAAGTTGTCCATAATCTATTTTTTAGAAATGAAGGAGAAAAAAAATGTTGAAAACAAATATAAAATTAATTATTGTTTCTTTATTCTTATCCAATTTAGTCTTAGCTGGATGTGGTAAATGTCAGATAAATAATAAAAAAGATACAACAAAAAAAACAAGCGCATTGGTAACTATTGTACCACCTAATGGTGAAATACAGGGATTTGTAATAGCTTCATGTAACAAGTGTAATCTTGGTAAAAATAAAGATAAAAAATGTAGCATGGGCATTAGCGTGAATGATAAAGTATATACAGTGGAAGGGGATTCTCACAATAAAAAAGAGGCTCACAAGCAAGATGGAATTTGCAATGCGCTAAGAGTAGCCTATGTATCAGGTCAAATTAAAGGTAATAAGTTTCAAGCTAATGATTTTACATTGATAAATAGTCCTAATTAACCTTGATAGATTAGGTTACTATTTGAGAAATATAATTTAGAAAATATCTAAGGATAGTAGATACCCCATCCCCACTTTTTTACAAAGATGTGGGAGACAAAAAACCCCACGAATGTGGGGCTTGACGTTGTGAAAAGGGTAAAATTATTTAAGTGATACCATCTTCTTAGTCTGCACAAACTCTCCTACCTGTATCTGGTAGAGGTAAACTCCAGCACTTACAGGTCTGCCCATG
>CEUS01029421.1_pt1 | contig 23220 bp, 17 predicted proteins | sample 427031 | NCBI WGS metagenome assembly CEUS01 (sample SAMEA2622837, study PRJEB7988) | marine metagenome | biome: marine biome (ENVO:00000447); feature: marine epipelagic mixed layer (ENVO:xxxxxxxxx); material: "saline water (ENVO:00002010), including plankton (ENVO:xxxxxxxx)" | depth 140 m | reverse complement strand
GTGCGGGCAAGTGAGCGCAACGAACGGCAGGATGAGATGCGTAGGTTGGCTGCAGCTTTGGCTCGAGGGCTCAGTGACACTCGAACTATTCCGCCTGAAGAGATCATCGAAGCGCTGCCGAGCGCACTAGTTGCAGGCGGAGATATTGAGCAGCTCATGGATATTATTGCTCGCTACAGACTTTCACTCTATCCAGAATCAGTGGGCATCGATGTAGAGGCAGCCAGGCGTGTTGAGTCGGCTCAAGAACTAGCGGGGCTGCTCACACCGGGGAGTGTTGACCTTGACGCCCTTTTAGATACGGACCTCCTCGAGGGTTAGAACATGCTTCGAGTCAGCGGGCTCACCGTCGCATTCGGGGAGGAGCCGATCCTTGAGGGGATAAACCTCGAAGTGAAGGCTGGTGATTTCGTGAGCCTGATCGGCCCGTCCGGATCGGGTAAGACAAGTATTCTCCGTGCGGTTACCGGTTTACTTGAAGCGGGGACTGGGGAAGTCGAACTTGATGTTGAGGCTGAGGATGTTGGCTTCTTGTTCCAAGATGATGCGCTGCTGCCATGGCGGACTGCGCGGCAGAATGTGGCTTTGGGTATGCAAATTCGAGGGCTGCCCAAAGCCGAGGCAGAGAAGAGGGCGGACGAATGGCTGAGCCGGCTCGGCCTCGGACGTTTTGGCGACCGGTATCCGAGACAGCTTTCGGGTGGACAGCGCAAAAGAGTTGCGATCGCACAAGTACTTGCACTCGCACCCCGACTTCTCCTTATGGATGAGCCGTTTGCATCACTAGACGCGATTGTCCGGGCCCGACTTACAGAAGAGCTTTTGGGATGGGTCGAAAAGGAGCAACTGACTGTCCTTTTGGTGACTCATGACCTCGAAGAAGCTATCGGCGTATCCGACGTAGTATACGTATTGTCACATGGCCCACGTGCGAGTGTGCGGGCACGCCATGAGGTAGCTATTGAGCGCCCCAGGCGCATGATTGAGGTCCGTCAGCACGCCGCATTCGGGACACTCATGGAAGCGCTTTGGGCTCAGTTAGCGGAAGAGCCAGTCACGTCTGACGGAGCTGGCGGTCCATGAAGTCCGGGTCCCGAACGGCTGCGGTCAGGAGAGCTTTCGCCTTTATCGTGTTGGTTGTGATCTGGGAGACACTATCGAGAGTGGGTTGGCTGGACCCCTTTTATGCCCCGGCCCCATCTTCAGTTGGTAGCGTGATTCTTGATCTCTTCGGTGATAGTGAATTTTGGAATCACCTTGAGGCGACGTTTATAGCGGCCTTCGCTGGACTTATTGGAGGCCTTCTGCTCGGGATTCTACTCGGTTTTGGTGCTGCTCTGTCACCGTTGCTCGCTGACTTGCTCGAACCCGTCATGATCTTACTGAACGCTATCCCTCGCGTGATCCTTGCGCCTTTGTTCGTCATCTGGCTTGGCATCGACCTGGCCTCAAAAGTTGCACTTGCTTTGATCCTTGTGACTGTGTTGGTCTTCTTCGCTGTGTACAGCGGTATCAAAGAGGTTGACCAGCGTCTTGTAGAACGAGTACGGACCTTAGGTGGTGGGAGGAGCGTGCTCATCCGAGAGGTCTATGTACCTTCCGTAACGGCATGGGTGATGGGCAATCTCAAGATTGCTGTTGGCTTCGCTTTTACTGGTGCTGTAGTGGGCGAATTTGTAGCATCGAGTCGGGGCCTGGGGTACCTCCTGCAATTCGCTCAGAGTACTTACAATGCGGCGCTTACAATTGCCCTGATCGTTCTGATCATGGCTTTTGTGCTCGTGCTTTTTGCCATCGCTGAGCGCCTAGAGCGGCGGCTACTGAGTTGGCGGTTCGACTAATGCCCTTGGGGCGAGCACTCGCTTGTCAACGGGAACAATTTTCTCTCCCTGACGGGATGCATTATCTGAATTGTGCCTTCATGTCACCTCTGTCGGAGCGGGTTCAGCAGGCTGGAATCGAGGGAATTCAGAAGGAGGCTGTGCCCGCACGGATTATTGCGGAGGATCTTTTTGCGAGTGTGACTCAGACTAAGACTCTTTTCTCGGAGCTGATTGGGCTTTCAGATCCCACGCGTGTAGCTGTGATTCCGGCAGCTTCCTACGGGTTTGCCACCGTAGCGCACAATACACCCGTTTCGAGTGGACAAAATGTGGTCACACTCCATGAGCAGTTCCCGTCGAACGTACATGTTTGGCGACGATTGTGTGACCAAACAGGCAGCGAGCTTCGCGTGGTCAAATCTCCAGTAACGGGAGCACAAAAGACTCAGGCCTGGAACGAGTCAATCTTGGCTGCGATTGATCGGGACACGGCCATGGTCGCCATGGGCTCAGTGCACTGGACAGATGGAACGCGCTTCGATCTCGAAAGCATTGGAGAGCGAGCTCGAGAAATGGGCTCCGCCTTCGTTATAGACGGCACACAGTCAATTGGCATCGAGCCGTTCGATATCGAGCGCATCCGTCCCGACGCCTTAGTATGCGCTGGATACAAATGGTTGACGGGTCCGTATTCGCTTGGCGTCGCTTTCTACGGCTCTCGTTACGATCATGGTGTGCCAGTTGAGGAAACGTGGTCTAGCAGGGTGGGTGCTGAGGATTTTGCGGGACTTGTGAACCAAGGGCAGGAGTATCGTTCTGGTGCTGCCCGGTACGACGTCGGCGAAGCAGGCAGCTTTGTGCTAGCGCCAATGCTTGTAGCTGGACTCGAGCAACTCCTTGAGTGGGGTGTGCAGAGGGTCTCGGACTATGTTGGCGATCTTACGGGCGGACTCTTTGCGAGTGACCGTTTCCTTGCCCTCAGTTTAGTCAACGAGAAACCGGACGTATCTCACATATTTGGACTGAAGTTGCCAGATGCTGTTGATCCAACAGGAACAGCTGCTCACCTGAAGAGCCGCGGAATTCATGTATCAGTCCGTGGGCAGTTCGTGAGAGTCTCACCACACATCTACAATGACACTGCCGATCTCGAGGCACTTGTGAGTGCTCTGGAAAGCGCGTTGGTTGGTGTAAGATGAGCTACAGGACGCATGTCCTCTAAGTATGCTGCCCGTGCTCGTGGTTTCCGGGGTTCGTATTGAGGCTTCTGTCTTGGACGGCTGAAACTACATAAGTAGCTTGGTCGGAACTGCTCAGGAGTGATCTAATGTCCCGATGGATTCTTCCCAAGACGATGCTGTCCTTGATCGTACTTTTCTTGGGTTGTGGGCAAGGTGAGCAGATGGAAGCGCCCCTTCTTGATGATCTTGAGGCGAGGGCACGGGCGATTCATGAGTCTGTTATAACGATCGACACCCATGACGATATAGGGTACGACTTTGCGACACCGGCGGTTGACCCCCTGAACGCAGATCGCCAGGTCAATCTTGAGAAGATGCGGGCTGGAGGACTCGACGCTGGCTTCTTTATCGTCTTTGTAGGACAAACCGACCGGACGCCAGCAAACTATGAAGCAGCCCAAGAAGCTGCGATGACAAAGTTTGAGGCAATCCACCGGATGGCAGAAGAGCTTTATCCGGACCAGATCGAGATAGCGTATTCTTCCAGCGACGTGGAGAGAATTCACGGTGGGGGAAAGCTTGTTGCGGCGATTGGCATTGAGAACGGATACGTGATCGGAGACGATCTGGGACTGCTAGAGCGTTATCACAGCCTTGGTGCCCGCTACATGACCCTCGCCCACTCGGGTCACAATGACATCGCGGATTCTTCTACCCCCCGCGAGGGCCTGGGTGATTCAGATGAAGAGCACGGCGGCCTCAGTTCATTCGGAGAAGAGGTGGTGACAGCAATGAACCGCCTCGGGATGATGATCGATGTGTCCCACATTTCTAAGAATGCAGCGATGCAGGCCATTCAGGCTTCACGTGCGCCAGTGATAGCGTCGCACTCGAGCGTCTATGAGATCACGAATCATGCGCGCAACATGGACGACGAAACCCTAATCAGCCTCCGTGATAAGGGAGGTGTAGTGCAAATCACTGCCTATCCAGCTTATGTAAAGTCGCGGTCACCCGAGTATGCGGCAGGACTGCAAGAACTCCGTGCCAATACAGGTTTTCCGGGCGGGCGTGGCGCAGACAGCACGGAGGGAATGTCTTCGCAGGACATGTTTGACTACGAACAAGGAGTTGAGGATCTAGCTCTCAGGTTCCCACCGGCTAGTGTCTCTGACCTTGTCGACCACATCGATTATGCTGTGACGCTGATCGGGATCGAGCACGTGGGGATCAGCTCCGACTTTGATGGTGGTGGTGGCGTGAGTGGGTGGAACGATGCTTCAGAGACGTTCAATGTCACGCTTGAGCTTGTAGGACGAGGCTACACCGATGAGCAGATCCGTCTGTTATGGGGTGGCAATCTCCTGCGTGTTTGGCAGCGAGCAGAGGATGTGGCAGCACAAATGCAGGAAGGAAACTAGGAATTAGTCGGCGGCAATGAAGCCTTCGTTCTCGAGGTAAAGCAGGATATCCGATGCTGCTTCTTCGGCGCTCGTAACGGTAGTGTCGATTAGGATTTCCGGATTTTCCGGCTCTTCGTATGGATCATCAATACCAGTAAATCCTTTGATAATTCCTGCGCGAGCCTTTGCATAGAGGCCCTTCCGGTCACGTTGCTCGCAGACCTCGACAGGGCATGAAACAAATACTTCGATAAAGGTCCCAGCTGAGTCGATCAGCTCGCGCACCTGTCTGCGGACATTGCGGTAGGGAGCTATAGGTGCACAGATAGCAGCGCCGCGGTTCTTAGTGATTTCACTCGCGACGAATCCAATGCGCTGGATGTTGAGATCCCGGTGTTCCTTTGAGAAACCAAGTTCACTAGAAAGATTTTTCCGAACGATGTCACCATCGAGCAGAGTCACTGGCCTTGATCCAATTTCCATCAATTTGGCCATTAAAACGTTGGCGATTGTGGACTTTCCTGCCCCGGACAATCCTGTGAAGAAAACGGTGAAACCCTGCTTTGAACGGTCTGGATAGCGAAGTCGGAGCTCTTGTATTACTTCCGGATAGGAGAACCAGGGGGGGATATCTGAGCCTTCTCGCAACCGGCGCCTCAGTTCGGTTCCGGAGAGGCTCAAGATCCGTTCGCCTTCTGGTACTGCTGACCGCGCAACGTATTCGCCTCTATTCTCGTTGTAGACGACTTCCTCAAAGGGCACGAGCCCAATACCAACTTCTGCGGAATGTTCTTTAACCAACTCCTGAGCATCGTAGGGACCGTAGAATGGTTCGCCAGATGCGTTCCTTGGTCCAGCATGGTCACGACCGACAATGAAATGGGTGCATCCGAAGTTCTTGCGGATCATTGAGTGCCAAAGTGCTTCCCGGGGACCACCCATCCGCATTGCTAGAGGAAGGAGGCTGACCATTGCCGAATTTGTAGGTGTGTGTTTAAGAACGTGTTCGTAACAACGAACTCGAGTGAAATAGTCAACATCTCCCGGGCTTGTCCGTCCCACGACCGGGTGGATGAGGAGGTTGCCGTCAATCTGTGCCGCTGCATTTCTTGCGAGCTCAACATGGGCTCGGTGCATCGGATTACGTGTCTGGAACGCTACTACCTTGCTCCATCCCAGTCGTTCAAACTCTTGCTTGAGTTCAGCTGGTGTATGCCGCAGATGACGAAACGTATGGTGCGGGGGTAGTTCGAGCCCCTCCAGGCTACCGCCCACGTAAACGGGATTGGAGTCGAAGAGTTCAAAGACACCTGGGTGCTCAGTATTCGTTGTGCCCAGGACTTTCTGAGCCTCTTCTTTCTTGTCGGCCTCCCAGATGTCGGAGATTGTCATGACGGCGAGGACCATGCCCTCTGGGTGGCGGAGCGCGACCCTCGAACCCTCTTCAAGCGTATCGGCGACCTCACGGGTTACGTCGAGCATAATGGGAATCGGCCAGAGAGCGCTGTTTGCTAGACGCGTGTTATCAAGAACACTGCCGTAGTCAGCTTTGTTGAGAAATCCTTGAAGTGGGGAAAACGCCCCGCTTAGGAGAAGCTCGGCATCCCAGATTTGGCGGAAGGTTAAATCCCAGGATGGTAGATGGACCGCTTCATTCTTCAACTCAGCGGCTCTGTCACCTGAAACGAGAAGTGGCTCAGCCACATCGTACTCCTATTGTAGAATATTCTTAAGAAAGAAAGAAACGGCCCCGGGGTGTTTCCCCGGGGCCGTTTGGCGTCTTTGTCAGGACTGACGATCATCAGTCGCTGGGCAGGACGCTCCCTTCCCCGGTTGCCGTGTGACAACAACAACAACAGGGGGCGCTTGAGAGCGTGACTGCGGACAACATATGGTGCTTCATGTTTCTAATAACCGTGTCCTTCGCGTCGAACCGGAGGGTTCGAAGAGGCTTCAGAACGCACCCGTTATAGGGAATACCGGGTTCGTAAGGAGCCAGAGTCTAACGAGGTGAGCGCTAGAAGGAAGGGGTTGCGGCCAACTCTTACACCAGCCTAGTCATCGCGAAGAGGACATGCTGGGTAGGTAAGAGTTGATTCTACTCGCAACCCGTACGAACTCGAGGGAAAATACCGAACCCATTCGCCGCATTCACTTCCCTCGGACCATGAACCCCTCTCTGCAAGTTGCCGGATCCAGTATGACTCATAGGGCCCATCGAGTTTGCCGTTCACGTACGTCCCTCTGTCAGAGGGACTGCCCTGCCTGAAGTATGACTCAAATGGTCCGTGGAGTTCTCCTCTGTCGTACTCTTCCATCACAGCTAACTGGCCGTCAGAGTAAAAGATCTCGCGAACGCCGTCCCAACGTCCCTGAACGAGAGTTCCACGCTCTCTGATATTCTCGCCATCCCACATCGAAACCACTGGACCTGAGAAAGGCTCAAAAGAAGGCCGCTCCAGAAACACGCCTCGCCTCCACTCTAGGAGATCAAGATTGGCGGGTGCTTGGGCATCCAGAGAAGCCTGTCCGCTCAATAAGAATCCCATGAGGAGTAGTGTCGGTCTGGTCATTTTGTTTTGAGGCAGTAGCATCGCCATTTAGGTGGTGATTTTGGCTATGGCTTGTCCTGACTGACCCTCCTACATACGCTCCGCTCCCTAATTCCGACAAGGGAGGCTCGATGAAGTACCGAGTACTGGGAGACACCGGCGTTTTCGTCTCTGAGCTGTGCCTAGGCGCAATGACGTTTGGTGGCCGAGGGCAGATGTGGGAAACGATTGGTGGATTGGACCAAGCCGAAGTCGACGTGATTGTTGGTCGCTCCCTAGATGCAGGCATCAACTTCATCGATACCGCAAATGTGTATTCGACTGGGGAATCTGAGACCCTTTTAGGAAAGGCTTTGAAGGGTCGCCGACATGATGTGGTTCTAGCGACTAAAGCCCGGGGCAGGATGGGATCAGGGGTGAATGACGTGGGTCTTTCACGGCTCCATATCACAGAAGCAGTAGAGGCGAGCCTGAAGCGCTTAAACACTGACTACATTGACCTTTACCAGATTCATCGTAGTGATCCGCTTACAGGTGTAGAGGACACTCTACGCGCACTCGACGATCTCGTAAGACAGGGAAAAGTCAGGTACATCGGGTGTTCAAATTTGATGGCATGGCAGTTGATGCAGTCGTTGGGTATTTCGGAAGCTCAGGGGCTAGAGCGCTTCAAATGCACCCAATCATACTATTCCCTAGCGGGTCGCGAACTTGAGCGGGAGATGATCCCTCTACTCGAAGATCAGGGTGTTGGATTGCTAGTTTGGAGCCCTCTCGCGGGTGGGTTTCTTACCGGAAAATTTACTCGTGAAAACCAGAAAGCAGAGGGCCGTCGCTCTTCGTTCGATTTCCCTCCAATTGATAAGGAACGGGCATTCGACATCGTCGATGCGATGCGTAAGATCGCCGATGAGCATGGGGCAAGTGTTCCTCAAGTCGCGATCGCTTGGGTGCTAGCACAGCCATCTGTCACGAGTGTGATCATTGGCGCGCGGAACCTAGCTCAGCTTGATGATAATCTTGGGTCAGTCGACCTGGAACTGTCGGAGTCTGAGTTGGATACGCTGGAAAAAGTTAGCGAGTTCGAGATGGAGTATCCCGCTTGGATGGGCGTCTTTCCTTCCGATAGGCTCCCAGGCGAAGAGCGGCGCTTTGATCAGGATGAGGAGGCCCAGTCTAACGAGTAATATTGGACTGAGAGGAGGCTATCAGGTCTGCGACATCTCCTACAAAACTCCGGCCTCTTGCATGACTGCCTCACATTTGCGCCGAATTTCCGTCGCTACTTCAAATGGGTCTCCATTCACGTATTCAGGACGGAAGAGTTCCACAGACAGGGCACCGGTGTAGCGTTTTTCCGCGAGTTTGCGGAGTATCGCCACAACGGGGGCTATGCCGTCGCCTGGGATGATTCGGTAACTGTTATCGGTTAGTTCGCGAGGGGCGTCGAGCAGATCTTGGAAGTGCGCGTGTGCCAGCTCACCTGGTTCCAGGAGGTCTAGGTCCTGGAGTTTGCTCAGCCCAGACCAGAAGTGGAAGAAGTCGATCATCGGGCTCATGGTGGGGGCGCCCGATTCGCGAATTACTTGCAGGGATGATGTAAGGGTCGCTAAGTGCGTCGAGGTCCGCAGAAATTCTACCATCGATGTAAGACCGTACTCAGCTGCGATACCTGCAGTCTCTCGAATCGCCGCCGGAGTCTCTGCGAATTCCTCAGCCGTGATTCTGCGGCTCGTAGAAGCTGAAGAGTAAATCCTCTGGAGTCCTAGGCCGGAAAAGAGATCACAGTACCTGCGCCACCGTTCTAGTGATTCTTCCCGATCTGGTCCTGGAATCCAGAGGTCTGGGAGACCTGCGGCAGCTGAGACTGGCGTTAAACCGTTGTCGGTAAGGATGCTCCGGGCTGCGGAAAGACTGTCATTCTCGAGGAATGAGTCCAGAAGCCCATTGTTGAGTTCCACGTAGCGGATCCCAGCTCGGGCCCAACCTTCGAGTGAGCCGCGATATCCTGCACCTCGCGACGTGTTTTGGTGCATGGCTAGGAGCATACGGCCCGCAGGTGCGGTTTGTGCGTGAGCGGCACTAGCCAACGGGGCCGCTGCGGCGGCTGCGAGAAATGAGCGTCTTGTAACCATATACATACTCTATAGGTTGAGGCTGCGGCCCGCCAATCGTTTGGTTAGGTGCCCTTAGCGCTGTTCAATAGGAGCAGGTCTAGCTGCATCAAAAATGTCGAGCAACTTTGCTCGGGGGTGAGGGATTGCTGCGATATCTTCTCCGAACTCTAGGACCAGGTCCTCGGTTGCCTGATACGCTGGCCAGTGCGGCAGACCAGCCCCGTTAGGGTCTCCGGTCCGCGCAAAGTTTATCCAATAGTTCATCAATGTGTTCGACAGGGTACGATCCCAGTCGTTCCACCCTAGACCGACACGATCTAGGGTGCCGAAGGTATAGGCTAGATCGCCTGAGTGGTAAGCTCCCATGCCCCGCCTTCCACCGGGATACGCCACAAGCTCGGGTTGGTTCGGCACGTAAAGCCTGAACACGGGGTTCGGGTAGGTGAAGTGGTAGACATATGCTGTGCCACCGACAGCTTCAAGCGTGCGAGCCCAAGTTCTCGCCTGCCACACGTATCCAGAATCTGTCCCAATTCTCTGCTCGGCACTTTTTGTCGATTCCTCAATCAGTTCGTGGTAAGCGTCTAAGACTGCGCTGGTCTGTTCGCCCCATGTGTTCCGTATTCTACCTTCGAGAATGTCTCGGGGTCGTTCCGGTGTGTTAGCGCCGAGGCTCTTCCTTTCGTTGGCCATAGCACCCACGATCACCGGCACCTGGTTATGCTCTCCAGTCAAGAAGATCTCCCAGGGTGCACGCGGAACGACCCAGCCATCAGCTATTGGTCCACCTCCCCCTCGCATCCCGGAGTAGAGGTCGGCCGAGCTCATTGCACGAAGAGCTGCTGCTGCTTGGTTTCCTTCTCCCTCGATTGATACCCGTGAGGCTCTTGCAAGACCACTTGTATGCGATTCTTCGAGGTTCGGCGGCTGGCTGAAGCAACCTCCCGAATGACCGATGACACGGTGGAACAGGTTCTTGGCTAGAGGAGATGCCATTAAGAGACATACGTCTCGTGACCCAGCAGATTGACCAAAAATCGTGACGCGCTCGGGGTCTCCTCCAAAAGCGGCGATGTTCTCTTGAACCCATTGAAGAGCAGCGATCTGATCGAGCAAGCCGTAATTACCCGATGAGCTATGCTCGGATTCTGCAGTCAGAGCGGGGTGGGCCAAAAAACCGAAGACGCCGAGGCGGTAGTTGGCTGTGACGACAACCGCCCCCTTCTTTGCTAGTGCCGAACCATCAAAAATCTCAGCTCCGCCGTGACCAGCGGTGTTACCGCCTCCGTGATACCAAACTAGGACGGGAGCCCCGCCTTCCACTGAGGTTACAGGCGCGAAAACGTTCAGATAGAGGCAGTCCTCTGAAATATCCAATTGTCCTCGACTAAAGACTGACTCAGATACGGGTCCAACTGCCTGCCAACACGGAGCCCCGATATCGTAGGCCGTGCGGACGCCCTCCCAAGGCAAGGGTTCCGCTGGCGGGCGGAACCGGAGATCCCTGACAGGCGGTGCTGCGTAGGGGACGCCCCGGAACGCGAGGACGTCAGATTCATCTGACGAGTAAGCGCCCTCGATTGAGCCTGATGCTGTCCCCACCACTAATTGGAGGTCGCCACTACTACATGCTGTAAGTGTTGCCACCCAAAGCCCTGTGATAAGACTTGGCCTAATGACTGACCCTAGGCTCATGGTCGTCCTCCAGTCCTTTATGATTTCAGCAAGACCACGTTCAATAAATTAGAGAATTGAGAATTAGGGATACGGCCTCGCAACCATCACGTCCACATGTAAGGCAAATCGTCCGAACGGAGTCGCGGATAAGGTCTACCTTGTTTCCTGGCGTCGGCAGGATATGAGGGTGGGGGGGTGGATGGATGGATCCCCTAAGCCTACCGTCCCTAGCTGTCGAGCTTTCTTTGGCCCACGCGGAGAATAAAGAGTGATTGAGTTTACCGACCACGGTTCGATCCGCGAATTGAGACTGAACCGCCCACCGGCGAACGCGTTCAACCCTGGTTTGGTCGCCGCAGTGACGAGCCAGCTTGAAGAGGCTGCCTCGGCTGAAGTCGATGCTTTGGTTATCTCGGGTAGTCCTGGGATGTTTACCGGTGGGTTGGATGTGCCAGTACTACTCACGCTCGACCGGAGTGAGTTGCGATCTTTTTTTCAGAGTTTCTATCTGATGCTGAAGACGGTCGCTACTTGCGATGTTCCCGTTGCTGCGGCAATCACCGGCCACAGCCCGGCGGCGGGCGCAGTCTTAGTTGCGTTTTGCGACTACCGCGTGATTAGTGAGGGGCCGTTCAAGATCGGGATGAATGAGGTCCAAGTCGGGCTTACGGTTCCGTCGATACTTCAGTATGCCATGAAGCGGCTTGTGGGCTCGCGCCGAGGGGATGCACTACTGACCGCCGGTGCGCTTATATCACCGGAAGAGGCTCTTGAGTACGGGTTCGTGGACCAGGTGGTAGGTCCGGGTGATGTAGTCTCTAACGCTCTTGAGTGGGCTGAGGGCATGACTGCCCTACCTCGCGATGCGATGCGTAGTACACGGCGCATCGCGCGTGCCGATTTGGTCGCTCAGTTCGACGACCTAAGAGACGCCGATTATGAAGAGATGGCTGGCCACTGGTTTACCGAAGAGACCCAGCGCACGATGCGCGCTCTTGTCGATAAGCTGGCTGGGCGCTAGCGCCTTTTCTCTACCATAGGCGCACCTCAGGAGGAGATCCCTACCTCCTGCTCTGTTTTTTCGGTTACAGCGGCTGATCGTCGAACCGGATCACGAGGTGCTGCCGGCATAGGTTGCCAGCCAGCTGCCTTAACCGCTGCCTGGGCCGCCGCAAACCGAGCCACAGGGACGCGGAAAGGAGAGCAACTCACATAGTTCAGGCCGAGGCTGTGGCAGAACTCGACTGAATCAGGGTCACCTCCGTGCTCGCCACAGATTCCTATTTCCAGTTTCGGGCTTGTTTTGCGCCCAAGTGTCACGGCCTGGGACATGATTCTCCCGACTCCTTCTTTGTCGATCGTAGCGAAGGGGTTGGTCGACAGGATCCCGTCCTCCAGATATTGCATAAGAAAGCCGGATTCTGCGTCGTCACGGGAGATTCCAAACACGGTCTGTGTCAGGTCGTTGGTTCCGAAGGAGAAAAATTCCGCTTCAGTGGCGATTTGATCTGCAAGGAGAGCCGCACGTGGTATCTCGATCATCGTGCCCAGTTTGTAGGGTATCTCCCGCTCCTGTTCATCCATGGTTTGGCGAGCTTCTGCCTCGACAATCATACGCTGAGTGCGCAGCTCGTTCACATGGGACACCAGGGGTATCATGATCTCCAGGTTCACGTCCACACCCTGGCGTGTGCACTCGGCTGCCGCTTGGAAAAGTGCCCGGGCCTGCATGCGCGTGAGTGCCGGCAGCAGCATGGCCAGCCGGACGCCTCTCATGCCTAGCATGGGATTGATTTCTAGGAGTTCTTCGGTGCGAGCTAGGAAGTCCTGTTTCTCCCGAATCTCTTCCAGGGTGTTATCGATATCGTGCAGCGTATCCATGTGCTGAAGCTTTAGCTTCAGGTCGGAAAGCTCACGCAGTAGCTCGCCCTGGTCCGGAAGGAATTCATGGAGTGGAGGATCCAGCAAGCGGACCACTACCGGGAGGCCGTCCATTTCCCTGAAGAGGCCTTCGAAATCATTCCGCTGAAGCGGTAGTAGGCGATCGAGAGCCTCTTCCCGCTCAAAGCTTGTGCGGGCCATAATCATGTCCCGCATAATTGGGAGGCGGTCTTCCTCGAAGAACATGTGCTCAGTGCGACAAAGACCGATACCCTGTGCACCCAGCTTTCTGGCCCGCTTTGCGTCTTCGGGATAATCAGCGTTCGCCCAGACTTCTAAGGTGCGGAACTCATCTGCCCACTCCATCAGCTTTGTCAGGGCCGGGTCCTCAATATCCGGCACGACTGTTGGAAGCACCCCGAGATAGACCTCGCCTATCGTCCCATCAATAGAGATTGGACTGCCTTCTCGAATAATGAGATCACCTATGCGAGCCTCGCGATCATTTAGGTCGATTTCAAGGGCTGCAACGCCTACTACAGCTGGTTTCCCGAACTGACGAGCGACGAGGGCGGCGTGGCTAGTACGGCCGCCGCGGCTGGTAAGGATACCTTTGGCAGCGAGCATGCCGTGCACGTCTTCGGGTTTCGTCTCCGGTCGGACCATGATCACGTCCTTGCCGTCCTCACGGGCCCAACGCTCTGCTGTGTCGGCATCGAAGGCTACAATACCTACGGCGGCTCCGGGTGACACATTTAACCCAGTTGCGATCACCTGTGCCTCTTTCCTGGCATTTTCGTCGAACTGTGGATGGAGGTAGCTGGCGACCTGTTCAGGGCTCACCCTAAGGACCGCCTCCTCTGACTTGAGTAGGCCCTCCTCGACCATGTCTACGGCAATGCGTACCTCAGACTGGGCTGTGCGCTTGCCGTTTCTCGTTTGTAGTAACCAGAGTTTGCCTTCCTCAATGGTAAATTCAAGGTCCTGCATGTTTCGGTAATGTTGTTCCAGCGTGTCAGCGATTCCGCAAAGTTCTTTGTATGTCTCAGGAAAGCGCTGTTCCATCGCATCGATCTCAAAGGTCTGGCGTGTGCCAGCGACCACGTCCTCACCCTGTGCATTGACGAGGAAGTCGCCCGCGAGCCCTGGCTCACCTGTGGACGGATTGCGGCTCATCACCACACCGGTACCAGAGGTTTCACCCATGTTACCAAACACCATAGTGACAATGTTGACGCCTGTGCCAATGTCGTGAGGGATTCCAGAGGCGTTTCTATAGTCGACGGCCCGTTTTGTATTCCATGACTGAAAAACTGCTTCAGTTGCGGCCCGGAGCTGCTCGATGGGGTCCTGGGGAAAAGGTGCCCGTGTGTGGATCTTTACGAGCTCCTTAAAACGTTGCGTGAGAGCCTGCCAATCATCTGCATCGAGCTCAGGGTCAGTAGCGACGCCGGCTTCTTCACGCCGCTGGCTGATAACCTCTTCAAAGATCTCATCGTCCATCTCTCGCACTACAGTGCCAAACATCTGGATTAGTCTGCGGTATGAGTCGTAGACGAAACGGGCGTCACCTGTCAGTTCGACCATGCCCTGGGCCACTTCGTCGTTCATGCCCAGGTTCAGAATCGTGTCCATCATCCCAGGCATTGAGAAGCGAGATCCGGACCGGCATGACACCAAAAGCGGCCGCTCAGGGTCTCCGAACGCTTTGCCGGTGGTGGCCTCTATGCTTTTGAGCGCTTCGAGCTCCTGGACCCATACGTCAGAAGGAAAATCGCCTTCGTTCGCCAGGTATTCGATGCATGCTTCCGTGGTTACTGTGAATCCAGGGGGGACCGGAACGCCGATACGTGACATTTCTGCGAGATTGGCGCCCTTCCCACCGAGTAGGCTCCGCACGCCTTCCCAGTCGTCTGAGACCCTCTCGGCAGATTCCAGTTCCGTAAACAGGTACACCCACTTCTGGTTCATTTAATCTCCGCTTCCGGCAGGGATTATAAGGACTTCTCCGTAATTTGAGCTGCTCGACGTCGCCGCCCCAACAAATCTACACATGTCATGAAGAATTATAAGAGATCTTACGTTGAATAAGTAGGTTTGAGTTCTTCGTAGCTGGCAATGACCGGAGCCCTTGCGGTGGTTGTTGTACGTGTAAATACTAGTACGGTACGAAAAGGTACACTTAATCCTATTTTTCAGGGTAAGAGAAACGTGGCAACGGGCCTTAAGGGCGACCCAGGAATCGGCAAACGACTTGGTGCCGCGTTCGATTATAGGAATGTCGGAAAACTTGCGGCAGCCCGGGAAATTCAAGCTCGCGGAATTGTGGGGGGCTCGTACAAGAGCATGTCGAATTATCTCGGCGGGCATCGGATGCCTTCTGCAGCTTGGATTCGCGCTATGGCCGAGATTCTGGACGTCTCAGAAAAATGGTTAAAAACGGGCGAAGGAACGATGGTCCCGGAGCCTGCATGGGTACCGAACCCTCCAGATGAAGACCAGGACACCGAGGAGATGGATGCCCTCTTGGCGTCCCTAAGGAAGGCTAAGCTGCCTGAGGGAATGGTGTCACCGATTATGACGGTCAGTCACTTGTACCATGTCGAGCAGGCATTCCGTCAAAGATATGGTCCGACCAAGGGACTGCCGTTTAGCCGGACAGTGGAGTTGTATGCGGATCACCTCCTGTTGCCGCTGAAAAGAATTCTTCTTCATACTCGTGGTACGGGCGAACTCAGCGACCTAGGTCCGGAGGACATCAGGCAAGTTCTCAACCAATACCTCGAGTTGGTCAATAAGTTGATACCCGACCGTAAGGTGAGTGCTGATCCCCATCGGCGTGCAGTCGTAAGTCGGCAGCTTAGAGATACGCGAATGGAGATGCAGCGGCAGGAGAGATTTCCTGGACAAGCCGATGATGATCAGAGTGCTGCTGAGTTGGTCGAGCGTCCGCCTTCGCCTGAAGACCTAGATGGATTCCTGCAGGACACCTTCAAGAGGATGGCCGTGACAGCGCGCCGTCGTTACCGGCTTCGAAAAAGGAAGGAAAAGGCAGCTGACCAAGCTCTTGGTGGACCTGAACCTTCGGAAACGCTAGGGTCTGACGTGTGGAGAGATGGGCTTCTCGGGGAGGATCATTTTACGGATGCCGCGTACACGCTATCCACCATTTCCTTCAAGGAAAGCTCCGCTCCAGGCGAAGAGGAAGACGGTTTTGAGGAAGGTGACGGGCGTAGCCTTGTCGAGCGTGCTTTAGACAAGCTTAAGACTGCTGAAGAAAGCGAAGACGAATCAGATGAGGAGAGCTGAGCGAGAGGTTAGCTTGGGCGTATGAGAACACGGATCACTGAGCTATTTGGTATCGAGCATCCCATCATTCAAGGAGGGATGCATTACGTCGGGTATGCGGAACTTGTTGCCGCGGTATCAAATGCGGGTGGACTCGGCATCATCACAGCTCTTACTCAGCCGACACCCGAAGACTTAGCGCGCGAGATCAGACGCTGTCGGGAGATGACTGAAAAGCCGTTTGGCGTGAACCTGACTATTCTCCCCATGTTCAAAGACGTGCCGTACGATGAGTACGTTCGGGTAATCGTTGAAAACAATATCGGCATTGTAGAGACGGCTGGTCGCAATCCAGAACCGTTACTCCCGGTTTTTCAAGGCGCGGGCATCAAGGTTATCCACAAGTGCACGTCGGTGCGTCATGCCCTCAAGGCTGAGAGAATTGGGTGTGATGCGGTCAGTGTCGACGGATTTGAGTGCGGCGGGCATCCGGGGGAGGATGACATTCCGAATATGATTCTTCTGCCGCGGGCCGCAGAGGAACTGAAAATCCCCTTCGTTTCATCGGGAGGAATGGCTGATGGCCGAAGCCTGGTCGCTTCTTTGGCTCTAGGGGCGGATGGAATGAACATGGGTACCCGCTTCATTGCCACTGTCGAGGCGCCCGTCCATGACAACGTTAAACAGGCGTTGATGGAGGCAGACGAACTTCAGACTCGGCTGATTATGAGGCCGCTAAGGAACACAGAGCGGGTGCTGAACAACTCTGCGGTGGAGCAGGTTCTCGAGATCGAGCAAGACAAAGGAATCGATGTGGATATCGAGGATATCCGCCATCTCGTAGCAGGGGAGCAGGGTCGTAAGGTGCTTCACGATGGTGAGATGGACGCTGGCGCATGGAGTTGTGGCATGGTAGCGGGTTTGATTCACGATATCGTCACATGTCAGCAGCTTATCGACCGTATCATGTCAGAGGCCCACACCATCATTCGTCACCGCCTAGAAGGCTTTCTTGCGAACCCCGGTGAGACTCGCTGACGTTAGCCGCTTGGGCTGCTAACGAGAGGACGAAGTTGATTAGTTTGGCCGGGCGGCTAAGCAAGTTCGGGCTTAGCTAGGTCCGATTGGGATTAACTGCCTTGAGGAGCGCTATATGAAAGCTGCTTGGTATACGGCGCTCGGCGCCGCTTCTGATGTACTTGAAGTAGGAGAGGCCCATACGCCGGAGGCTGGCCCAGGCGAGGTTCTGGTATCGGTGATGGCATCCGGAGTGAATCCTATCGACGTGAAGCGTCGGGCTGGTGGTCGAGGCGGTATGAGTACAGCCCGTGTCACGCCCCATTTCGATGGGGCAGGTGTTGTGGAAGCAGTCGGTGACGGGGTCGAACTGGGGCGGGTTGGTGAGCGTGTATGGCTGTATGAAGCGCAGTGGCAGAGGCAGCAAGGAACGGCTGCTGAAGCCGTAGCCCTTCCTGCACACTTAGCCGTACCGCTTCCAGAGGCAGCGTCGTTTGAGGAAGGCGCCTGCCTGGGGATACCGGCCCTGACCGCGCACCGCTGTGTTTTCGGTGACGGACAAGTTGAAGGCGAGACCGTGCTTGTTACAGGTGGCGCCGGCTGTGTCGGTAACTACGCTGTGCAGTTCGCGGCTCTATCCGGGGCTCGTGTCATCGCAACCGTCAGTAGCGAAGAGAAGGGTGCCCTAGCAACACGTGCGGGTGCAGACGCGGTCATTAACTACAGGAGCGAATCAGTTCCCGATGTTGTTTCAGAACTCACCGAAGGGGAAGGTGTCGACCGAATCGTTGAGGTTGAGTTCGGGGGTAACGTGGCCGACTCAGTGGAGGTTCTTAAGCCTCGCGGAGTCGTAGCAGCGTACGCATCTCAAGCGCACCCGGAGCCGAGCATTCCATTCTACACCATGATGTACCGTAATCTCGTGGCGCGGTTTGAAATTGTTTTCGGGATGTCAGAAGACGCCAAACTACAAGCACTTGATGACCTTTCTGGCTGGCTCGAGCAGGGCTGCTTGCACCACCCCACGGTCCAAACCTTTGCTCTCGACGACATTGTACAGGCCCACCTTGCTGTCGAAGAGGGTATCTTGGGTAAGGCCGTAATCAACTTCGAGGACTAACGCGAAGGCGAGGCTTAAAGGCGAAGGCGATTAACAGATGTGCTTCTGGACTTTATACTGTCGTGCCCTAGCATCTTAGGCTGAATTTGGATGCTGTTGTTCATACTTTCAGGACGGGTGGCTAGTTGTCTTACGCTGATATTCTTGGCAATGAATCCCGTCCATACCTCGTTCTACCTTTGGTGATTTTATGAAAATCTCGACGCTCCTTACGGGTCTTATAGTTGCTCTAATGGTCTCAGGTTGTGCAGCGCCTGGACCTGACATCGAGAAGGATAGAGCACTGATCCTCGTTGTGGATGGTCTTCGGCCCGACTACGTCACTGAAGAAATGATGCCCCGCCTGAACGAGTTGGCTGAGCGTGGCGTTCGGGGGCTCGCACATCATTCCGTTTACCCCACCGTAACTCGGATAAACGGCCCTTCCATTTTCACCGGTCACTACCCTTCTGGTCACGGGCTGATGGGTAACACGGTGTACATGCCTGAGGTCAATGCATCACGCACGCTGAGCATCGCCGACCGTAACGATGTATTGGATATCGACCGGGGAACTGGAGGAGCTCTGCTCACTGCTCCGTCGATGGGAGAGCTTCTTGAACAGCAAGGCATGACGCTCTTCGCCGTCTCCTCTGGGTCCACGGGGTCCGCGACTTTGATCAACCATACCGGGGCAGGCGCCGGGCTGGTGCACCACGAGTTCACCGTCCCTGAGGAGCTAGGGGCGTTGGTGTCTGAAAATCTTGATCCGTTTACCCCACCCCCGGCTGACGGCCATTGGATTGGCTTAGTGGCTAGAGCGGTAGACGCGCTCCTGCGCATTGGGGTCGATGAAGCAGACGCAGATGTGCTTGCCGGTTGGCTGACCGAGCCAGACCACAGTGCGCATGCAGAGGGCATAGGAGCTCCGGCCACCAAGGAAGTTCTCTTGGGAGTGGATGCTGAGATCGGCCGACTGCTGGATGGACTTGAGGAGAGGGGCGTACTGTCTCAAACAAACATTATCGTCGTGTCAGACCATGGGTTTTCTACGCGCACTGGCGAGGTCTCTCTTACACAACTGCTTGTCGATGCAGGACTAAAGGAGTCGGCCCAATCTTTGGACGTGGTGGTTGCGGGTGATGCAATCCACGTAGAAGAAGGTGGTGACGAGATGGTCGCCACGATCGTTGAACTTCTTCAGGATACTGATTGGGTTGGACCTGTGTTTACTCGCTCTTCTGAGGCCCAGAGTGAACTTGGAGGATATCCCGGAACCGTGTCGTTTTCCCTGGTTGGTTGGGACCATGAGCGGAGTGCGGACATCCTGATGAGTCCCGATTGGACTGATGCTGAGAACGAGTTCGGGTTTCGTGGAGAAGTTCTGAGTCCCGGCATCGCAGGACATGGGAGTGCAAGCCCGTGGGATATTCGGGCCACCTTCGTCGCCCAGGGGCCAGGTATTAAGAGCTTTGTCGCTTCACCTGTTCCTACAGGTAACGTCGACATCTTACCCACAGTTTTCGAGCTGATGGGTGTTCCAATTCCAGGAGGTCTCGACGGGCGCGTGCTGTCCGAGGTATTGGAGTCAGGACCGTTCCCTGGTGAAGTGGAGCTTGAGACCAGTGTGGTAGAGACTTCGACCGAAGTCAGGGGCACTCGATACGAACTCACGATCCACCAGTCGCGTGGCGGCACCAGCACGTACTTCGATGGGTTCGACGTCACTCGAGTTCCTGGAGGCTGATTCGCTAGGTAGCTCTTAGGCCCTTCGTTCCTCTATCGGTTTCCGGCAGTTTCCCATCGTTGGGTGTGGGATTAGCAGTGCCGTCGTGCGTAGGGCTTTAGTGGCGCTTGCGCTCAGCTGAACGGACAGCAGCTTTGTCGAGATCCCAGTTCCAGGGTGCCCTTCACGAATACCGGGCACGCGAGACACCATAACGACCGTCTCTAGACGTTCTATCCAGTCAGAAGAAAATCTGAGCGAGGCCCTCATGAATGATGACCGCGGAAGTTCTGCGGGTACAAACTTGAATCGTCGAGACTTTCTTGCCGCCGGTGCGCTCCCGCTCGCGGGTGCCCTCGATTCAGCATCTCTATCGAAAAGTGGCCCGTTCATGGTGCCTAAACAGCAAGGGCCGATTCGGTTGGGTTTCATTGGCGCGGGGACGAACGTGCGCAATGTCATGATTCCTGGCCTGATTGAGAGCCCAGGTGTGGAACTCTTGGCAGTCGCGAATCGAAGTCTGGCATCGAGTCAGAGAGCTGCTGACGAGGTCGGAATCTCACGGCCCTACAGCCACTGGGAAGAACTGCTTAGGGACGACGATGTAGACGCGGTCGTAATCGGTACGTGGCCCTACATGCACTCTACACTGACGATCGCCTCGCTCGAAGCGGGGAAACACGTGTTGTGTCAGGCCCGTATGGCCAATACAGCGCAAGAAGCTCGAGACATGTTAGAAGCGTCACTCCGTTACCCCGACCTTGTGAGTCAGTTGGTCCCTACCTCAACCAGTTACCGCGTTGACAACCTGATCAAAGGACTCGTTGACGAGGGCTTTCTTGGCGAGGTGCTTTCTGTCGAGATCCAGCGACTGCAGGGTGGTCCTTCCCGGGGGTTCGCCGACATCGGAGGCGAGTTGACCTGGCGTCATAGCCGTCGATACAGCGGTTACAATATCCTGAACATCGGCTCCACCATGGAATCGATGATTCGCTGGCTGGGACGAGGGACCCGAGTCATGGCGATGACCAAAGTCCATGTTCCGTACCGGTACCTGAATGGCGAAAGGACCTCGGTCACCGTCCCTGATCATGTCAACGTGTTGTACGAGTTGATGAACGGGGCACAGGTACACATGAGGTTCAGCGCCACGACCGGACATTCAAATGGCAATCAGACGTGGATCTACGGGAGCGAAGGCACGATTCACGTAGACGCCCAATCAAGGGTCTTTGCCGGACGCAGAGACGATTCCGGGCTGACTGAAGTTCCGAATCCTCCAGAACAACAGGCTCAAAGAATCGTTGAACGGCAGTTCATAAACGCGATCCGAGGAACTGAGGAAGTCACCATGGTGCCCTTTGAAACGGGCGTACATTACATGGAGTGGACTGAGGCAGTTTCTCTGAGTGCCAGGAGCGGACAGGCAGTGTATTTGCCGCTATAGGTCAGTGTTACTGGGGACGGCAGGCAAGAGTAAGAGTCCTTTCGGATAAGGGCTGAACTGTGTGAAGATCTGGATCGATGCAGATGCGGTGCCACGTGATGTTAAAGACATCGTCCAGCGGGCAGCGTTGAGGGTAGAGGTGCCCACTGTGCTCGTGGCGAATCAGCGACTACAGACCCCCGCGAATAACTCCTTTGTGACAGCTGTCTTGGTTTCGGGTGGCCCGGATGTGGCTGACGACCATATCGCCGAGCATGCAAGCCCGGGCGACTTAGGAGTAACTGCCGACATCCCTTTAGCATCTCGACTCGTTGAAAAAGGCGTTAGAACGATCGATCCGCGAGGGACTGAGTACACAGAGGAAAATATCGGCGAGCGGCTATCTGTGCGTGATTTCATGGATGGCTTGAGGTCGACCGGTGTCCAAACGGGTGGGCCTAGTGCCTACGGCCTAAAGGAAAAACAGGCATTTGCCGCGACCTTCGACCGCGTACTGACCCAATTGCTTAAACAGAGGTGACCGACCTCATCTTTCTGGACGCTGGGACCAGGCCCGCTTTAGTGCCTAGAGCGCGCTAACCAAAGCATCCAGGTCAGGTCCGCCGATTGGATGCGCCTCCTGGATCCTGGCGCAAAGGCCAAGGACTCGTCCTTCTCCACCGGGTGGTCCGACCACCTGCAGGCCGACCGGAAGTCCTTCGGGGTCCAGCCCACACGGCACAGATGCAACGGGCAAGCCGGTTAGGCTTAGCAAGAACGTGGGCGCGAACCAATCGATGTACGTCTTCATCTGTTGGCCGCCAACTTTATCAGGGTGATTCTGCGTCACGGGGAACGGTGAAATGGCGGTGGTCGGGGTGAGCAAGAAATCGTAACGCCTGAAGAAGTCTTCAAAGAAAGACCACATTCTTCCACGGGCAGCGTTGGCCCACGCTAACTGCTCGGTCGTGAGCTTCAGTCCGGCCTCGACGTTGCCACGCACGTTCTCGCCCATCTCGCTTAGTTGGTCGAGATGGGCGTGCATATGAGAGACGAACCAAAGACCACGGAGATGCAGAAATGCCTTACGTCCCTCGGAGAGGTCCACATCCATTGGATCTACTGTGGCTCCGGCATCGATAAGCCCGAGTGCAGAGTTCCGGCAGCATTCCTCGATCTCTTTGTCGACGCCGATTCCGGCCACGTCATGGGAATACGCGAGCCGAAGTCCGTCGAGTTGTAACGAGGCTGTGTCGCCGACAAAGTCTTTGCCTACAGTAGACTGACACATGGGCAACCGAGGGTCCTGTCCCGACATAACGGAAAGTGCTAGAGCTGCGTCCTCAGCGTTTCTGGCGATGGGTCCGGTGACAGAAAGATCGTCCCACAGCCAGTTCGTTGGCCAAGCCGGCACGAGACCAGAGGATGGACGGAGGCCTACCAGGCCGCAGAAGGAGGCCGGTATCCGAAGTGATCCGCCGAGATCGGTTCCTTCTGCAATCGCTATCATTCCGCTAGCTAGAGCTGCAGCACCTCCACCTGTAGATCCGCCAGCGCTGAGTTCGCGATTCCACGGGTTACGAGTACGCCCGAAGACCTTGTTATAAGTGTTCGCGCCCGCAGCGAACTCAGGCGTATTAGTCTTCCCGACTATCAGTGCTCCAGCGGCCTTGAGGCGTTCAACCACCAGCGCGTCTTCGTCAGGTACGTGGTTGGCGAAAAGAGGAGAGCCATAGGTAGTTCGAATGCCTGCTACGGGCGTCACGTCCTTGATTCCTACAGGGACACCGCAAAGCGGTCCGGGCACGCCGCCTGCGCTGAGAGTTTTTTCGAGCGATCGTGCTTCGTCGAGCAGGTGTTCGTTGATCGTGACGACTGCGTTAATCGGGTCGTTGACGGTGTCGATCCGGTCCAGGGCAGCCTGAGCTACCTCTACCGGAGAAGCTTCACGTGCTCCTACGAGGCGAGCTATCTCGGTCGCGGTGCATGCCGCGAGGTCTCCTGCCGCCTCGGGTATGTTCGCCATCGAT
>CEUS01276024.1_pt1 | contig 23221 bp, 8 predicted proteins | sample 427031 | NCBI WGS metagenome assembly CEUS01 (sample SAMEA2622837, study PRJEB7988) | marine metagenome | biome: marine biome (ENVO:00000447); feature: marine epipelagic mixed layer (ENVO:xxxxxxxxx); material: "saline water (ENVO:00002010), including plankton (ENVO:xxxxxxxx)" | depth 140 m | reverse complement strand
CATCAAGCCGTATTTGGTTTCTAGAAAGTTTGTTACGATTAGAGATTTTAGCGAAACTTATCTTCAATTTGGAAGCGGAAAAGCTGGAGAAACCAACGTGGTGTTGGAGCCTCAATCAGTTGCTGCCGATATTTATGGCAAAACATATACTAGTGATTTGACCTTTGATCCTAGTCGCCTGTCCAATAATCAAAATTTTGGAATTGTTCCTTCTGATACTGTTCTTACAGTTGTTTATCGAACCACAAACCCGACCAATTCTAATGTGGCCGCCGGGCGCCTTAACAAGGTTTCAAATCCTCAATTTGAATTTGATGACATTGGCGCCCTCACGCCGGCTACTGTGAATATTGTTATAGGTTCACTAGAGGTGTCTAATCAGCAGCCCATTGTAGGTGACGTGACGCAGCCCACAACTGGCGACATTAAGAGGCGCATTTACGATACTTTCCCCACACAGAATCGCGCAGTAACGCAGGCAGATTATGAGAATATTGCCTATAGAATGCCGGCAAAATATGGCTCTATTAAGCGCGTTTCCGTACAAAAAGATCCGGACTCTTTAAAAAGAAATTTAAATATGTATGTAATTTCTGAAGATGAACAAAAACATTTAGTTAAAACAAACTCAACTATTAAGAATAATTTAAAAACATGGTTAAATCAATATAGAATGGTGAACGACACTATTGATATTTTAGATCCTTACATCATCAATATTGGACTAACCTTTGTAGCTAAAGCAAATGCAGGGGCCAACAAATATGATGTTTTGTCACAAGGGATCTCTGTTTTAAGAGACTATTTTAAAACGACCTATTTTATCGGTGAGGCGTTTTATGTTAGTACTGTTTATGAACAGCTCAAGAAAGTCTCGGGAATAATGGATGTTACCAAAGTAATGCTCACCAACAAGGTTGGCTCCGGATACTCTAGTGTGAACCTCAACATTAACGAAAATATGTCCCCAGATGGTACTTATTTGATAATACCAAAAAATTGTATTGTGGAAATAAAGTTTCCTCGCGTAGACATCACAGGAAAAATCATATAATGGCTCTTAAGAGATATTCGGCATCAGCCGACACTACTATCGTAAATGCTTATCAGCAAGATTTAACCACTCGCGGCACCGGCGCCAATGCCGGTATGGCAGACGTGCTAGAGACTTTTTCAATTTATGGGCGCCAATCCACCTCTTCAGCCGAATTATCTCGTATTTTGGTACAATTTCCTATTGATGATATTTCTGATGATAGAACCGCAGGCACACTACCCGCTTCTGGCAACGTAAGTTTTTATTTAAGAATGTTTAACGCTCCAAATTCTCGTACTGCTCCCAAAGATTTAACTCTGGTGGTGCATGCGGTTTCTCAATCTTGGCAAGAAGGAGTTGGATTAGATTTAGAAGGCTACAGAGATCTCACACTTGGAAACGAAGGTAGCAATTGGATGTCTGCTTCTAATACTCAATATTGGACTGATATTAATGGCACCTTGTTAGCGGGAGGCTCATATCATACTCAATCAGCACCCAATAAAGACAACAATCAAGAAGTTTTTATTTTTAAGCAAACACTGCCGACAGGAATTGAAGATCTAGAAATTAATGTTACTCCATTGGTTGAACAATGGATTGCTGGAACCTATTCTAATTATGGCGTGGGGGTACACGTTACAGCTAGTCAGGCAGCTTACGAATCGGGCTCTCTTCCCTTAACTGTAAGTCGAATCCCTGGCAATTTGGCTTTAGACGAAGAAGACAGCGATGGAGAAGAAGGTGTTCTTTATAATCCCAGCGGCTCTACTACCTCATATTACACTAAAAGATTTTTTGCAAGAGGAAGTCAATTCTTCTTTAAGCGACCAAGACTTGAAGCACGATGGAACGATATTACTCGGGATGATAGAGGAAATTTTTATTACAGTAGTTCTATGGCATCAGGCGAGGATAATTTAAACACAATTTATTTATATAATTATGTTCGTGGTCGACTCACAGATATTCCTAATCTAGGTTCCGACAAGAGAGTTTATGTGAGTATTTATTCAGGTTCTGTGGGCGGCTTCTATAGCGATCAAGGTGGCGGCGACGGAGACGATATTGGGCCAATAGATATTCCTATATCCGGCACTACATCAGCCAATACTGGAAGTATACAAGTGCTGTCTCCCGATGGTAACGGCACCACTAATGCAAATGTTAGAACTGCATACCCTACAGTTATCACGGGAGGCGCCGTGGCCACCGGTATTTATAGTGCGTCTTTTGCCTTTACGGGATCGACTCTTTTAAACCACATCTATGACGTCTGGTTTACCGGAAGTCATACAATTAGCAGTGCTAACGACGCGGAGGTTCAATTTTTCACAGGAGCCATAGCCCCTATGACATTGGATGCAAGCCCACTATCTTTAAAGCCCAGCTATTTTTTAGATGTTACTAATTTAAAAAACAAATATCATCCGGGAGAGACTGTAAGGTTTAATTTATTTGTAAGAGATAAAAACTGGAGCCCCAATATCTATACGAAGGCCACCAATAATATAGATTCGCTTATTATTGAAAGCGGATCCTATCGAGTATATCGATTGTTAGACGGCTATCAAGCAGTGGCATATGGAACCGGCAGCGACTTACATACGGGCTTATCGTATGATGTATCTGGCAATTATTTTGATTTTGATATGAACCTATTAGAGCCGGGCTATGCCTACGGATTTAAGTTTGCTTTTTATGATTCGGCCGCATCGTCTTGGGTAGAGCAAAACCAAACGTTTAAATTTCGAGTAGAGGATTATGAGTATTAAAAAACTTTTTGAATCGATCGATTCAAATAGAAAATACCTTGCAGAAACCGATAGTAAAGATGCCTTTGCGTCTGCTGAATCTGAACGAAATGTAGCAGCTAAAGGTTTAAAACAGAAGACTTATGAGTCCCAATTAGACTTTAGTACCGCTTCTAATTTTGCAAAATATGGTTCCGCAGAACTCTATTATGAATCCGCTATGGATAGAATTCTTGATTTTTATCCTTATGATGGTTCAGAGGCAGAATTAAATGAATATTATAATAATTCCCTGCCGGTTGATAAATACGTCTTTAATAAATTATATCCTCGCACTCACGGACAGGCTGTATTTTCTCCAGCTAGCACCTCTAGCGCTACCGGGTGGGGAACCTCCACAATTGTAGTGAGTGGCACAAAAGACATTGAGGGAATGTGGTACGGAAAGCCTTCAGAATTAGAATACATTCATTTTTTTGGAGGCCCGGGCACCGCCTCTTTGGGGGCTAATTCTTCTTTGGCCTCGTTGGCTCCCAATAATTTTAATAATCAGTTTAAATATTCCAACATTTATGACGAGGACATTTATACAACAGCCGGCTTGCCATCGACATGGGGCTCTGGCTCCCGCGAATCTAATTTAATGGCAGATTTTGGTCGTGGTGTGACGATTGAATTTTGGATGAAGACTGGATCATATGATAATTTTGCGAATTTTACTGAAACCAAAACTGGTCGCCAAGTTATTTTCGACATGTGGAATGGCTACGCATCTTCCAGCGCTCATTATGGTCGCATTACGCTCGAATTAACAGGGGGCCAAAATCCGACTGTTACTCCTGTTCCTGGAGTGTGGGACCGCTCACCTTTTCGTCTGACAGTGCAATCGGGAACCAGCGGCATATATAACAAAAAAGTAGGCTTTACTCCTTCTTATGATAATCCAATCGTAACTAGTTCTATTGGAGACTGGAGCCAGTGGGCTATATCGATGAAGGTGACCTCCAGCCATCAGACAGGAGATGAAGTATTTCAAGTTGAATTATATAGAAACGGACATCTTCATGAAGAGCAGTTATGGGGCACGAGCACAAGTGATTTTCCCGGCACCTTTATTGGTAATGAAATAAACTCAAAGAATATGCGCGCAAGAATTGGCTCGCTTATAACCGCACCTTCCGGAACTGCAGAAATCGCCAGCTGGGCAGGAACAGAAATTCTTCCAACTGCCTTCGCCGGCGCCGGCAAATTATCTGCCTCTCTTGACGAATTTAGATATTGGAAGGTACGCAGAACTCCTAAAGAAATTGGAGACAATTGGTTTACTCAAGTGAGAGGCGGTGTAAACACCGATATTTCTAATACGACTCTAGGGCTCTATTATAAATTTAATGAAGGTATAACCCACACAGCAAGCGTTGATAGTATTGTTTTAGACTATGGCGGCCGCGTGGCAAATGGTCTTTGGACGGGATATAAGCCATACGGGTCGCGAACCACTGGATCGGCTATTTTAGAAGCAACGGCCTCAATAAGTGAATATAAAGATCCAATTATTCGCTCTACGCACCCGGATGTGATAAGTCTGCGCGAATCTCTTATTGCGACTGGTTCTTACTACGATAGTATTAATAATTCCATGTTGATGAACTATGTGCCGTCCTGGGTACTTGAAGAACACGAAGATCTTGGGAATGAAAATCTTAAAGTCCTGTGTCATATAATGGGGACTTATTTTGATAAACTACGTGGTCAAATTCAAGCTCTCCCCGGCTTGAGGCATATGAATTACACCAGTGCCTCCCACAAGCCCATCCCCTTTGCTAAAAATTTACCCCAATCGCTAGGCCTTTATATGCCCGAGTTGTTTGTAGACTCAACTGTTCGCGAAACATTTATGAATCGAACTGACAGTCAGGTATTTGAAAATAATCTAAACGATACTAAAAATGCCATCTATCTTAATCTTTATAATAATCTTACAAATATTTATAAATCGAAAGGAACCGAAAAAAGCATCAAGAATGTATTAAGGTGTTTTAATATTGACGATAGACTGCTTCGTTTAAACACCTATATCAACAATCATGAATATACACTCTCCAACAATCTTAAACAAGAACGTACAAATAAAACTTATTTAAATTTTAATAATGGCGAAGCCTTGGGGGCTGTTGCTTTCAATGCACTGTCTTCATCGAATGTAAATAGTCGAGGCTATATATTGGGTTCACAACAAGAAGCACACAACTATGAAGATAAATATGGATTCACGGTTGATGCCGATATTACTTTTCCTCATTACTTAAAAGCGCAAAATACTTTTAATAGAGAATATAGAAAAGTTTCTTTATTTGGTTTGACTTCGGTAGTAACGGGTAGCTCCGACGATTTAGCCGGCACAAACACCCAATGGGCTAGCCCCAACCCGTCAAACTTTCAAGTATTTGCTGTTAAGTCACCAAGAGATCCGCGTAGCGTAAAGTTTATGCTCACGTCCAGCGAGCACCCGTTCCCGTTTCCGGAACTTACTAGTAGTTATTTTACAAGAGTTTATGATGATCAGCAGTGGAACATTTCAGTTAGATTACGTCCAGCGATTTTTAATGGAAGTGAGGCTTCTTTTCCTCTAGCTGATACGGTCACTGGCTCCAGCACTTATCAATATCAAGTAGTGTTTCGCGGCGTCAAGAATAATGAAATTGATATGACTTTGGGGGGCCAACTTGATTCGTTCGAGTTAACAGCCTCAATCGGTCAAAATTATGGTCAAGAATTCTTAAGAGCAGCTAAAAGATTAGTAGTGGGCGCCCGCCGAACCAACGTGACGGGTACAATACTGCAGCCCTGTGATACCTTATTTGGTGGTATTCGATATTATGCAAAGTATATTGATAATTTATCGTTAGATCAGCATGTGTATGATTTAGAGAATTCTGGTGTATCCGGCTCTTATCAAAATATTTCACCATTTGATCCAAATATTGTAACCTCTTCTCATATTTATCAACTGTGGAATCGCGATGCATTAGTTTTAGATTGGAATTTTAATCATGCCACTGCATCAAATGACTCTACAAGCGGCGCCCAATTTTGGATTGATGATTTTAGCTCTGGTTCTGCTGTCACGCGCGGAAATAATGGTTGGCTGGGTCGTACTGCTGGCTGGCAACACACAGCGATAGGAAGGCATTTTCCCACATCATCTAATAAGGTTGCAATTGTTAAGCCGGTCAATACTTTTAAATTCATTAACCCAGAACAAGCAGTTTCTTCAGACCAAATACGCATTTTAAGTGAAGATGATCGTCTTTATGGCATTGACCAGCGCGTCCCAAGTTTTTATTATACTTTGGAAAAAAGCTTACATAATGCGTTGACAGAACAAATGTTAGATTTTTTTGCTGGCGTGGTAGATTTTCATAATATTATTGGCGAACCAGTCAATAGATACCGAGAACGCTACAAAATTATGGAGAAATTAAGAGAAGCGTTTTTCGAGCGCGTTACATCGGTATCGGATGTTGAAAAATTCATTGAGTATTATAAATGGTTTGATGATGCGCTCTCGCAAGTAATTGGTCAACTAGTTCCGGCATCAAGTGATTTTGAGCCCTCCGTTATGAACACGATTGAGAGCCACGTATTAGAGCGAAATAAATATCAAACTAAATATCCTACTTTAGAATTTCATGAGCCCGAACTGGAAACAGCAGTTGAGTCGACGGAGCATTTTGGGGCTTATTGGCGCTTTGCGACGCCATTGCCTATGTCGCCCCGTTCTCAAAATGTACATGGTACTTTTTGGAAATTTAGAGCATTAAGAACAAGCGCCGAACTTTCGGCAATCAATGAGCACCCTACAGATACTGCTCTGGCCAATACGATCAATGAACAAAAAGAGAAAATTAGAAAGGCAGCTTTTAAAAACCACTTAAGCATGAGTCGAACATTTCGTTTTACTGAAGATGGGGTTCCCTATCACGCAAGAACATTTGCAATCAAGAACTTTGTGCAACTATATTCCTTTAAAGTATCTAATCCGGTAGGTACAGGTAGTTGTTTTAAGGGCGGCTCAAACTTTAATGCTAATAAGAATTTTGAATTTACCTATGATTCGTTAAGACCCAATGGGCCCATTTATCTTGCCAATGGAGCATACGTTCCCCAAAATGTATTATTTGCTGAAACAGATGATTTTGTAAAATTACAAGACCTGGAAATGAATGATTTAGATTTTACCGGTCGAAAAATCAAAAGAACGGTGAAAGTGCAACAAGGCCACCAATGGGAAAGTGGATTGGGATATAGAAATGTAAAATCTTCTTACGCTTTTCCATTTAGTATCTTTAGTTCCTCGGTAAAGAGCGGATATAATAGAGCTGTCGTTGATAGGGTCACTGCCAGCATTGAGATCACTAATTTGCATAATGATGTTTATGGCCAAGATTTGGAAAAACCGATGCAAGGGCCCTTTACAGAACACACCGTGGGAGGCCACCAGTCGCGACATGTACCCTTGAATACCGGTAGTGATTCCTGGTATAACAGGCCTGAAGCGTGGAAGATTTTGCTTGGAAAATGTTCTAATACATCCGGTGCGCTTGGAATGGTGCCAGCTGATTATCCATGGCCAGTGCCAAACGAAGAGGATTTCCCTCCATACCCCATGACGGCATCTCAAAAGGCTGTTTATTATAGGGGATTTGTTGCAAAACGCCCAGTTAACATAAGAAATATTATGATAGCTACAGCTTCTCAACTCGCCGGCGGAAGGAGAACTGGAGGAAATTTAGGAAATTATAGAAAGAATTATCAAATCTTACAAACAGTGGGTGCTTTTGCAACTGCACGAAAAGCAAAAGAAAAGACTGTTTTACCCACTGTTATAGAAAATTTTAACCCTGGGCGCCAAAAGTACGCGGACGTTGTAAGTAATTTTCTTAATTATCGCAATGCAAGTGGTAGTCACTTTAATTATGAGCTTACTTATATGCCGATTGGGCTTTCTGGTTCGGACAACAAGTCCATTATACTTTCGCGTTTTGCGGCGCCCGGTGGCCCCGAAGTTATGTCGCGCGGATTTCAAGATGTTAGATCATCAGAATATTCAGTTTACAATTCAGTAAACAATCGAAACCTTACTGTGATTAAACCATCCCAGGGCCCTAGCGGATCTTTTACTGATGCGCTGGGTACTGGCTCTGTTGGAAGTCGAGCGTTTGATATTCATGGTAAAGATTTTGGATTAAGAGCACAGCTTTCAAGACATACGGCGCGCTTCGGTCGGGATTCATTGTTTGTTACTGCCTCGGATAATTTACCTGGAGCCTCTTATAAGCAGCTCCCGGGGTTTCACAAGGTCCATCGCAATAGCTTTAAGAGAGTGCAAAATCGCCCAACTCTTTATAAGACTCTTTCTAATGGACAAATTATTAGATGGAACGAATCGGATGATCTTCAAGATAAAACAGTGTATGATAACTTTTTTGTTAAACATTCAATACCCAGATCAAATAAACAATATAGATGGATTAGTTCATCAATTTATGATCCAGACTTGGTAAGATATTCCGGCCAGTCAACCTTGATGGGACACTTGAGTGCTTATTATTCAGCCTCAACGGGCTACGAGCCATATTACAATTTTATAACTCAAAGCGCACTGATACTTTCCAGCAAGCCAGCCTTCAATCAGCCGGTTGTAAAAATTAACAACCTTATTGTAGAGCCGGTGCCTTCAAATGTGCTGGGTACGATGGGATATGCTAGTAATATTCCTGGTTCCTCTTATATTAATACTGAATTGGTAAATAAACTTGGCGTCAGTTCAGATCTTGACAATAACAATGATTATCTTAATTTGCTTTTAACCCAGCGCGGCACGACATTCGGGTGGGGGTGGAAGTCTCTCTATCAGGGAGATAATCCTATCGTACTTAAACAAAAAGCGAGTGGATCATTAGTGGTTTCTAATACTCGCGGCGATCTTACAAAATACAGACTTGCGCCTGTCTCCATGCGTGGCCGCACAGCTTACATTAATCTTACCGCTCCTGACGTGGATGCAACCAAAAAAGCACAAAATATAACTCTTCAGTGTACGAATAACAATGAGAGAATTTATTTTAACGAAACTGAATTAAATAATTTATTTAGTATTAATCTGGACAACAACGTAACTATTTTTGATCAAGTGATTTCTTCAACACAGCTTTATGGATATGCTTTGCAATGGGTGCTTTATAGACAAAATATGTTCCCTTCGTTAAGAAACGAATTTTCTATGTCGGCAACTAGTCGAATAGGATATGATAATAAGTTCTGGCGCGATGGTAGAACGGAAAGAACCACCGTAGGCAACACTTTTGATAATTCTTTTCAAATAGACGTTAATCAAAGCTGTTGGCCTTTAGACCCCCAGGCTGATTTTAGTAGTCGCACTGCTCCTCCAGATTTAGCCAGCACGGTTAACAATCTTCGTAATAGCGGACAAGCAGGGCAGCTTCAAAACAATTACTTCTTTTATTATAAAGGCGCCTCTAACGATGAAATTGCAGTTAATGGCTTGAGTCCTTCCGCGCTCTATTCTAGAAAGCAGATGCTTACTACGGTTAAGTCGATTGTGGCGCCTACGGGTGTTAAGATTGCAGCCACGGCCTCCAAAGAGCAGGCTCCCGTTGCTAATTTTGGAGATTCTATTGAAAATTATTCTGGCGAAGCCACATGGGAGGCCGGCTCTCAAGCTGGTCTCGTGGTTGTGAGTGGTTCTACGGTTCAATATGAACCTTATCCCACAAAGCCATGGTGGAGTTCGTATGATGATTATAGATATCAATTAAAGCTTTTAGCTAAAGATTACTCAATTGTACCAGAATTTCGCATTAGCCAGCATGTAGAAGATTATATAAAACACGGCCTTGCAAATAAAAACAAGATGGACACTTTTGAGATTGCCGGCACGCATATTACGAGTGTAACTTCTTCTTTTTATCTAGATTATTCAAATTCTGAATTTATGAAAGACTTTCTTAGGGTTAAGGCGGACACTCTTCTTAACGCCAAAGAGATCAAACTTACATTGAGCGCCGCCTGTCGGTTTAATCCCTATAAGGGTTTTTATCCCGCAGAGAGAACTGTCGACTTGGTGGCTCAATTTTCTCGATCATTTGCTGAAAGCATTGTGGCCACAACACCTTCTGCTAGTTCTGAAGGGAACAGGGTGTATGATATGAATAATTTTGTGAACTATAAAGGTGGAGGATTGGTCCGCCCATTAGTTCAAGCTCTCTATGCTCCCGGGATTCTATATAATTCCATCAAAGCCGGCATGGCCGTGGATTATCCAATTATCTCACAGCCGTCCCGAATGGTTGCAAGATCCCCAGGCCTTTCTGCCGATGGTCCAGGTGGCGTAGCATCAGATAATTGGTATATTTCTTCTAACTACGGTCACGGCGGTAGCAATGTTGATTTATATGCAGGCGAAGGCACTGAATTTTGGGACTATCGAGTTCCCTTTGAAGCCATTATAAATCCGGATAAGTATATTTCTCAACTTCCCATTGTAGATATAGAGCCTCACCCTTCATGTTCTTTAAATGCTACCGCCTCCCTGGATTCTCCATCGGATCCGATTTACTCAATGATGGCAGAAAACTTTTTTGGAGAAGTGGGTAATTTCTTCCTAGAGGGCGGAACTTACACTAAATTAAAGTCTGGAATTGTTACCGATGGTATGACATTTTCTGATGGCGCGGTATACGCATCTCGCCTTAAGATGTATCGCTCCACCACGGGCAAACGAACATACCAGAACGACAGCGGCTCTACGGGAGATCGAGGTGGATGTTTTACTACTCTTGGGGCAATTGCCTATTCTGGTTCAGCCGAAGCCGGCAGTATTGATGAATTAGATGGATATTTTTCTGTGCCTCAAGATCCTACTAATAGCGATACATATAAAGAACTTTTTACGATGTACAGTCGTCCTACTGCTTTTGGTCCGCCGGCCGCTGGCCGGGTTCTAGCTTCCACCAGCAATCAGATTTTTTCTGGTTCTTTGTCGGGGGCAATGGACTGTTTTAACGGATATAACTGGGCTTTTACTCCTCCATATTATTATGGCGAATGTTGGGTCGATTTTGTTTTTCGTCCAAGCGCCTCTGTGGCTTATAGTTTAGAAAGGATATTGGCTGAAACTGTTCCTATTTATCGCCGCGTCGATCCGGGCCCCGTTATTGAGTTTAAAACTGGCCAGTATAGCCCTTCGTTAGTGTTGGATACAAAAACATATAAGGGAGTATATGAGGGCAAAAATATCAATGTTAACTCTATGCAGTTAAGTGCTAGCTTAAACTTGTTTAATGTTGAGCCGGCATTTTTAAAGCAGACTGATCGATATGGGAACATTGACATGCTTCGAAATGAGATAGTGGGTAAAACATGGGTAATTCAACCCAAATTTGAGACACCTCATATGAATTTTAATGATGAAGGCGTACACCCTATTACTACGGCGGCTAACAACTTAACGTTGCCTGCAAATTTTGGACGCTCGGCGGTACCGCGAGGCATGTGGCACCAATTTGGCACTATAGATGAAGATAAAGGAATCTTTTTAGAAATGGGCGATATCCCGCAAAACTGGCTCCAATATCATTATGATGTTATAGGGCCAAGTGGCTCTGTCTATAATAATTATATTGCCTCTCCGGATGACGCGGACGGCTCTCGCTTCCGAGTTTATCAAGAGGTGCAATCTTTAGCTGGCTTATTAAACTTTGATCAAGACAATAGAACTGTGAAGCTAGGCAAGATGGCTGAATCTAAAACTATCCGAGAAGGCATTGTGGCGGTGCCATATGTTATTGAGAGCGTAAACATCAAAGACTCAAAACGCGGTAAATATGGTGGAGAATATCGCTCCACACGAAAGAAATTTATTGAAATACCAGCAGAAAGATTTGCCGCGGCTTCCCCCGATATAGAGGGATCTGCACTCGGAGACTCTCTGATCGCAGCAGGCGAGTCTATTAGAAAATTGGTAGAAAAAATGAATCGATATGTTTTGCCGCCTCAATTTGATTTTATAAATAATCCGACAATTGATCCTATCGTGATGTACATATTTGAATTCGAACACACATTTGATAAAGACGATCTTGCGTTTATTTGGCAAAATACGGCTCCTCGTGATTATGAGAAAATTGAATTAAAATATGAATCTATCGCCCATGAGTTAATGGATCTAGAATTATTAAATGAAGATATAATTATGGAAAATCAAAATTTGCGATGGATGATTTTTAAAGTAAAACAAAAATCACAAATAGATTATTCTGATTTAGTAACGCCCCGCGATTCCATTGAAGTAACGCAAGCTACCGCTGGAGACATGACAGTTGGGACCGTCGTCACCGGTGATGGCACTTCACAAGATGAGCCGTATAAGGTATCATTTAACTGGCCTTATGATTTTTTCTCTATGGTTGAGATGGTCAAGTTGGATGCCGAAATATTATATAAGGGATCATCCGAAGACGATGAGGTCCTCGGCGTCCGAGAAACCGACGAACTTGCGGCTGCAGCATTGAACCCAAATCAAGACATGAGTGCCCCACAGCGCTCCGCCCGGGCCAATCAGTCTCAACGACCTGCGACTACCCCTTCTCTCAATCAACAGAAAGCTCCAACCCGCTCTGCTACAAAAAACACAACACAAACAAAGCAGCGCAGTACATCTAAAAATATAAAAACTAAAGGAGGCTATTGATGGCTAAATTTCTTAACAAAAAACAACAAGTTTATGATTTAAAATTGACATCTTATGGTCACTATTTGTTTTCTATTGGAAAATTTAAGCCTACGTATTATGCTTTTTTTGATCACACCGTTCTTTACGATTTCGATTATACTCATCAAGCTAGCGGTACTCTTCCGGGCCCCATGTCTCAAAGTTCTGAAACACAGAACCAACGCCGAGGAAGAATCAAAGACTCCACCTCGTACTTGGAAACTCTTACGTTATTTCAGGAGGTAGAGACTCTTACTACAATAACTGAAGAAGCGGTAAATTATGAAGTGGATCTGACCCCCACACAAGTGACTCCTCGAAAAGATATATTTAAATATGCTCAATCTATTGGGGACTCTTATTTGTCAGCTGAAAATAGTCAATTTGCGCCAGCTTGGAAAATTGTAGCACTTAATGGGCAGTTTGAGAGTTGTCAATATGAATCTTCCGGAAGTATAGATAAAATTCCTCAAATTAATATTAGATCGCGTTATAAAAAAGTAGTGCACGATCCTTCGACGATGATTTATGAGGAACTAGATCCATCTTTCGATCCGAGAGATCCTGCAGATTTAAATAATCGCACCACCTCGTTTAAAGATGGCGCCATTATTAGACTAATCGCCGACAATCCTCTTGTATATATAGAAGAACACAACACAGAATTGTTAAGCAAAAATGTAGAAATGGAAGTATTCGAACGCATCATCGATCAGCCTCTGACTTATGCAACGGGATCTATAACATTTCTCCAAAACACGAACTATACTACCCCTCCACAGCAAATTATTATTAGACCATCAGACCTAGATTCAGACATGATATTTCAATTTAAAGATTCGACCAACTATGATCCCGCGGTCGCCACCGATGTGTTAATCCAGGGCGATACGCTTACAACAATGGCCGAATTTGTAAGGCGAGTAAACGCTACTCAATTACGAGTTACGGCTTCTCTGCGATTCGCCGATGGCGCTTCCCTGCCGGATAATACGTTGGATATTTTTAATATGCAAGGGGGTGAACTCGGCAACGCTTCCTCTAATGCGGCAATAATTAAAGTCAATGCGCACACTGTTTTTGATATTGAAGATTTTAGTGGAGGCAAAAATCTTGAAACCAGTCTTAAAAGAAAATATTTCCCCAAACAGCAAATGAAGGTTGTAGATGGCTATTTACAACCAGAGAATGTTGCCATTGCAGAGCGTACCGTGACCACCGCCAGCATCGAACAATATTTTATTGTAGAAGCAGATGCAGATATTAGACCAGAAGAAGCGTGCAAAGGCGCCGAGATGTTTAACAAACAATCATACTATGTTAATCTTGATTATGATTGTGAAGATCGCTCTAACTTACCAGAAAATATTTATTTAGATATTTATGGACCAATAACGGATTCTGAAATATGTCCAGACTAACAAACGCTAATTACCTTCTGCAAGAATTTCTTCCGAAAGTTTATATTAAACAAATTGAAGTTTATGAAGATTATTTAGAGATGCAATTTTGTGTTTATTTAAAACATGCCGAGGGAGAAGAGCCTTCCGAGATAGCTAGTTTTTTAAGTGATAATGTGCAATTTTATTACGGAGCTATTTTTGAAGAGCCTATAGCTACAGCTATTATTAATGCCTACACACCCATTTATGCGCATGTAAGAGATGTTACGTCCATCACGGTTCCCGTGTATGACAGTGATGGCCAACCAACGGGCGAAACTGAAACCCTTTGGGATGAAACAACTCCCACATACGGTTCGGTTGTTCCCAATTACGGCAAGATTGACTTTGATTTTTCAGCCGCGGCGGATTCATATTATGACTCTGAAGGTCAACAAATTTATGAATATACAGGAGCGGCAACTTACCATGGCTTTGGTCCTGCTTGGCCCATAGTATTTGATTATTTCGAAGGACTGTTTGAAGATGCCGGTGCCACAAACACTTATACAGGCTTATGTATTTTTTCTTTTTCAGCGTCTGCTTTTTTAGAGATGGATAGTTCTGATATGGAGCTGGATATGACCGGTCTGGATCCGCTGCTCATTAATGATAGGTTAAAACTAGCGAACCTAGGTCAGGTGGCATATCAGGAGGTTTTTCGCAATAAAACGATAATTGATCCACAGGAAACTGCGTTTGTTTTTATGGACGGAAATACTCAATATCAAGGAGAGCCGTTACGTACAATTGGAGGCGCCTTATATGACAATAGTGGGGCTTCTTATTATAGTATAGTGCAAGAAGTAAGCAATCTTATAAACAATACAACCATAAGTGGTAACTCGACAGATACATCTTCTATTAGTATTTTATTGCGTACAAATTCTTACCAGGATATCTTGCCTGAATTAAATAAAGTTCGCAAGGCGTGGCTGTCCAAAGATCCCAATACATCTGCCGGGCAATTTTATGAACAGTTTTCATCTCTTATTTTAAGTTTAAATCGAGCGCTTAAAACAGGTAATCAGATCCGCCCACAATTATTTACTAACACCACAGTTATTGATAGAAGATATACGTCACTAGAGACTTATGATCCGGATCAGTTGCCCGGCGTTCTCCGCGCTGGTGTTGATGATGAATCGGACATTCTATATGATGAGGCCCTAATAGATAGGACATATTATACCGATGAAAATAATGACAATCAAATTCTTGATGAGGGATTTATTTTCTTTGACTATGAAAAGGTCATGGGAATACAGTGTAATATTTCTCAAGTCTACCACACAAGAAACGTTGAGCTTCTTTTCGGAGTTGGTTTTACTAATAGCAGATTGCGTCTCTACAGTATGTATTTATCTCGATATGTAATCCCTTCGGATGCATCTTCTGAAGAAGATTGGGAATATAAATCTACTATGAGATCTTTCTATAAGCATATGGATTCCCAAGATCCTGAATCCGGCCACGACACTTATTATGATGGATGGCCAGAACTATATACAATTACCTATGACTTTAATGATGAAAATGATCTGGATGTCGCCCCCGACGATCCTTATACCAGCAAGTGGCCAAATTCCGGCATCGCGCTCAACACAATAACACCAGCTGGGCCCGCTGGTCTTTATAGTTCTTATTTCGATAGAGATTATCGCCTAATGGTGTTTGAGTTTGCAAATTATTATCCATGGCAAGCGGCGGCAGAATATGCCGGCGATTTTGATGGGGAAGAGAGTGGGAACGGAACAGGGTACATAGCCGATTTAGAAATCTATGATTATACACTAGATTGTGTGTTCGCTCTTACCAGTTCTTATTATAGTGTATATACCGGCTCTTTACAAGATTATTTCGAAATGTCCGCACAATTCTGTAGTTATAATAATATTACTGATTCGTTTAACGACTTTTTTGTTACCCGCGCTACAGAGCTTTGGCCCACTAATCCGCCATGGGAATCTGCCCCTTTGATATACAATATTCATCTAGATTTGTTGACTAATGCATTTAATGGCTCCAAAGACGAGATTGTGGCGGCTTCTCGACTCATGAGTACAAACATTGGCCCCGCTAATGGAACTTTGGCTAATATTGCAGGGTTCATGCAACAATTCCAATCTCTTTATGATGATCATTATGCAGAAAATGCAGTTGTGAGTAATATTGTGGAGACTTTAGAACATCAACACTTAACATTTACTACCTCCTACCAAAATCTGCCGCCCATTTATGTGGCCTCTGGAGCGCTCACGGTGGAGCCCGATGCTGGAGTCACGGAGAATCTCGGGTCCTTCTCTGGCTTCTACAGTGCCTATGCATTTTACGTTAGCTACAATGCGGCGCTCGGGGAACTCGGCTGGTCACCGAACATGTGGACGGATAGAGCAGCCTACGCGTCCATGGCGGTCTCGGCCTGGGTGAACATCTACGCCGATGTTAAACTATTTTTTGACTATGCACACGATAAGCACGACATGATGTCGACCACCACGTGGTCCAGATTCTGGAAAGACTTTTTCCAGTATGATGTCTTTGTGGATGCGGAGCATGATGATGAGCAGACTCATGATGTTTATGAAAATCTAGTCGAAACAGATGAATATGGTGAGGTTACTAACGCCGACGCGTGGATAGAACAGTTTGCTTTATGGTTGAGGCTTCAGTTAATGATGAGTGGTACCACCAGTGACTACGCTGTCCGTGTAGTTTTTGACGAGATGGCTAATTATTCTGGAGATGATGAAGGCTTGATGGCTGCGCAAAGTTCTTTCACCGCCCTTAACATCTTGGTCGGTCTGACATGGGCCGCAGCTACGTTTAATTTTGGTCCAAACGGTATTAACTGGGAAGATTATTTTAGGGACGTCATGGAATCCTACGGCCTAGATGTAGATCAGATTTGGGGCTGACCTTGATATTTATAGAGGAGAATATTGATGAGCACACCTAACAGAAAATCGCAAAAAAAAGACTCTTTTAGTCGTGCTGGTCGCGGCACTACTCGCATAAATAACGTGACTATAGATAAAGCCAAATCACCTCAAATTTTTAATATTTTAAGAGGTACTAAAATTTTGGTCAAAAAGGGCTACGCTCGATTTGATGACAATACGACTTCTACCAATCGCCATGCGCTATCTTTGTTAGACTTTTTGGGAGCCAGCGTATGTATTGATAACGAGATGGCCGCCCGAGATTTTTCTTTGATAGCGACCCAGACGGATGAAACAATTATAAATAACCCCAACATTCAACAAGACCTAACAAGGCTGCAGCCAGATCTTAAAAATTTGGATGATAAATTTAAAAATGTAACGGATGCTATTTATACTTTGGACGATGCACCACCCCGCATGAATCAAGTCCAATATCAACGCATCCGTGAGGAAAATTTAATACCTAACGTGGTACTACTTACTAGTAATGTTATTGTGTACAATTTAAAATCTATTGAAAACATTAGACTTAAATATTTAAAATAAGAGGGAAACTATGGGAGAGAAAAGCATAACTGAAGAGGCCCTCATGGAGCAGAACGACGAATCGTTCGGCGTAGTAGTAAATTACCGACCCTCGGGCGCGGGCTTTGAAGACATCGGTACCGGAGTCGACGCGTCGGAATATGTCCCCACATACGATACCGACGACTGGCAAGAGATCCAGACGCGCCTCTGGACAAAGCTTGTAGAAGTAAGTACGACATCCGGATGGATCAACGATTTTATCCCCACGCCAAATGGAATGTTAGCGTTTGAGTCCTGGGAGGAATTCGATTTCGACACTTATGGTGGCTATCTAGGATACTCCGAGACGGGCTTCACCGGCGAAGAATACATACGAAATTTGTCCTCTGGAGAGAGGGGTATCGCGGCCGTGGTATATGTGTTAGATACGGGAACAGAATATGCTTATCTCTACATCGATACCGAGAACCGAACGACGGGCACCCAGATCGACTTCGACATGTCTTTGGATACAACTACATATGGTTATGATGCGCTGGAAATAACTTATCCCACGGATATGCAAACAGTTCTGACAGACCGATTTGGTGGACTAGCTGCTGATGAAAATTTGGATAATTATGTTATGGAATCAATTGCGACCCTCGCCACTTCTTATGGCGCGGCATTGCCAACTTTACATGTGGATAGATTTATATCCAGACATCGATTGCTTCCGAGCCTTTCAAGTCGGTTTCCATATGAAATGGCCTCGGACGTAACTTCTTCCGCTCAAACAGTCACAGCGGCCACAGACACTGATAGTGGGTATTAATAATGTCATCCGATTTTGTTGAATTTAAAATATTAGATTTACATACTTTTTCTGGCTCTGCCGATCGATTACGTACACAAGTGGGGGGATATTACTCTTATTATAGCGCCTCCGACGGCGAAGGGTATACATTTGTAGGGGCCCCCACTTCTGACTACCCCGGAGCATATGGAAGTTCATTTATAAACAATGTATATACCAATCTGACATTAAGGACCACCGGTGCCACTAGTGCCCAGTCTCCGAGTTATGTTGTTCCGGTTAGAATAGTAGGAAATTCTGCTGATAGTGGCTATGACGATTATTTTAGAGACTCTAAACATTGGGAAACTTTTCTTCGCGGAGGCGTCTATAACACAGCCTCATATTCGCGCGTTTTCACCCGTGGCCCCTACAGCGCCTTTCAGATGCGTTTAGAGGCTCCTTATGGGCAGGCTGAAGCAAACATGCTTTCTTACGCGGAGAATACTCCGCGAGATACGGCAGCAATTTCCTATGAATATAATCATTCTTATCCGGCATATGAAAACTATGTGAATACTATTCCCGAACTGCTTATTCCAAATATGTATCACTTGTGTACTGCGTGGAACCACTCATATGATAGCACGACTGCCGAAGATTTAGAATCTAATGCTCTGATAGATGAGGCTTTAAAAAATTACCTCTCTAGAGAGGGATTTGTTGAAAATGAAGAGTTAATGGATCTGCTCACGCCACAGTGGTCCGATACCAAAATGGCCCCCCCTAGCTCGGTGGAAGAGTCTACTATGGGAGACGGCACCGCCGGGTGGTATGATAGCAATCTTAAGTTACGAGCTTATTTGACCGGCGCCGTTGTTAATAATCCCCTTTCTTCTTCTACAAGAGCCATGATGCTGAATCTTAATCAAAATTTATATTTTGATAATGATTTTTATTCGGGAGTAAATTTAAAGATTGAGGAGGCCAAAAGTCGTTTTCCGTATTATACAACAGTTACAATTCCCAACGTTTCTAATTATGGTCCAGCCACCAGCTTTAGAGAAATTGTAGAAGAACAAGGCTATTCACAAAAACTGCTGCAGTCTCTACATGAGACTTTTGGAGGCCGCGGCCACCCCGCGTATAGGCCACGGAGACCGGAGCCCTATTCTTGGAATTTATTGTATAACAGCGCTTCATTGACACAAACTATATCAACAGTGGGATGGACTTCAGACACTTCAACGCATGCGACTGATTTCATACGCCTGTTACTGCTCAACTACAACATACCATCGCCGCTTGGTACTGCAGGAAGATCCATGTTTGTTGGGAGAAAAAACTTATCCCGAATGGCGTCCACATCAGATGATATCGCATATCGACCGGTAAATGTAGTCAAAACACTAAAAGTATTAGATCATTACATAAATAAGCTGACTAGCAGTATTGAAGCGGTTCCAGCTTGGGGAAACTTGCAGGACATTTATAATATGGCACATCATGATGCGGACAGCCCCGACGACAGCACAGTAGATTTTAGCTTTACCACTACTTTTCACACCACCCTTCCTGACGGTACTAGCGTAGAGACTACTGCAAAATCTCCGAATATCTTTAAGGACCCAGAGGCATTGGCATTTTCAGTTGAGAAGTCTCTCAATGGAACAAATCTTCAAACGTTCTGGTTCTATAATAAAATTAAGAATGATGAGGGTTTTAATCTTTATGATACCCAAGTTAAATATGATCGTACCTATAGGTATGATATGTTTGCTTATGTTTTAAAGATGGGAATAAATTATACTTATTATGACTTTAAAATAGCCCATGCGATAGCATCTGCCTCGATAGACGATACAACCCTTTACTGCTTAAAATTCACAGATCTAGATGCGGGATATGACGGCGAAGCCAGCAATCAATTATATTACACACCCGAAGATAATTCAATAATTTATACTCCGGAAGCATATGAGATTTTTGAGTCTGTGGGCGCCGATCCTCATACTTTAAATCTTCTTTTAACGGGCTCTGGGGCGCATCTAATTTCTACGGAGCCTTATATCGCTGATTTTAATTTTCACTATGAGATAAGTCCGCGACTCTTTCGTATTCCCGTAACTTCAAAATCAATTACTATTACCGATAGTCCCGTTGCAGCGTTGGATATCGATCCGTATCAATTATTAAATAATTCAAATACTTTAGGATTTTTTCTTCGCAAAGACGCATCAGAGGCTCTCTCCTCTAATTATGCCCCCTTGTTTCCTACGCCGATCGAGGCGCGCGACGAAACATACATGCACAATTTTTTGACTTCTAATAATATGTTTAGGTCATTTTCGAGAATTAACAAAAAGGCTATTTCTGAAATCTCCCACATAGAAGTTTATCGACTGACAGAGTTGCCCACACAGCTTTCTGATTTTAGACAAAATCTTTATGCTACAATAGAATTAGCTATAAAATCTCTTGGTACGTACTATCCACAAGAATATTACTTATCAACATTTAATTTTCATGATAAGGTTAGAAGCAATCAGAAATACTATTATCTATTTCGCGGCCTGGATGTTCATGGCCATCCGGGATATTCTTCTGCTATTTATGAAGCGGAGTTGGTAGACGATGGAGGCTATAAATATGCCACCTTTGAAACAATTTATGAAAATGAACTGGAAGTAGATCCTTACACGGAAACAGCAATTCCTCTTAAAAATCTTTTAAAAATATCCCCAGCGCCCCTTCAAATAGAATTAGACGCGTCCGAAGCAGACTATGATGAGGACGCATACACACAATTAGACAACATATCAGTAGGTCAATCCGCGGACGATCCGATATGGGGTAAAACATTCAAATTTAGACTAACATCAAAGAAAACTAATAAAAAAATTGATTTGAATATTACTTATGAATTAGAGACGGAATAATAAATTTTGACTATTTATATGAAGAGAGGTAATTAAATGGCTTTTTTAGATAATTCGGGTGACATAATTTTAGACGCAGTACTCACCGACCAAGGACGAAGCTCAATGGCCCGCGGGACGTTTCGAGTTTCCAAATTTGCCCTAGGCGATGATGAGATTGACTATTCCCTTTATAATGTAAACACTGGCTCGGCCTACACTGATCTGGAGATTTTACAGACGCCTGTTTTTGAGGCTCACACAATAGGCAACAGCGCCAATATTAATTATGGACTTATTTCCCATACGCGATTGGACTTGCTATATTTGCCAGAACTACAGGTTAACAGGCTAAATACATCCTTTGTAAACCCCACTGGAAGCGTATATTATCTAGCTGTAAATACAGAGACCAGAAACAAGCTAATTGCAGCACCCACCACCGGTGGCCCTGTTACATTTGGTGATTCCAAATATGTTTTAACTTCTCAACAGACGTCTGAAACTATGCTGGTGGTGGAATCGGGGCTGAACACTACTGACGTTAGCGGTGATAAGGCAAACCGCGCCTCTTATATTCTTGCCAACAATTTATTAGATAATTCTTTCAATGTTTATTATGATGCGCGATTTATCATGACCGCGATGAGCCCTCCTCCTACGGCCGTCTTTAAAAATACGACCGCGGGTACCCCCATAATTAATTTACACCCACTGCTATCTGTCACGCCTACCAGTACTGGCGCCACTATGGAGAACTATAGCAATGCTAGTGTGCGCGGCGCGCCCAATATGATGGTAGAGAACCCCACCATTCCGGCTACCAATTATTCTGCCCTAGCTGGCCCCCGCGGCTCGATTATGGCAACCAACTTTAACGTTTCAACAGAGTTGGCTACAAATGCTACGGGAACACGTAGCTCTAAATATTCTTTATATGGAACAGCAGGTTCCGCTCTGTTTGGCGGAAGTGATTTATATGATTACATTGATACTACTGTGTATATTGTCGGGGCAACCTCTACTGCCACCTTGCAGATACCATTAAGAATTATTAGATATGCAGGCACCTAAACTCGGAGATATTAAATGCCAGTAATTAATTACGAACCCATTAATCCTAGCACGGATATTACTACTACACGAACATTGCTGCACGAGGCAATCCCGTTGACGGGATCTATTTTAAGTGGCACCTATAAAGAAGGTGGCGCCGGATCTGATTTTTTTGGTTCAAATATTAAAAATTATACTCATGGTATGTTTCAGTCGTGTTATGACTATCCATATTTAAGCTCATCGGCTAATCATATTCTTGATCTTACCGTAGGCTATTCGAACAATTCCACACTTTCGGGCTCCAGCAATACACAAAATGCAAAAAAGATTAATCTCTACACCCAGTTTGCGCAAGTTTTGTTGGGCTTCACAGGAAGTTCAAATGATTTAGAAATTTTTGAAAGTGATCTTGGTCTAGGCGATAACAATAGTCAAATGAGCGAATGCTTTTTTGTTTCGTTCTCGCGTCTTCTTACCAAAGATCAGATCAAAAAGGGAAGCTTTACGCTTGATGTAATGACAGGATCTTATGCTGCCCCGTGGGGTGCGGGCGGATCGGATATTGGAAAATATTGGCCACTCGGTCCCAATATTCGACTACAAGACATGTCGGCCTCTACAGGTCTCAATGGGGGTACAAGTAATACCCAAGGTGGAGATTATGGTCTTTTATATCGCTCTGGTACGCTGGGTGCTGATATTGCGTATGGCGTTGTGTTTTATCAGGCTGGTATCGCAGTGATAACTGCATCTGTATTTAGTGGCGTTAACGACTTTTATAGCGGAAGTGCAGTTTCTGGCCTAGGCGCAATATCGGTAGATTTAGCTCTAACATCGTCTGCGATTTCAACTTCTTGTGATGCCTTCAGACATCGGCTGAATAACGTAACATTCAACAACACTACAGAAATTAACTCTACTATTTATTTCTGCAGGGTTCCTTTTAATAAATATAATTATAGCTCTAA
>CEUS01281360.1_pt1 | contig 23232 bp, 22 predicted proteins | sample 427031 | NCBI WGS metagenome assembly CEUS01 (sample SAMEA2622837, study PRJEB7988) | marine metagenome | biome: marine biome (ENVO:00000447); feature: marine epipelagic mixed layer (ENVO:xxxxxxxxx); material: "saline water (ENVO:00002010), including plankton (ENVO:xxxxxxxx)" | depth 140 m | reverse complement strand
TTTTCCTTTCTACTCTACATAACCACCAATAAAACGTCCTATCACCGGTGAGTGTACACCAAGTAGTCAATACGTCTCCATAATCTATAGAAACATTGGAATTCGTCAAATTTGATCGCGAGCGTTAATTTTCCGTAGTTAAGTTAAGTTTCCCTGGAGTTGATAGGAGAGAGCGATGGTATGTAAAAAGCCGCCATGCAACAGATGGCATGAATCTAAGCATCATAAATTTTATTGTCCAGTGGACAATACCGCGCAGTTTGGAACGCTGAAATGTGAAAACAGGCAACCCTGCACAAGTGACCTGTTCTGACTGAATTTGTAATACTGTGGATTGCACTAGATGTCTGATAACAACGGGATTATAGAGATTAATATGCCCAATACTTGTCCATCAATTTCTACAAATTACTGATGATTAACAAACATATCTTTTAGTCTATATGGTCAATAATATTTAAATCTCAGCATATGATAGAATTCAATAATTAATCCAGCAAATATTATCAATTTAACTAGGATCTGACCGGATCTTAGCTCAGTGGGTTAATTATGATTAGAGTTCTATAGAAAAATGTATGAATTTAGCTTATTTCTACACATAGTTGCATCCTTTGTTGTCTCATATGTAGTTTTGCACGGGTGTTTTGTTCGTGTCATTGGAGTGTCATCAAAGTTATTAAGAATTAATATGATTTTATTGCCAATGATGAGTTTGGTAATGTTGATTACTGGTAATGTGCTAATCAATTCAGTTAACTACAGTCATTCATCTACCTGGATCATACTCACCTACCCTATGCTTATTGCATTAGTCTTGATAAATGAACTATTGCTGAGAAGAAAGATAAGGAATGCTAAACTTCAGAGTGTCGAAGATATCAATGTCACGATTGAATATGGGGTAATGACATTAATAGTTTTAGGATTGACTTATTTGATGGTATTTAAGCCAACTTGATCTGTTCAATGTACTGTCAATATAGTCAAAAGACCATCTTAGCTTAGTAGTTAGTGATCACTTGATACCTGCATATTAATTCTCAATATAAAATCATTCGAGTTACAATTGAGATCGTTATCTAAAGTACAGCTATTTAGTAAACTGTGTTTCAGATTGTTAATTTGTCATATAGTCTTTTGAATTTGACAAAAATCAGCCAGCAAATAATAACTGCTCTATCTTAGGATCATAAATGTTGAGACAAGGTAAGTATTGTTGACAGTTAAGGATCAACTATATGGGCAATGATGTTGCGAGATCAGCTTTTAAGGGTTGGATTATAGGTGGGATATCCGGGTTTGTTACTAGCTTGGCGTCCTTCGCCCTGATCCTGCTATTTTCTGTCGACGAAGTTTTGTCACTACTTGAATTTTTGTTAGTATTTTTAGGAACACCTGGGATAATTGGATTTATAATGGCTAAGGTATTTTCTCTCAAACGGCTGATGTTGATCACTGTTTGTTATTTGACTTTTTTGGTTCCAGTTTTAGGGCCTTTGTTTGGAGGGCCTGATCCGGACTTGATGTTTGTGTCAATATTAGGTCTGTTAGGTGCAGTGGGTGGTTTATTCTGGAGTATACCTTTTGTTTTGTTCGCATATATTCGAAAGCGTCCATTGAATTGAACACTGGAAATCTTGAAGTGTTCCAGATAAAACACTTCCGTTAAACAACACGAATTCCGATCGTAGAAGACACTGTATTAGTGTGTTATATTTCCAATTATTACATTATTCGAATAGCTTAAGAGTGTTAACAGCCATGGGAGACAGTGATCTTAAATGCAGAAATTATTGTATCTTCAAACTGATAGTTCATCAGTGGATTCAGATGTAATAGGTATGTCTACGGTTGAGAACGGTGAGATAAAATTACCTCCTGAGGATCCGAAGGATTGGCCGTACACTAATGTTTTGGAGGCTATCCAAGATGATTGGAGGGTGGTCAAATTTCCTGAACTGTGTCTTTTATACCAAGATCCATTCAATATCAGCTTAGGCTGTGAGTTTATCCTAGAAAAATAAGGAGATACGCTTGGACAAGTACGATTGCAAACCCACTTTGGATGATCAGCAGGTAATGGATTTTTGCAGAAATGGTTATATTGCTCTACCCTCGGTTGTCTCTGAAAAAGTCAACCAACAAACACGTGATTATATGGACGCACATTCTGAATCTTCGGAACCGGTTGAGATTCTAGACGAAGACTGGTTCATTGATGGAGTTATTAAGAACCCATCTGCAGCTGGTGCAGTGAGGTCATTGCTGGGTAGAGATTTCTATTTGCCCAATATGATAAGCAGTCACCGTACAAATGGGCCAACACCGCCTCAGGCTTGGCATCCAGATTCAGGATCAATCATCACTCATGAGCTAAACTATCTACAAGTATTTTATTACCCCAGCGGGGCCACTAAGGAAATGGGACCCACGGAGCTTGTGCCGGGAACTCATATGTCTCCAGCAAGAGCAGCTATGCTTGGTAGGATCAAAAGCCTGAAGACCTCCAAGCTAATGGAATCTCCACCAGGATCTATAGTGCTTACAACTTACTCTATAATACATCGCAGGAGTAACAGCACCTACAAAGGAATCCGTGACAATCTTAAATATAACTACTGGAGAACAACTGAACCCAAACGTGATTGGGTTGTGGACAAAGATTTTGGTTTTTCATGGATACAGCCAGGTGATAGACCAATGTTTGGCGTAGATCAAGCTAAAATGTTTGCCTGGCTTAGTGGAGAATCTTGGGAGCATATAGGTGGGCAAGCATGGCCTTGCGTTACTGCTAGGGTCCATCAGGATGATCAGATGGGATTGCCTCAAGGTTTCCGTAAGAACTAAAGTCATAACGTGGCGCCTTATGGCGCCACAGTATTGAGTGTTTCTATGGAAAAATGTTTAAGTTAGCACGCTAGATTCGTAGTGATCAAATCTTTGTCGGATCATGTCACAGGCATCATTTACACTTGAAAGAACTTGCTCTGGAGATAAACCGCTGCGGAACGTACCATTAATGCCTTGGTCAGAAAAACTGGCTGTTACGTTCGCTCTCACTAGCCATCTGGCATAACCTTTTATCCAGTCTGCCAATTGTGGAGAAGTGTCTTCTGTGAAAGCAAGTGCGGAAGAATTTTCAGTGCTGTTTGCAGTTATTTTAAATGAGTGCGAATCGTTTCCTGAACCTTTATCTGGTGGCGCACATTCCACTGCGAAGGTTACTCCTGCTTTTGGGAATGCTAGATTTATGTTGATAGATGTTTCTGAACTCGTTGCCAATTACTTCCTCCATACTACTTGATTAGGTGGCGTATATTAGTAAAAGTCTTTTACAAATATTTCTGGTTCGTGTCTTGGCGATCTGATGGATCGATTTTCACAAACGGTAAGTTCTTGCTAGGATCTATTGGGCGTCTCTCCAAGAAAGCCAGACGTCTTTCTTCGGCCTCTTCAGATTCGTTGTAATCTGGTATGAACTGTTCTGCTGGCGATCTGTTGCTGGAAGAATAGTCTCCAATTTCGTTGAAAGTCAGTTTTTGGAGTTGTAGTATGACTGGGCTGTTGTTCTTTATCAGAGCGCAGTATCGCTCTACTTCAGCCAAGAGCTGGTCATGGGGTACCACCGAATTGGCTAGGCCGAAATCATAAGCTTGCTGGGCAGTGTACTGCTGGGTTAGCATCCAGATCTCTCTTGCTCTTTTTTGTCCAACAACGTTTGCGAGGTATCCTATTCCCCAACCTGTTGCGGGACTTCCTACCCTTGGCCCTGTTTGTCCAAACCTAGATCTGGTAGAGGCCACCGTAAAATCACACATATAAGCCATTATATGACCTGACCCAATAGCGAAACCGTCTACCATAGCTATGACGGGCTTTGACATACTGCGTATTAGCTCATCGGATCCGATCTCAGCTGTACCGCTGTATGCTGAAGTAGTTCTATCTTCACTTTGATCACGCCCGGCACAGAATGCGTTTGGACCTGTGCCGGAGATGACGACCACTCTGATGTCGTCATCATCAGAGGCGTCTTGGAGAGCTTCTGCCATCTCATCCGTAGTTCTTCCTCTGGTTGCGTTGTATACTTCAGGTCTGTTGATGGCCAGCCATGCAACGTTGTCTTTTTTGGTATATAGGACATCTACAAAGTTCACTTAATAACCCTCCTGGGAACAATATCTATTTGGAAATTAACAGCGTAATAATACTCTATTAGAATGATGATTATCAATTCGGATTTATTGAAAAAAAATTTAAACTCGTAGTCTTGAGGGTATTAATTCCCTCTAAGTATAATTGGCATCATGCTTGTCAGAGATATCGGTGAATTTGCTTTGATACGAGAACTGTCGAATGTTCTTCGTACCCCAGCGTCTCCTAGACATGGATTGTTGTTATCAATTGGAGATGACGCTGCAGCTTGGGAATCACCTGGAGGGATTACAACACTGAGTACTGATACCTTGGTTGAAGGAACCCACTTTGAACTGGATTGGATGGGATGGTCTGATATAGGTTGGAAAGCAGTTACAGTTAACTTGAGCGATGTAGCTGCAATGGGCTGTGTTCCTTCATATGCAGTAGTCACTTTGGGATTGAGACAAGATATGCCGGTTGAAGGAGTCAAATCTATATATGAAGGCATATCAAAAGCCTGTATAGAGTTTGATATTCAAATTGTCGGCGGTGATACTGTTGAATCACCCACGTTATTTATAACTATAGCGGTAATGGGGCATATGGACAAAGACTATGCTTTGCTGACAAGGCATAGTGCCTGTATTGGAGATTTGGTTGCAGTAACTGGTAATTTAGGTAGTTCCAGCGCAGGATTGAGGATACTGCAAGGAACAGATGGTACCTACAAGCATTTAGCACATAATATTTTTACGGACTCACAAAAAAGACCGTCACCTAGATTGAAAGAAGGCAGAGAATTAATTAAAGCTGGTGTCTTGGCCGCAATGGATTTAAGCGATGGATTAATAGCTGATGTGAGTAAGATATGTGAAGCGAGCGGAGTTGGAATTGCTATAGACGTTGAATCAATACCAGTTGATTCTCGTCTTCGGACAGTCTTTCCAGAGGATTGGCTTGAGTTAGCAGTGACTGGGGGAGAGGATTATGAGCTGGTTTTCACTGCTCCAAAGAATATAATTGACTTGGTAAATTCAAGTTTAGATATACCAGTCACAGTGATTGGAAAAGTTGTAGATAACTCGGGAGAGGTAATCGTTAAATCCAGTGAGGGAAAGACGATAGACTTCCAAGCAACTGGATGGAGTCATTTCATACAGGGCTAGAAATGAATAAGGTCACAGTCAACATAACTTCAGAAAATGGGTATCGGGCCAGTGAGACGATTGCGGATTTACGCAATGCCGCTGAGACGTTGTATTTTCCTATGAAACTAGCTGGTTTCTGGGATTCCAGAGACGGTATACATTTGTGCCCCGAAGAAGAGAGGCACAAAGCTTGCAGCCATCTTGGAGAAGAATCTAAAGCTTTGGCAGAATATGCTAATTTGTTGCAAAGGGATCGTCAGGCTACCCTAGAAGTTTTCTTCACTCATGCAGGCGTCAGAATATTCCTTTGTTAAGGTTAGGGGGAATCAACTATAGATGCTCAAGCAAATAGCGATCAGTGAATGATTTAGATGTTCAAGAATTCACTTACTATTCGTGGGGACAACCAACAGGCCTTAATAAGTTATTTGATTTGGCTCAGGTCCTTTTGTTTTTATGGTCAACTACTGACCATCCAAGGCCAACAATCATTGAGGCAAGCATTAATTTAACAAGGTCTCCGGGTATGAACACATACATTCCGTCCATGAATAATTTTCCTTCAGCAGGCCAACCAAGATCCATGAAATGTAACCAAATCAAAGCGGGTACATAGATTGCTAGGTTTCCGAGCAACATTGGCCATAATACCCTACCTCTGTTCCACCCGTGTTGAGTCAGAAAACCTATCACGGGTGCTGCTAAAACAAAACCTATAAGGTAGCCTGCGGTTGCTCCTGAGGATACGTATGCCCAGCCGTTGCCGCCGTCTTTAAAAACAGGAACACCTATCATACCTAAAATGTAATAAACGAGAATTGCGAACGTGCCCCATCGTAGTCCAAGTACGCCACCCATCAGCAGTACACCTGTTGTTTGAAAACTGATTGGCACTGGATTATCCGGAAGATAAAATGTGGCTCTGCCGAAAGCAACGAGCAACCCAACGAACAAAATAGATATTCCTGCTCTTTGCAGGTTGTTTAACGAAGGTATAAGAGCATCCATTAATGATGAAGACCGAGGTCCTATTATAGAAAATGGAGGGAACTGAAATATTGTGGTTCTAGCCTGGATTGCTTTGCTGAGCATTGTCGAATTCCTCTTGATTATTGATATCTAAGCATTTTTTTGCGTTTGAATAGTGCAATCAACGATACCCTTGAATTAAGCTTTGTGTCAATGAATATTTATGCGCTATTAATGGTTGGAACGTTCACAGATATCAGGTGAGATGTGATGAATATTTATGTGAACAATTTCGCCCCAATAAATCAATTATCAACAGGTTGTGTTAAATTAAGTTAACAGTCACCAAGATCAATTCCATACAGGGTTAAGGAGATTCTATTATGGCCAGATTGCCATATATTTCCAGAGAAGATCTAACAGAAGATAAGACTCACATTTATGACAGGATTGCTGAAACAAGAAAGGGCGATATTCAAGCAAAGGGTATGCCTCGGATATTTCAATTACTTTTGAATAATCCGGAGGCCGCTGCCCCTGTAGCAGCGCTTGGAGAATACATAAGATTTTCCTCAAACCTTGATCCGGTTGTCCGTGAAATAGCTATACTAAGTACTGCTAGAGAGATGTCAAGTCAGTATGAATGGGCCCATCATGAACCAATAGCTCGCCAGGTTGGTGTACGTGACGAAGTTATAGAATCCATCAGGGTTAAGAAGGCTCCGATGGGATTGCCGCCCAAAGAAGGTGTATTTGTCCAATTAGCAAAAGAAATGGCAAATAATGGTGATGTTAACCAGAACACGTTTAATGCTGTGGAGCATTTATTGGGTGCGAACAATACGGTCGATTTGCTTGTGCTCGTTGCCTACTATGCGATGCTTAGTAAGTTGATGCATGCGTTGGATATTGAACTGGAACCAGGAATTGAACCAGGATTTGCTAATAGCTAGACTGCAAATCAATAGAATGCTGTTTTAAAACAACTACTTTGCCTAACTTAATGAACCAAATGGAGTGAAGGAGTAAGTCCATGAGTACTTTACCAAAGGAATTTTTTGATGAATTGACACAATTTGATTCAGCAACAGTATTTAACGCAGTCGTTGAATCAATTTGTAATCAGCAAGGAGGCGTAGATCAAGATGACATGCTTGGAGGAGTTCCAGAAAATTACACAGGCCCTGAATTAAAGTGCTTGTTACCAGAATACGGTGTGGCAGTCGGTTATGCAGTCACCGCTGAAGTAACAACTAATGATCCTGATTCTGTACCAATAAGTTGGGATAAATATCATGACATGTTGGCGGAAACTGACTCCCCCATAGTGACTGTTATGAAAGATATAGATACAAGACCGGGAAGAGGTGCGTCGTTTGGAGATGGAATGGCTAATATGCACAAATTTTTTGGCGTGACCGGTGCGATTATTGATGGTTCAGTTAGGGACATAGCAGGAATCCGCGAAGTTGGGTTACCTGTATGGGGCACTGGATTGGTACCCGGACATGGAGTTTTTAGAGTAATAGATATTGGGTCATCAGTAACTGTAGCGAGCCTTCGTATTCATTCGGGGGAAATACTTATAGCTGACGAAGATGGATGTACTAAGATTCCTAAAGGGCATGATCCAGTGACCGTACTGGAAACAGCGAAAGAAATTCGGAGGAGGGAAAACCAGGGTAAATCTAAGTTCTCAACACCGGGTTTTACAGTAGAAGACTGGAAAAGACAAAGAAAAACAAGTTAATTTCTAAGATTGTCCATTTGGGGATCATACAATGGTTCTTGAGAAACTGTTGCTCGATAGAGTCGCCCAAAGTATTCAATCTCCAATTGTTGTCCAGGCTTGTTCAAGTTGGTAGGTAAGTACCCGTAAGCTATGCTTTTACCGGTTGTGTAACTAAAATTTGCGCTTGTTACGTACCCTACCCTTTCTCCTGCGTGCAGGATGGGTTCTTTACCCATCACCAAGTCGTTTGGATTATCAAAAACTAGGCACGATAAAGATTGTACGATCCCTTCTGAGATGATTTTTTCTAATGATGATTTACCTATGAAACCACCTTTGTTCATTTTGATTGAGAAATTTAGGCCCGCCTCCAGTGGGTTGTATTCTGTATGGATATCTGTACCCCAGAGGCGATAACCCTTTTCTAGTCTTAGTGATTCGAAGGCCCCGGACCCGGCGGCTATTATGCCGTAATTTTGACCAACTTCCCATAGGCATTCCCACAGTTTAGAACCATATTCGGTCGCGGTATATATTTCCCATCCCAATTCTCCCACATATGAAATGCGGATTCCAAGTACTGGTATTTGGTGTATGTTGAATCGTTTTGCCGTCATGTATGGAAATGAGTTGTTAGAAAGGTCTATGGATGCCAAATTCTGAAGCATGTTTCTGGCCTCAGGTCCCCAAATCCCTATGCAGCATTGACTAGAGGAAATGTCATTGATTTCAACTGAGCCGTTGGCAGGTAAATTTTGATTTAACCAATGCATATCTAGTGGTCCTGTGGCTCCCCCAGTTAGAACCAAAAACCTATCATTAGCCATGCGAGTTATGGTCAAATCGCACCTGATTCCAGCTCTTTCGTTTAACATAGCTGTGTACACAGTCTTACCTATGGGACGATCCAGTTGGTTCGTTGTAAGGAACTGAAGGTAATTTAATGCTCCATCACCTGAAATCTCCAATTTGGTGAAGGGTGAAAGGTCGTACAATGCCACATTTTCTCTAGTAGCTTTGTGTTCGGCTCCAATTATTGGGGACCATTCTTGGGCCTGCCATTCGGACCTGTTTGGCATTTGCGGTAAGGCAAGTTTCGAGTTCGATTCATACCACTGCGGTCGTTCCCAACCTGAACTTTCGAAAAATACTGCTTGGAGTCTTTTTTGAATGGCGTTAAAAGGTGTTAAGCGAATTTCGCGAGGTTCTTGTATTTGTTGTAGTGGGTGCTTGATATCATAAACTTCTTTGTATTGTTGTGATGACCTAGCACGGACATAAGAATCAGATACTTCGTGAGGGTGGAATCGGGCAATGTCTGCTTCACGCATATCCATTGAAGGATAGCCAGTGTCTATCCATTCAGCCATGGTTTTTGCTACACCGCCTGCATGTGTGATCCATACGGCCTGTGCTGACCAAAATCCTTTAACTGCCGGAGACTCTCCCATTATTGGAAACGCATCAGGTGTGAATGAGAACATGCCATTATATTTATCAGTAATAGTTGCACTGGAAAGAGTGGGGAGGATGTCTCTTGTGACTTCGAGTGCTTTTTCGAAATGCTCAGGTGTCCAAGCAGTAATGGACGGCATTCTTGGAGCTTCATCGTGAGATAAGATATCCTCCGATTGATTAAGCAGTGGTTTGTGCTGGTAAGAGCCTATCGCATATCCTTCTCTTCTCTGTCTGTAATACATCGCTTCATCTTGATGACGTAGGATAGGGTGTGTAGCTTCCGCGGTCTGTCCTTTTAATTCGGGTAAAGGACCAGTCCATGCTAGAAGATGTTCCATTGGAGAGAGAGGAATAGGTACTCCAGCCATTTTCCCGAGAAGTGGTCCCCATATTCCGCCAGAAGCGAGTACCATATTGGTTTCAATTGGTCCTTGGTTAGTCTGTACTGTCTTGACCCTACCATGGTGAACATCAATTCCTGTCACTCTAGTGTGGGAACGGAAATCTACTCCGTTTTTGATAGATGTTCTTGACATAGCCTCGCAAGCTTTAGGGGCTTTAGCTATACCATCGCTAGGAGTCCACATAGCCCCATATGTATTTTCAGAGAGAAAAGGCAGGAGTTTTCTCGCACTATTTGCATTTATTATTTCGGCTTTAATACCCCAAGTTTTGCCTATGCCTGTTTTTCGATGGAGGTCATTTAAACGCTCGTGCGTACAGGCAACTTCTAGGCTTCCAACCGGTGTCCAACATGGTTCTCCATCCAGTTCCAATGAAGAGTACAGAGCTACCGTATCTTTGGCGAATTCGGACATGATTCTAGATGGGTTGATTTGAAAAACCAGGCCAGGGGCATGAGTTGTTGAGCCGCCTGTTTCAAATAGAGGGCCCTGCTCTAAAACTACGATATCCTTCCATCCCCTATTACTCAGGAAATATGCTATACCACACCCCACTATACCTGCGCCTACTATAACTAAGCTGGCTTTATTTCGCATAGAGATCGTGCCCCTCAAGGATTGAGCAAAAATATACCACGACATCGCTGTAATCCCAAATAATTGGCCTGATCCATATTTGAAATAGTACATAGAGGCGTGATAAAACAATGTGCTCGCTTGTTGCCTCAACTATTTCTAAATAGTGAATGAATTATTTGAAGATAACAATGTAGTCGACGGGTTGTGTTGATTAAGACGTTGGTATAGATTGATTCCGACTAAACAACAGGAGGCTAAAGGTGGTTAAAGGAATTCTGGATCGTTTAAATGGCGAGATAGTTTTGGGTGATGGGGGTTACATTGTGGAATTGGAACAAAGAGGATATGTAGAAGCTGGTGCATTCACTCCTGAACTTGCATTAACTCACCCCTATGCAATCGAAGCGCTACATCGAGAGATGAAAAATGCCGGAGCAGAGGTTCTGCAAGTGATGGCGTTTTATGGTAGTCGAGAGAAATTGGCTACAGTAGGATACGAAGATCGAACTATCGATATCAACCAAATTGCTACAAAAATTGCCAAAGATGTAGCAGGAGATGAATTGCTAGTCGCTGGCGATTTAAGTACAACATGGAAGTGGAACAAAGACGACGAACGATCTCACAAATTGGTCTCTGACATGTTTGATGAGCAAATTGAAGCTCAATATGGAGTAGATTTTTTCATCGGCGAACTTTTCTTTAATCTTGGAGAAGCTATGCTATGCCTAGATCGTATTAAAAAGAATACTGGGGTGCCGGCTATGATAACTATGTCTTTTCGGCAGAACAATATTACAGATGATGGTTTCTCCGCATCAGACTGCGCGAAAATATTATCTTCCGAAGGAGCTGATATTGTGGGTTTGAATTGTATGAATGATCCTGAACATATGTATCCACATATCAAAGAAATGAGGTCTGGTTTTGACGGTTATCTGGCTGCGCAACCAGTGGCATTCAGGTGTACTGACGAAACACCTTGGTTTACAGGTCTTCCATCTTTTCCGGATAAGTTAGAGCCTACTCAGATGAATAGGTACGAACTGGGGGATTTTGCTAAAACAGCCAAAGAACTTGGAGTAAACTACATAGGTGGTTGTTGTGGTTGTAAGGCGACACACATAAGAGAGATGGCTAGGTCTTTAGATAAGCTAACTCAAGATCGACGGTGGATTGCAGATCCTGATTCTCCAATGAGTGAAACAGAACATAATTGGGATAAAAGGAACGCGTAGCATAAGCCATTGGCGCTCAATTGATACCCAAGCAGCAGTGACTTGTTATTTTCTAGACACAAGGGATTACCATCCTTAATTAGGGAGGAGTGCATTATGCCTAGTCAATCAATTCTAGTTCAAATGGATGTCCCGGTGCCGATGAGGGATGGGGTATGTCTTGCTTCCGATATATATAGACCTAATAAAGAAGGTCCGTTCCCTGCCCTAGTTATTAGAACGATATATCACAAGCAGGCTGAGCGTTACACCAAGTGGACTAAGAGGTTTGTTGAACACGGATATGCTGTAGTGATGCAAGACTGTAGAGGACGCCACGATTCTGAAGGAAAGTGGGAACCATATGTTCATGAAGCCGATGATGGATATGATACTCACGAATGGATTGGCGCCCAAGATTGGTGTGACGGTAACATAGGAACATTTGGTGTCTCATACCTTGGGTTTACCCAAACGTTACCGGCTGTGAAATCAAGTTACTATTTGAAAGCAATTGCTCCTATAGCTTCCCAGCAGGACAATTTTGGCCATTTTTATGTTGACGGAGTGTTTCAATTACATATCGCAATCAATTTCATGAACATGGCAGGCAAAACAATGAAGCTGGGCTCAACTGCATTCCTGAATTTGGATGAGGTATACAGGCGTTTGCCATTAAAATCCGCCTTGGATGATATAGTAGATTTGCCTTTTTATCGGCAAGCTGTCGAACACTATAAATTTGATGGATTCTGGAACCACTACGGCCTCCGCAACAGATATCGAGATGTTGACGTTCCGGCTTATTTTATTACCGGCTGGTACGACAATTTGGTTCACGAGGGATTCAAACAGTTTACGGGATGGCAATCTCAAGCAAGTACATCTGATGCACGTAAATTGACTAAACTTTTGGTTGGCCCTTGGAGCCACACAAATATTGGTTCTGATAAGCCTTTTGGTGATGTGAGTTTCGGTTCGGAAGCTTCCATAGACTATATTGATGAACAAATCAGATGGTATGATGCTCGGTTGAGAGGAATAGATACAGGAATAGATGATGAGCCGCCAATAAGAATTTTTGTAATGGGCGAAAATTCGTGGAGAACTGCACACAGTTGGCCATTACCCGAAACGGTCTATACGAACTATTATCTGCATGATCACGGAATACTTAGTGAAGATGTTTCGGGTAATGAAAACCCAGATTTATTTCGGTATGACCCTATGAATCCAGTTCCTTCTCATGGAGGGCAATATATGTCTATCAAATGTAGTGGGCCATTTGACAGAACAGATGTAGAAGCAAGGGATGATGTGCTGGTTTACTCCACAGAGCCACTAGAACGAGATATCGAAATTACCGGGCCAATATTGTTAAAACTATATGCTTCTTCTTCAACTAAAGATACTGATTTCACGGGAACCCTTGTGGATGTTTATCCGGATGGGAAATCAATTATTTTGACAGAAGGCATTTTGAGGGCCAGGTTTCGGGCTTCGATAGAAAAAGAAGAATTTTTGGTTCCAGGTACAGTATACGAGTTTGATCTAGATTTATGGGAGACGAGTAATCTGTTTATGACGGGACATAAAATCAGGCTGGAAATTTCGAGCAGCAATTTCCCGAGATTTGATCGAAACCTCAATACAGGTAACCGCCCTGGAATTGATTCTGAAGTGTTGATCTCTAATCAAATCATATATCACGATGCAGATAGACCTTCTCATTTGATACTACCTGTAATCCCTAGGTGAAATTTTCTAGTAGAATAAGTGGTTGAGGGATTCGATTGTTACTTGTACAGAAATTCTTTAAGGTGCGAATATTTGGCGAATAAGTCTATAAAAGAAATTCCATTTGCAGCCTCGCACGTTGGTAGTTTACCTAGGCCAATTCGTGTACAGGACATGTTGCCTGCCTTACCAGGGTTATCGGCTGTTAAAGCATCTAGGTCCATTGAAATGGATGAATCAGTTAAATATGCCATAGATTTGCAAGAAGCAGCGGGACTGGATTTGATAAGTGATGGTGAATGGAGACGTCATGCATATACTCACATCATTGCTGATATAGCATCTGGCTTTTCTCAAGACACTAGACCCGGTCGGTGGGGAATTACTGTTACCGATCGGTTAGAAGTAGTGAGACCAGGCCTCATAGCAGATGAAGCAAAATTCCTAATAGAGTCTACTGATAAATTTACGAAAGTGTGTGTGCCTTCACCATATCTTCTTGGGATTAGACTATGGTCTTCAGACATGTCATCTAAGGCTTATCCCACGAGGGAGTCATTTATTGAAGCAGTGGTGCCTATTCTTCACAATGAGATTGTTGAGCTGGAGAAAACGGGTGTGTCAGTGATCCAAATTGATGAACCACATCTTTGTGTGCTGGTTGATCCAAAAATACGAGAACTATTCCGAGATCCCGAATATGAAATGAACCTAGCTGTATCAAAGATAAACGAGATTCTTTATGGTATCAGAAATCCTGTTACTGCCGTCCATCTTTGCCGTAGAAATTGGGGGCGTTCTGGCTGGGGAGCTGAAGGAGGATATGAGCCAATATTGGATTCTATGAAACGGATTAATGTGGATCAATATGTGATGGAATTCAGCATACCAGCTGCTGGAGATGTAGCTATCATAAAGGAACTGCCTGATGATTCACTAATTGGTCTTGGATGTGTGGAATGTAGATTTGAAAAGATTGACACCGTTGAGGAAATAGTTTCCAGAGTAGAGGTGGCGCTGGAATATGTAGACCCTGACAGGATTAGTTTGAACCCGGACTGTGGGTTTTCCCCAGGCCTGAAATCTCAAGTTCCACTGGATGAGGCGTTCTGGAAATTGAAAAATGAGGCGGATGCAGCAGCACAATTGAGAGACAAATATCACTAGATTGAAATCACTATTTGAGATGTCGAAGAGGACAAGCTACTAGTAAATTTTTAATCAATAACATCTTTGTATTCAATAATTGCTCTCCCTCTAACTGATCCCTTCTCGAGCGCTTCGCAAGCCTGATTAACCTGGTCTAAGCTATATCTGTCGGTAACCAACTTGGACAAAGAGAATTTCCCTTCTTGGTTCCATTTTAGGAATGTATTAAAATCCTTTTCTGGGTAAACTGCACCCAGGCTGCCTCTGTAACGTCTTTGATGATATACGAACAAATCAGGGTCAAGAATCATAGGCTCTCGTGGAATTCCAACTAATATTGCAAGTCCTCCGTGATTATCCGCTCCCGGACCACCGCCTTTGGTTGCAGGGAGTATCTGTTCAGTGGTGATTCTGACTCCGATGGTGTCAAACGCAAAATCTACTCCTCCAGCAGATAAATCTCTCACTGCTTCCACTGGGTCTTGATAATTTGCGTTAATGGTGTGTGTTGCACCAAATTCTCGGGCGAACTCAAGTTTTTCCTCAGTCAAATCAATCGCGATTATCGGATGTGCTCCAGATATTTCAGCGGCTTGTACAGCAGAAAGTCCGACTCCACCTACTCCAAAAATAGCGACAGAATTCCCTGGTTTTACCTCGGCTGTATTGAGTACGGCTCCTGCTCCTGTAAGCACTGCACACCCCACTATAGAGGTCACGTCTGTTGGATGCTCGTGGGACATTTTGACTACCATATCTGAGTTCACAAGGGTATGTTCAGCCCATGTGTAAACTAGTCCTTGTAGGAGTTTGCCTCGGTGATTTGTCCCGGAGGGTATGGGGTCTCTTCTTCCTGATATAGGCTTACGTGGTACCCAGGTGATTATGGCATGATCACCCTCCTGAAGATGCTCTACTTGTGTCCCAACTTTAGTGATGATTCCTGTCCCTTCGTGCCCAAGCCCGAGCGGACGGCCAAGTGTTTTTTGGTGTAAGTGATGTAACTGTGTATGGCATACTCCGCTAGCAAACATTTTCACTGTTACCTGATGAGGTAACGGATCAGGTATGTCTATCTCATCAATTACAGGTTTTTCACCAATATTCAACTGGATTGCGGCTCGTGATTTCATCTAAGAATCCCTGCTATGTGTTGGACTTACACAACTCTTCATGAGCAATACTACGCCGTAGATTTCAGTTGCGTCAAACATTCGCATGCTGACCTCTAGTTTCATTGCAAAACCGAAGATAAGAGTATAGGCTTTGTCGACCAATTACTACAGTTAATAGAGGGGAGTATTAAATGCTGATTATAGATGGCGATTACCCAATGGCTAATGGTGCAATACGTTCACAGAGGGAGCTCACTCTTCCTATAGAAGAGGCCAGAAATTTATCTCCAGATTTTTCTGTCACGGAGGGGCGACCAGACACTGGCATTATGGCGACTATTCCAGAGATGCGTAAAGCTGAAGTAGCGGCCGCAATTGTGAAAGTTCTAGGTTGTATAAAGAGAGAAGGACATGATCATGGTGATGTAAGAACGGACGAGCTTTCTTATGCTGCTGCCAGAGGCCAGTTATCCTACTATCGTATATTGGAAGATAGAGGCCATGCCAAAATGTTGAAGACGAAGTCAGAATTCAGTCAGCATATGAGAGCTTGGGCAAGCAGTACAAATAAGGAGAATCTCCCTGTAGGTTTCGTTCTTGGCATGGAGGGAGCTGATCCTATCGTGTGGCCGGATCAAGTTCACGAGTGGTACGACGAAGGTCTTCGCGTGGTAAGTCTCAGCCATTACGGAGTGAGCAGGTACTCTCATGGCACTGGAACAGGTACTGAAGGAGGTCTTCAGGGGGACGCTAAAGATTTGTTAGAGAAAATGGAATCACTAGGAATGATACTTGATATTTCTCACACATCCGATGAGTCAATCAGGCAAGAATTGGATATTTTTTCAGGACCAGTTTTGTCAACACATCAGAATTGTCGAGCTATTACCCCAGGAGAGAGACAATTACCTGACTCACTTCTCAAGGAATTGATTGATAGAGGAGGAGTAATAGGACATTCGATGGACACTTGGATGCTTTATCGTGAGGGAGTAGATTGGGCAAATATTCCGCCAAGGCGTGATGTGTTTCCTCTCTCAGCAGTTACATTGGAGGACTATTGTGATCACATAGATTACGTTTGCCAAATGGCCGGGAATTCTCTTCATTCAGCGATAGGAGGGGATACTGATGGACAGGGCGGTTCCGATGGAGCACCTTATGAAGTGGATACAGTTGATGATTATCAAAAGGTAGCAGACGTATTGGATAAAAGAGGTTACAGCCAATCAGACATAGAGAACATCATGTTCCGTAACTGGCAACGCTTTTTCGACAAATGGTTGCCTGACTAAATACAAAGTTGGTTTGGGCCAAATAGTTCTGGTATTTAAAGGTTAACTAGACTTTTACTAATTTCTGAAGAGAACGTAGCTCCCTGGGTGGTTCCATACTGCTTCCATAATCGCTCCAAGAAACTTCAGCCACATATATGTTGCCTTTCGAATCGACCGAAATACCATGGGGGGAGTAGAATCTCCCGGGTTCGTCACCATAACTTTCATTGCCTAGATGGGCTTTGATATTACCCTGCCTATCTAGGATAGTTACTCTAGGACCAAGGTCAGTTCCAAGTACGTTAGAAGGGATTCCTCCATAATATTCTCCGACGTACACCAATCCGCTTCCTCTATGGTCGACATATATTGCTGCTGCTCTTGATAAGTTTGACCACTGAGTTTGGAAATTGCCTTTAGTATCAAACACCTGGACACGGTGGTTTTCCCGATCAGCGATGTAAACCCATCCATCCTCGTCAAGGAAGATGTTGTGTACGATATTAAATTGCCCTTCACCTGTGCCCGATTCTCCCCAGGAATTTACTAGCTTTCCTTCTGGTGTGAAATGATGTACATGAGCATTGCTGTAGCCATCAGCAACAAATAGATCTCCGTTTCTAGGATCAACTGCAAGATGTGTTGGCCTGTTGAATGGTTGGCCACTCATAGCTTCACCTGGTTTTCCGGATGTGCCTATTGTGAATATTAAATTTCCATCGGTCGTCATTTTGCTGACGGTATGATCCGCTACGTCTGTGCAGTAGACTTCGTCGTCTGGGCCAATTGTTATACCATGCGGGGTTTTGAAAAATCCATCTCCCCACGTGCGTAATAAATTGCCATTGTTGTCGAATACCACCATAGGGTGTGTACCTCGGTTAAAAACGTACACATTGTCTTTAGAATCAACTCCTACGGATGTCGCTTCCTGGTAAGTCCAATTTTCAGGCAAGTTGCCCCAGTCACTGCCAGATACTTCATAAATATAGCTACCCGAACCTAACCTTACCAATTTGCACCTCCGATAGTTTAATTAATCGATGTTAAAATATAGACCCACATCATATATATGCTCATATCGTTGTTCAAGGGCACTGATTGTCGAATACGGGGGTGTTTGGATTTATCTTCAGTTGGACCCAAAATGCTGAACGTATTTTCTGGGCATCAGGTTAATTATTAGAAGCTTGTTTAATGTAATCCTTACGTATTTTTACTGCAACTGTTCCTATAAAAAAATAGCCTATGGATATTTCACCCACCTGAGTACATAAACTGTAGGCGTCCCACCTATTGACACCAAAATCTTCTTCCATCCACAAAAACAAGTCAGAGTACGCTCGAGCTATTGACCGCTCCATGGGGTTGCCGGTGGCCACACACATAATATGTTCTGGGGATTCTATGCGTGGTCGTTCGATAGCTTTGTCTTTAATCAGATCCACTTTCATGGTTACAGTAGCTGGCATTTCTAGAGCAGTACCACAGACTTCTCCATCACCTTGTGTTGCGTGAACATCTCCAAGGTGTAGTAAAGCACCAGGGACTGAAACGGGAAGATATAATGTGTTTCCCATAGTAACTTCTTTAAGGTCCATATTTCCTCCATATGGCCCTGCGGGATTAGTGGTAGGTGCTCCGATCGCTGGTGCGGTTCCAATAGTTCCGACCATTGGAGCGTAAGGCAACCCTACTTGTGGATTCCACCAAACTTTACCGTCTTTAACAGGGCATATCCTAGTTGCTCTTGGTATATCTTGGCCAAGGAATTCAGCCATTCCATTCCTGCCCCAAGTCATGTCATTTGCAGCCTGACCAAGTCGAGCATCGATGTCCAGAATATGCACAGCCAAGGTGTCTCCTTTGTCTGCTTGGTTTATGTATATTGGTCCTGATTGAGGGTTCCCATATGGCTTTTTTGTTAAATCTCTGTGATCTCCTTGTTTCTTGATAAGGCCATTGAATGTGTCTTGTGTTTCCACAGAGATTGTTTCTCCTGGATCCACATGAATTGCTGGTGGATTGTTTCTACTGATTTCGTAATAAAGGGAACCTAATTTTAGTTCTTTCATAATTACCTCCACTGATAAGTATTACCTGTTGAATTCATTCGGGTTTTGCAGAGCTATTGCGGGGGAATCGAGTAGCACTTAATAACAATACAGGTATTATGAGCACTATACCGCCGGACAGAAATGCACTGCGAATACCATACTGATCTGAAATTAAACCTGCCAAATATGGAGCAAATGTACCTATGAAACCTGCACCGTACATTAGAGATACGACAGTTGACTGTGTTGTTCCTTGTGAGTTATCGAGAGCTGCTGCAACTACTATGTGGTGTAGAGAAATTGCAAATGCACCCCTGACTAGTATCGCAATAAAGAGTTGATATCCTGGCTCGGCAACACTCAAAGCAAGTGCTGATGCCATAACTAAAACGGATGCTGATATCAAGACAGGTTTGCGACCTATTTTGTCCGAAAGAAAGCCCATAACTGGTAAAGAAACTATCCCAGCTATTTGTGATAGGGATATGAATAGAGCTACTTTACCTAGCGAATAATCTAAATCCTCCCTCATGTAAAGTGTAATGAATCCTGCTATGGCACCATCACCAATACTTCTGGTAGCCGTTGTGACCATCAATAACAAAATCACACGATTCTTAAGTACCTTCAACAGAGACGAAAAATATTCACGTGCTGAGGTTATGCTGCTATCGGTGATTCTGTTTCTAGAGGGAACTAAAATCCAGACTGTAGATGCGAGAATTAGAGCGGGTATCACGCTCCCGGCCATTACCTGTCTCCAAACCAAGAATGTCAGTAAAGCTGCTACAATAGGTGCCCCCAGGACTTCCCCAACGTTGGCAGCCATACCGTTTAGAGAAACCAACAAACCTCGTTTTTCTGGATATGTTCTAGCTAATTCTCCTATTGCAGGGGGATGGAATATTGAGGGCCCCACCCCAGCTAAAAACATTACCAGTAGCATTACTTTGTAATTCGGTGCTACTCCTGCTAAGAAAAATGCAATTCCCATCAACCCCATAGACAGTGCAATCATTCTCCCGGCGTGATTGCTAAATCTGTCTCCAAAATAACCTGCGGCCATGGTTGCAATCCACCATCCGACAGAGCTTGATGTAGCTAATGAACCGAATTGAGCGCGGTTGAGGCCAAGTCCTAGTTTTATCTCTGGCATTATCAGAGAAATCTGCCCTGCATGGAATATGTGTTTGACTGCGTGGGCGAAAATAATTGTTATAGCCGCATTCCTGCGGTTACTTGGTGTTTTTGATTCGGTTGGTTTGTTTATCATTCACTCATTTCCATTTTTTATATCCAATGACAGAACACCTTTGGCACAGACATAGACTTAGACAGGGTTCTACTTGTATGTGGAGGCGTTGTATGGAGGCAAACAACATCCTCCCACATACTGAGCACATGTCAAGATAGTAATTGCTAATTGTGAACTTGGAAATTCACCCAAAGACTTACCGAGACATTTACGGCAAGTCTTTGAAAGATTGACTTTATTTTTCGGATGTTCACAACTGGAAATTTGTTTGTCGTTGGTGCTATCGTTCGGTTGTCACATTTTCTAAGCGATGAAAGTAGTATGACTGAGATATTTTCTTACAAATTTGTTCGTTCGATTGACGCCAACCGAACTGTGAAAGATGCCTTGATCACAGCTATGACTGCGTCAAGGCCAAGAACGCGTATATCTGTCACGGATTTAGTCAATCCCATGCAGGCATTTTATAAAAGGGTGCATCCGGAAGTACAACCTTCAATTGATCGTCAGCAAATCATGATGGCAGGTACCGGATTTCACGATATTTTCGGCAAGCTTGTTTCGACAGAAGAATACCTGGAACAACTACTTGAACTGGATGGAATAGTCGGTAAAGTGGATATATTTGAAGACGTGCCGGTTGAGCTCAAAACCACATCATCGATACCAACTGATATATATGCTGGACGTACTTCATATTTCGAACAGTTAGCTATGTACTGTGTGATGGCAGGCAATGATACAGGAAGGTTGATTATATACCAAAAACATGCTGAAAATCGTTCCCCGGAGATAAAAGTTTTTGAGGTTGAATTTAACAATTTGCACAAAGTTGCTGTTGAGATGAAATCAAGAAGTGAAAATTTCAAGTTGGCCTTGGAGCGGAAAACTCCCATAGGACTAATGAAGTGCGAATGGTTACACAGAGGCTGTGATTACTCGCGCATATGCCCTTGCAGAGATGTACAACCATCTGAACCCATGCTAGCTCGTGAAGATGTAGTGATCACGGCCAAGCCTGAAATGGAATCAGATCTAAAGAATATACTTTCTGTGCCCATTGTCGTTGACACAAATATAAAACTGAAAGATCTGGTCCTTCCCCGCAAATTTGCAAAATACCGTAAACCTATATCTGAAAATGGCCCGGGGAATGACTCTTTAAGGCCCATGCAAGATATTGAGAGACAGGGATTTAGATTTGCCCTTCAAAATGCATTGGAAAGTGGTTCAAGTGGCGATTTTACCGCACAGCCAATCTCATTGCCGCCACTAGAAGATAAAGTTAATTTGCATAGAGGAATTCCAACAGTACTTAGAACTTCTTTATTCAGAGAAATGGTTGACAGAGATAGACTGGTAAGTACATTCCCGCACTATTTCGACCGTCTCGCATTCGAATGTGCACTCGCCAACATAAGGCAAGGCAGACTAATTCTGTATTATGAGAAAATTCCTAGAGACAAATTTATGGTTTATGATTTGACATTCCACAGTCGTGACTTAATTGTTCAGGAGGCAGCAAGAAGGATAGAGCTTTTGGAACAGGGAGCTGAACAAAAGGAACTGCCAAATTGCCCGTCATGGATGGCAAAATATTGTGAATTTGGGTCCAGTTGTCAATGTGGAGAACAATAATATGTCTGTAGAAATGAAGTGCGAATTGTGTGGCGGTATGGTAGTTTCGGTTAAATGCAAATTGATATGTGAATCATGTGGTTACACAAGGGATTGTTCTGACCCCTAATCTCTGCTAAACATATGTTTAAATTAGGTTCAGTGGGTGTATGATCACTTGATTTACGAGAACAACAAGGTGGATTGTACAAAGATCTACCAAGGCTACGGTGCAAAGCGTTGACGGTTATGAAAACTGCATGGATTTGATAATTGTTACTCTAGTTACAATATTTTTGATTATTTTGGTAAGCTTGCCACTTCACGTTTTTTACAGGAATATTTCTTTTCAAAGTGTTCTACTGGATTGGAGATTCTGGGTCACAACTATACTGGTGTCTGTTATTGTTTCCATGATAGTAAGATTTGGTGGCTAAAAGTTATCTTGGCGGTAACCGTAGAATGTACTTTCTCCAATAAATATGTTGATTAGTCAAAAATAGAGAGCCGGCTGGATTTTTCCCAACCGACTCTCTATTTGCACTACGGGACCTTGACTAAATATTTAGTCCTTCTTCAAAAGATCCAATCCTATAGTTAGTACCCAAAGAGAATGAACAACATAACATATGCCATTAATGTTACCCATTGTCTGTAGTTGGTCAGAGTCGATTCCGCCAATTACGGTGGCGACAACTGCAACTATTCCGGCAGCGACTGCCGCTAGAGCAAAAATTTTGTTGTAATCGTCTCTTGTAGACACACCCAGAGCAAGAGCCGTGAATCCAAGTCCGGCCAGAATTCCTGAGACGGTACCAACACCTTGTGATGCTCCATAGATTGTTCCGAATGCAGGAGCCTGTTCTGCGGCAGCGCCTGCGATTGCAAGGTTTAGCCCGCTACCAATGGTCCAACCTATAATCCCAAACGTTAACAGCATCATACCGTATCTCGCCAGTGCATCTCCATTACCGTTGTTGCGGAGAGTACCTTGGAAAACAGATATGCCATACAGCAAAATCAATAGTCCTATAGGTATTACAACACTTACGATTTGGCCTAATCCAGAATTGCCTACTATAGCGGCAATGGTAGCAGCAGCATCTGCAGGGTCTGCTGTGTCAATAAATGGGCCTCCAGGCTGTAAGAAGTAGAATACCAAAGCTAGCCATGGCCCAATAATTAACGACAGACCTCCTAGTTTATTCACCGATAGATTTCCCATAAAACGTCCTCCTTTAGTGAACTTGTTTGAATACATCGACACGGCTGAATTTGTTGCTCATATCCACATTAAGCAGTTAGTGTGTCGAATTCATCATACAAAGTAGGATAGTTTTGGTACTTGTACAATACTTTATCGGATAGATTAATT
>CEUS01014070.1_pt1 | contig 23232 bp, 20 predicted proteins | sample 427031 | NCBI WGS metagenome assembly CEUS01 (sample SAMEA2622837, study PRJEB7988) | marine metagenome | biome: marine biome (ENVO:00000447); feature: marine epipelagic mixed layer (ENVO:xxxxxxxxx); material: "saline water (ENVO:00002010), including plankton (ENVO:xxxxxxxx)" | depth 140 m | reverse complement strand
TTAAAGGTCCTGACGATCGAGTGGCGGACTGACGAAAATCAATGTTTGGCATTATATCGTCCGACGGGGCTTTCAAGTGCCCTTAATCCGCAGAAAGAGTTCTCGGGCTTTTCGGACGATTCCTCGTTCAAATCTTCCAATCGACCGATATCGTGAGGCCCGATCTCTCAAAAGGCGCTTCGGTTTGACGCCCGATAATTGATTGAGATGGTGAATAGCACGTTCCATCAGCAGCCGGGCGGCCGCGTCGATGTTACGCTGGGCGCCTCCCTTTGGTTCCGGCACAATGTCATCAATAATTCCAAGGTCTAAGAGGTCGTGGGCACGAAGTCGGAGTCCTGCAACCAATTCATCAGTTTTTGACGCATCGTGCAACAATATTGCGGCGGCGCCCTCAGGAGCGATTACAGAGTAGATAGCGTTTTCCTGCATCAGGATCTTGTCTGCCAGGCCTAGTGCTAACGCTCCGCCGCTTCCGCCTTCACCAATGACGATGTTAATGATCGGCACCTCTAATTGCGCTAGTGCTGCGAGGTTTTCACCGATCGTTAAAGCAATGCCCCGATGTTCCGCTGCTAAACCTGGGAAAGCGCCCGGTGTATCGACAAGAGTTATGACTGGCAGGGAACATTTCTCAGCGAGTCGCAGAAGACGTTTAGCCTTCCGATAGCCTTCAGGCATGGGCATCACTTGCCCGGTTTGGGCTATCAAAATAATTGGCCGGCCTTGGAGGTCTGCGATGCCGCTAACGATCGCTGGGTCGTCCCCGTAGCATCGGTCGCCATGGAGTTCAGAAAACGATGAAAACAACCGGTCGACATAATCACGCGCCCGAGGGCGCTCCGGTAATCGAGCGAGCGTGATGATCTCTGCGGCTTCTTTCGATGGCTTCGGTGTGGGCGCCAATTGGACAGGGGGCCACTGGGATGGCCCGTCTGTCTTTAGTTGCGAGATGAGTACTGCTAATTTGTTTCGCAACTGGTGTCGCGGAACAACCATATCGATCATGCCGTGTTGAAGGAGTGTCTCAGCACGACGTTCTTCCTTCGGGATTTTTTCAGCAATAGTGCCTTCGACAACTCGTGCGCCCACAAATCCGATCTGAGCGCCGGGCTCTCCGATAAGGATGTCTCCGAGTGACCCAAAACTAGCGAATGTCCCTCCGAAGCTTGGGTTAGTCAGTACCGAGACGTAAGGAAGTTTTGCGGCGGAATGTTCTGAAACAGCAGTGGCCGTTTTGGCCATTTGCATCAGAGCCAGCATGCCTTCTTGAATGCGCGCTCCCCCACTCGCCAAAATTGACACAACTGGAAGGTTTTTCTTGGTCGCAATTTGAAAAGCCCGCGCCACCTTTTCGCCGACGACCGAGCCCATCGTTCCACCTAAAAAGTCGAACGCCAGTGAAATCAACACGACGGGTCGACCATCCAGGCGAGCTTCGCCGGACAGAGCCGCTTCGTGTATACCCGTTCGCTGTTCAGCTTCCCTCAGCCTGTCTCGATACGGAGTCGGATTCTTGAACTTTAATGGGTCGGTGGAGAAGAGCCCCTTGCCGATCTCTGAGAATGTATCGGGGTCAGAAAGATGGTCGATCCATTCCTGCGCAGTCAATGGAGCATGCCAGCCACATGACGGGCACACATGTAGTTCCGACAGAAACTTCGCTTCCGTGTGTTCTTGTCGACACGAGTGACATGCCACGAGTGTGTTGTCGTTGGAAGTAGAAGGGGTTGATTCGCTCACGATTTACCTCTTGTTAACGTTACGTCGATTAGATGCCGCCAAGGGCAACCGAAAGCAACAGACTTCGTATGAGCCGCAAGCCAAGAAGCAGAACCAGCGGCGAGAAATCGAGTCCTCCGGCACTTGGGAGAATTCGACGGAGTGGACCGAGCAGAGGTTCCGTCAGTCTTCGCAAGACACTGACAATCTGGTGGTCTTGGGGAAGGTCAATCCACGAGACCATCACCGAGACGAAAACCACGAACGAATACAAATCCAAGAGTTGGATAAGAATCACAGTTCCATTCTAGTGCAGCCTTTACTTTCTGATCTTTGTTGAATCTCGGGTGCAGCGGTTGGCGTTGACTAGGGAGAGGCCTGTGGCCAGAATCAGACATGCGAACGTTGCTGTTAATGCGCCACGCCAAGTCGAGTTGGAAGCACGACAAGCTGTCAGACCACGACCGCCCATTAAACAAGCGTGGTATGGGCGATGCGCCACGAATGGGGAGGCTACTTCGGGAGAAACTCTTGTTGCCAGAGGTCATTATGAGTTCTACGGCTCTGCGGGCAAAAACGACGGCGGAAGAGATTGCTAGCAGCATTCCTCTTGCAGGCGTGGTGGAATTCGACCCCAATCTTTACCTCGCTGATCCAGACACAATTATGGACGTTGTTCGGCATGCCCATGTAGGCGCTGGCCCTTTGTTGATTATTGCCCACAACCCGGGATTGGAAGGGTTGATTACGCGGGTGACCAAGAGAGACGAGCAACTGCCGACTGCAGGCATCGCCCACATTCGTTTGCCCATTGACCGGTGGCACGCTTTTCGAGTGTCCACCTGCGGCGACCTGGTAGACCTGTGGTATCCAAAAGGGATTACGGAATAAAACGCCTTCGCAGCAAGAACGTTTCGACTCGAAACTGTTTTGATTGAAGAACAGACTTCACCTTAGTTTAGCGAGTCTATTCGATATAACCATCGCAGCCAGTATGCTCAATACCTTCAATAAGTGGTTCAGCGAGCACCCTCGTGCCGGCCAACTTCTTAGTCCTGAACCTGTATCAGAGAACTATCTGGAGCGTTTGACTCAGGACCTAAAAGAAGCCAAGTTAGTTCGATTTGTTGTTGCCTACGTGAGCGAAAAAGGTCTCTAGGCGATAGGGCTCAAGAATATCGCTAGGGTTCTTGAAGACCGCCAGTCCCGTGGTGTCGCAAGCCTCACTTGCGCTACTGGTTATAAGCCTCTGATCGACCTTAATGCTGCTCGTGAAAATCAAGATGACTAACCTCGTCTGAAATATTTCATTGACCCAAAAGTCAAAGTTAAACGCATCCACCAGATATTCACCAATCCCATGGATCGTTTAATTGAAATGTGGAGAGCTAACAACTCCGAGCAAAATCCCTGATCCGCACTAGCAACTTGAGTTATTCCTCAAAAAAGGTGGCGTCTCTAAGGGTTCAAAGTCGGAACCAGTGGCTGGATAAGTCACATGGACGGCTTGATCGTCAGGTCGTGGTCCAATTCAACAGTGACCGTGCCTATTCCCAATCCATTACGTCTGGCATATCTCACATCTTGGATGGTGACGATGTAGCCATCTGCAACCGCGTTCACTGAGTAGGCAGGGAACCGAATCCATGTCATCAACCCTTTGATCGAGGGAGCCTTCAGCGCCGCATTGATTATTGGCGTGTTCGGCCCACGAGGGATTGCTGGTCCCGTGATTTGGAACGGGTCGGACCGCAACCAATTCAATTCGAGAAAATGATAGTGACTTTCGTCAAGAATAATGACATCCCGTACAAATGGGTTCGCCGGTAACGGACCGGCCATGATCACGCTGCTGTCGCTCCCACGGTCGCTGAGCCATTGAGATACCTGGCGGGTTGCAAGATGCGACCCTACAGCCATGCTGCCAGCGTAGACCGCTATACACGTCAAACAGGCTATTGCGACACGAGGGAGTTGTGTGTGGACCTGGCCAGATATTCTGAGGCCTACGATTACCGCGATGCCGGCAATCCAAGTCCATCTTGCAGTGGCAGGAACCACAGAGACCCCAGTCACGAGTGCTGTTGTTGCGATACCAAAAATCAGCCACGTGGTTTGGCTAATGGCTGACTTGGTGTTTGCCAGAACAACTGCAGCACCAGCCAGCAACCACACCCACGGGTCAATGATGAAGAGGGCATCTCCGTAAAACCAGCGCCCGTCAAATGGCATTAAGAAACGAACGCCATAGGTGTTGAGCCAGTCCAGGATTGGATGGGTCCAGACCCCGATATACGACAAGACAAGGGTTGGTCCGAACCGTGCTTTCGGTGGTCGGCGCCTGACCGATGCAATACAACGGTCTGCGAGTAGGATTAAACCAGCCAAGAGCAGGGGCAATATCGCCATTGCCAGTACTCCATGGGTCCAGCCTCTCCGGAATTGCAGTGACAGGTCTCGTCCGACAAATGCACTGACGATGTCAATATCTGGTGCGTTGGCGGCGAGTACGAGGGTTGGGGACGCCAAGACGCTGAGCCGCTTTAACGGAGTCTCGGAGAGGCTGGCACCGACGAGGCTGTGAGCAATGGGGTCCATTAGAATCGTGGAATCAAGTCAACCGATGTTGCCTGAAGGACACTAGAATAGTCCAACCAGGGGCGGTGCTATCCAGCCACCTAGAGGAGTGATTGTGACAAAGAACCACGTACTTAGCGACCTCCAGTTAGCGTTCATCGGCGCGGGTGCTATGGGGGAGGCAATGATTGCTGGCTTGTTGTCGAGGCACGATCTTGAGCCGGCCCATATTGTCGCTAGTGACCGGCATCGCGAGCGATTGGATGCGTTGCGCGAGACACTGCGCATTGATGTCACGCTCGACAATGAGGTCGCCGCGGGTAAGGGACAGGTCGTGGTAATTGCCGTGAAACCCCAAGTGTTGCCGACGGTTCTTGATGACCTTCGTGGAAACATTGACAAAAATGCCTTAGTGCTTTCCATTGTGGCTGGGGCCACGATCGAGTCACTTGCTGTCGGACTTCAGCATCGAGCGATCGTCCGAACAATGCCGAATACACCGGCGCAGGTTGGCGAAGGTATGACGGTCTGGACCGCTACGCCCGAAGTGTCAGACATACAGCGAGATCAAGCTCGGTCTATCGTCGAAGCACTCGGGCATCAGTTGTACGTCGATGACGAGCGGTTCCTCGATGTGTCCACGGCCATTAGTGGAAGTGGACCGGCCTATGTGTTTCTTTTGATGGAAGCCATGATCGATGCTGCCGTTCATCTTGGCTTGTCGCGTGCTGACTCTCGAGAGCTCGTTGTCCAGACGATAAAGGGCTCTGCGATTTTTGCTGAAGGTTCAACGGTGCATCCGGCTGAGATGCGCAATATGGTGACATCGCCCGGTGGCACCAGTGCCGAGGCGTTGTACCAGCTCGAAAAAGGTGGGTTCCGCACTGTGGTGTCAAAAGCGGTTCTGGCCGCCTATCAGCGGAGTGTCACCCTTGGGCGCACCAATACCGACCGGTTGACGAAGAAGGAAGACCCGGCGGTGTCAAAGTGACCGAAAAAGGTAATTCGAGACCTTCGGCCAATGCCTGGCGTGAGAGCCGCGTAAGATGACAGTTAGTTCCATTTTTAACCTGATCGCCCTATTGGTGACACTGGCGGCCGTCTTCGGCTACATAAACCGGCGGTGGTTGCGGTTTCCCCATACGATTGGCTTACTCATCATAGCCCTGACTGTTTCATTGATTGTGCTGCTGGTGGATGCCATGCTGCCGCAGCTGTCTTTGGGAAGTAATGTTCGGGCAACACTGGTTGACATTGATTTCGAAGATACCCTCATGGACGGCGTCCTCAGTTTTCTACTGTTTGCTGGGGCGTTGCACGTCGATCTGGAATCTCTGTGGAATCGCCGCTGGACGATTTCATTGTTGGCGACCGCTGGCATCGTCTTGTCGACGGCAATCGTTTCCGGTCTAATGTTTTTTGGGTTTCGCGCGTTCGGTTTCGAGGTGCCCCTTCCTTACTGTTTGGTGTTTGGAGCATTGATTTCACCAACAGACCCGGTGGCGGTGATGGGCATTCTGAAGGAGGTCAAGGTCCCCGAGACGCTCGAAGCAAAGATTGCTGGTGAGAGTTTATTTAACGACGGCGTCGGGGTCGTCCTGTTCACGGTTCTCGTGTCGTTAGCTACTGGCACAGCCGGCCACGGCGGGGCGAGTGTGAGTGGCGTGGCGGGACTGGTCGCGACCGAGGTGGTTGGCGGCATGATACTGGGGTTTGCGGCTGGTTATGCTGCCTACCGCGCAATGCGCACCATCGACCAACACACTGTCGAGATCTTGATCACGCTGGCGCTGGTCATGGCAACCTATGGCGTGGCGAAGGAGCTCCACATTTCTGGTCCTATCGCTGTCGTGGTCGCCGGATTGTTCATAGGCAATCACGGCAAGCGATTCGGGATGACTGAGACCACTCGGGAACATGTCGAGACCTTCTGGGAAGTGTTGGACGAACTCCTCAACTCGCTACTGTTTTTGGCAATCGGATTTGAGGTGGTGGCCGTGACGATCACGGGCCAAATTATGGGGGTTGGCTTGTTGGCGATTCCCGTGGTGTTACTGGCGAGGTGGGTGAGCGTTGGAGGGTCGATCACGGTACTCGGGTTACGGCAGAAATTTACGCAAGGGGCGATTCCAGTTTTGACGTGGGGTGGCCTGCGAGGTGGCATTTCGGTGGCCTTGGCGTTGTCGTTGCCGCCGAGTCCATGGAAGCCAATTCTTTTGGCGACGACCTACGGAGTCGTTATTTTTTCGATCGTCGTGCAAGGCTTGACGGTGGAACGTGTCGTTCGTGCTGTCGTGCGAAGTTAAGTCTCTACGTGACAAATAAATTACGGTGACTATCTCCGACGCCTCGGAAAAGCTACAACACTCTCGTTCCCATTTGTATCGACCGAAGAGACGCCAAACAGGTAATTGTCGATGATGATATTTTCCAGGGTATATTCGGTGACTTTTCCCACGAATCTCGACTGTTGCCACTGCGGGGCCGTGGTGTCTCTCCAGTGCACCTTGTAACCTGCCAAGTTGGGTGCGCTGCGATTATCAATGGGTTCCCAATAGAGTGACGTCGAAGGCTGCACTGCGCCACTAATTTCAACGTTCGTCGGGGCGGGCGGCGCCCATGCTAACGACGCGAGTACTGCCGCATTGACTGCGGTGAGCTTGGCGGCGTAGTCGAAATTGACGCCTTCGATCACATCACCGTAGGCGATGCCGTTTTCCATCCTGATGTCTTGGTGCTGGCGACGATAGTTCTCATGTGTTTCCATGATCCGAACAGCTGGAAACCCCTGGTCGTTGAATGGGCGATGGTGTCCCCCACGTCCAAATCGGTCGAGGCGATAAATCATGATCGGTTCAAGATTTTCCATGTAGCGAGCGGTGATTCGTGAAACATACCGGGCGAGTTGGCGCGAAACACCATCGACTTCACCGCCGTTGAACCGTCTGTTGCGCCGCTGTTCTTCAGATTCCAACACCGACGTTGGTTCTGAAAAGACTCGAAAGGTGTTATTTTCCACGACACCGTCGAGTCCTTCGATGTTTCCAATCATGTCGTTGTTAAGTAAACCTTCGATATGCCACTTTTCGTCCTTCGCGACGGACGCCATATGTTGCCCACCGAGGAGGCCCTGCTCTTCACCAGACAGTCCAACAAGGATGATGCTCGCATTGAAGCGATAGGCGCTGAGCACCCGCGCGGTTTCGAGCACTCCGGCCATGCCACTGGCGTTGTCGTTGGCACCAGGTGAATCATCCGTTGAGTTGGTTATATCTGAAATTCTCGAGTCAATGTCACCGGACATGATGACGTATCGGTTCGGGTCGGTGGTGCCGCGAATGGTCGCCAGCACGTTCACAATTTCTGTACCAATGGGCACGCGTGTTTGCGGGTCACCCACGACGATGTGCGATTGCGACGACACCTCAAGGCAACCGTCACATGACTCAGAGATAAGGTCGAATTGCGACTGAATCCATCGTCGCGCTGCGCCAATACCCCGCGTATCGCTGTCCGTCTCGGAGAGTGTGTGGCGAGTTCCGAACCCGACCAGGGCACGAATGTCCTGTTCGATACGATCAGCGGATACCGCATTCACAATGTCAAAAATCCGAGGCTCGAACTCCGGTGGGACGAGTTGTGGCGAGGCGGGTTGGGTGGTGAGGCCCACAGCGTTCACGGCAAACCAAGAAACGATGCCCAGAACAACAGTGGACGCTAACGTATTACGTAGCACTGATTAAATCAACAAATTGAGGAAACGCTGAGGCAGTGTATCGCAGAATGCCAATCACGTGGCTTCGGGAGTGGGGGGTGTGACAATTTCGGTCGCCGCCGGTGGAGTCGACCGAAGCACCTGAAAGCATGCGGGTGCCATCCAGCCTGTGCTAGCGATCCGCCCAACGAGGATGGCTGTGGTTGCGGCGACGGCCCCAACCATGTCAAACACGTTAATGGCGACGCCGATTACGACCGTCAGCGTGACCAATTCGACCAGCGTGGCCCATGTGATCGCGGTATTCCGCATGGCGTGCACTAAAAGGCCTCTTTCGAAGGCCAGCAGTACAGATAGTGCTGGCAAGATGGCGAGGATTTGAATCGGGACCACGGCAAATTGAGTGAGGGTCTCATTCAGTCCTGAAATGTCCCGGAACCACACCTGTGCCAGCGGGGTGAAGGCTATAAGGCTCAGGCCGGCGGCTGCACCTATCCCGAGAACGCAGGCGCAGTTTCGGATCTTGGCTAAGTTTTGTCGTTCCGGGCCGAGTAATGCGATTACTACTTCCAGATACGACAAGCCAGCGGCCCGAAAGATAAAGCTCAATCCTTGGATGACCGGAAGAACGGCAAGGGATTCGAGGGCGTATCGACTTTGTCCCATGAAGAACGTCACGGTCGGTTGTGAGGCAAGCGCCATGAAGGATGTCAGAGCCAATGGTGCATAAAAACTCCACAGTGCGCTCAATCGAAGGCTATGAAGGCGACTTTTCTCTCGACGACGCCGTAACACGTTCGGCAATACGTCGATGGTCATGACGCGACTCGCAAGGGCTTCTACAATTACAGCAACGGACAACGCTAAGCTTCCAATGTACGCGCCTGCCAGGTCAGTGTGCTGGAAGAGAGCCCACGCAGTAACCGACATTGCCACGAGACGAATGACAGTTCCATACGCAACCCGTCGCGTGAACCCATTGCGTATAAGTACTCCTTGGTGGAACCGTCGATAGGCGATGGCGCCTGGCCAGGGAAGCATTAAAAGGAGACCACCACGTGCCAGCGTCGTTACGTCCGGCGGCAGTGCCAGCAGGATCGCGATCGATACAAATATCGGTGATGCCACAATCACTAACTGCAGGACAGTCAGTGACACACCAAGTCCGTAGGAGAATCGGCGAAGTGCCTGATACGATTCTCGATCCTCCACCAGTGCAGTCGACGCACTCATCAGCATGATCACTGGTGATTCGATGATGATCGCGAACGCAAATGCCACACCGAAGGCAGCAAGGTTAATAGTTGGAGCATCGAGCCTGGCAATAATTGCAGCCAGATACGGGCCCTCGGCGGCCATCATGAGCCAAGTGCTGGCGAGCGGAGCCCAAAAGGTAAAAATTTTCCGGTGGGTGAGTGTGTCGGTCATTGTCTGGGTCGCCACATCTCTCCCGGCCCACTTAACCTACAGATTTTGTTGAGATTCAGTCTCATTTAGCTTGACCGACCAAAATGGTCGGATATATAGTCGATCCACTTAAATGAGATTGAATCTCATTAAGAGCGTTAGGTCTTGCATCTCGATGACCTTGAGTGGATCGTAAAAAGTTCTGACGGGTGTGTAAGTAGCAAAGTGGCCCGCCACGTGGTCGAACACATGACGGGCCGAATGAACGCTTTGACGTTCGGCTTCCCCTAAAGGTAGCTTGGCGTGGTCACGTTCATAGTCATTCTATGGGCGGAAGTCATGCCGTGCAACCGGTACAGAAAGGTTAGGTATGACTTTGTTTGGCGTTAGTGAAATAAAGAAAGTTCAGTGTGTTCTCTCTTATGTGTTGGGATTGCTACTCGTGACAGCGGGGACCAGCTTTGCACAGGGTCCTTCTGTTGAAGGCCCGGAGTTGATGCCTGCAGTTGAAACAACTGAGGAATCACCCGAGATCGAAGAAGAAGCCGAAGAAACCCAGGACGATGTGGAAGAACTGGAACGTCGTGTCGACCTTCTCGCGGAAGAACTGGAGCGGCTTCGTAGTGGCGAAGGTGAGAGGGAGATAACTGCTGATGATGCGCGGGCGATGGGTTTAGCACCGGGCGCAGCGGCTGTGTTCCGTTCTAATCAGGGTCTGTCCATTGCTGGCTATGGGGAGTTCCTCTACGAAAACTACGCGTCAACAAAGCAAAGTGGCGCCCCCGGCGGGAAGGGGACCCAGTTTGATGCCCTCCGCGCCATTATTTATACCGGGTACCGGTTTAACGATAAGTGGGTCTTCAACTCCGAGATTGAAGTTGAACACGCGAAGGAAGCATATCTTGAGTTTGCGTATGTCGATTACCAGGCGACAGAAAACTTTGGTATTCGAGGCGGGATGTTGCTTGTCCCCATGGGATTAGTCAACGAGTTCCACGAACCAACAACCTTCATTGGCACGGAGCGACCCTTCACCGAAAACAAGATTATTCCTTCGACGTGGCGTGAGAATGGCGCTGGTATTTACGGCACTTTCGACAAAGTCTCGTTCCGTCTGTATACCGTGAATGGGTTTAAGGGCGAAAAGTTTTCCTCAGGTGGTTTACGAGGAGGACGACAGAAAGGCTATAAAGCGAAAGCTGACAGCATGGCCATAACGGGACGTCTGGATGTGACCCCGACGCCGGGAGTCTATATGGGTGCCAGCTTCTATACAGGCGGTGCAAACTTTGCGATGGATACCGATGACCTCGGACTCACCATTGTTGATTTCCATGGTCAGGCCCAGGTTCGTGGGTTTGACGTCCGTGGCCTTTATGCGACCGCGAATCTTGACGCCGCAGGAAAGTTTAATGAAACGAAAGGACTTACGGGCTCAAAGGGACTAGCCGAAAAGATGGAAGGTGGTTATATTCTTTTTGGTTACGACGTCTTGTCGCAGACCTCTGATATTGGCGGTCCAGCATTCACGCCGTATATCAAGTTTGAACGAGTGGACACTCAAGCGAAGATGCCGGCTGGCTACAGCAGGAGCTTGTCGACATTGAATAATTTTCGAACAATCGGGTTTGAACTCAAGCCTATGCCGAATGTTGTGGTCAAGGTCGATCGCATGTGGAATACCAATGATGCGAAATCCGGACTTGATCAGTTCAATATCAACCTCGGCTACGGTTTTTAATCTGAGGAAAAATGCGAACTCTGCTGCTGCGTGCAAGGAACTCCGGACGATGGCTCCTCGTGTTCATCCTCTGGGGTTCTCTTGCAGGCAGTACGCTTGAGGCGCAGTTTGGACTCATCACACGCGAGGAGGCGCTCGCGTCAGCATTTCCTGACTCAACAAGCGTGGCTGACGAGCGTATTTTTCTGACGGATGAGCAAGCAGAACGTATTGAAGCGATTTCACGAGTCGACCTGAGTGGAAAACTTTTCGCTCGATATGTTGTTTCCAGAAATGGCATGGTGGTTGGGCGCTCGTATATAGATACCCATCAGGTCCGAACCAAGAAGGAAAGTTTGCTTGTATCCCTTGATGCAAGTGGTCGCGTCCAAAGAATCGATGTAACAGTCTTTTTGGAGCCACCCGAGTTTATTGCGGGTCCGTCGTGGATGCGCCAATTTTACGACAAGCCATTGGATCGAGACTTGGCCATTCAACGAGCAATTCGCCCGATTGCTGGCGCAACGTTGACTGCATACGCGGTCAGTGAGTCGGTTCGTCGGGTGATGGCGATGGATCAGGTGCTCACCGCTGACATGGAAACTACTCCATGACGCGCTGGGAACGCTGGGGATTCAATACATTTCACGTCATCGTGGCAGTGACCGGGTTAGTCTATTTCTATATGAAATATTTTATGTTAACCGATGATCCGTTCGCGGTGGTCAACCATCCCTGGCAGTCAACCATGTTGTCACTACACGTGATTGCCGCACCGTTTTTCGTGGCATTCTTTGGGGTGTTATTTCGGTCGCATTCGCTTAGAAAAATTTTGTCCCCAAATCCAAAAAATCGACGAAGTGGTTGGACGTCTCTAATTAGTTTCACTGTGATGGCTTTCTCGGGCTACCTGATTCAGGTAGCAGCCACACCGTTCTTGATTTCGGTGTCTATTTGGACGCATATCGCAACCAGCACGCTCTTCCTTATCGGCTATACCATTCATCTAGTTTTAGGCTCACGGTTTATTCGTTGGCCAACAGGGACACCGAACACCGCGGTTCCAGGTTCTGCCCGCCTGTCACTATGAAGGTATTTGCCGCAGGCATACTCCTGTGCCTCGCTGCTACGGCTTGCCACACTGATTCGACCAGTATTCGTGTAGAGCGGAGTGTGTTCTTGATGGGCACCGTCGCGACGTTTGCGGTTGACGTGCCCGATCGAGAGTCCGGGCTCAACCGACTGGATCGGATGGTTCGAGTAATCGAGGAAACCGAGGCTGAACTTAGTACGTGGCAGGACGACAGCGTCTTGAGTGCCTTGAACCGGCAACCGATTGCGACGTGGTTACCTCTGCCCAACAGTGTCTGTGTTCTACTCGAGCAGGTGGAGACTTGGTACCGCAGAACCAATGGTAGATTCGATCCCGCAGTGGGACGATTAATCGAGGCCTGGTCACTTCGGGACGGAGGGCGTCATCCGAGTCCAGACACCCTGGTCACGGCCAAGGCTCGTTCTGGTTTTGGTCACGTCTCTCTGGATACGGCGCGTTGTTCAGTGTCACGTTTGGCTGACGTCACTTTAGACGCCGGTGGATTTGGAAAAGGAGCGGCACTTGATCGGGTGCGACACGCTGAAACTGGGCGACTCGGTGATTGGCTGATTGATTTTGGTGGCCAAGTAGCAGTGTCGTCGACTTCGTCGAACAGGGTATGGCCGGTGGCAGTCGCGCATCCAGAACAGCGGGACGTACCGGTAGTTGAGTTACGTCTTACAGAGGGGTCACTTGCGACAACCGGCGGGTCCGAACGGGATGTATTAACTGATGAAAACAGCCAACTCGGTCACGTTATTGACCCACTGACAGGAAGGCCCGTTAGTCGGACCAGTTCAGTAACCGTTTGGCATCAAGATGCCATGGTTGCCGACATTCTTTCCACCGCGCTCTACGTCATGGGTGTCGATCAGGGTCGTGACTGGGCTGAACAGAATGGCATCGCCGCGTGTTTCTTGGTGCCCCGTGAGAGAGCCGGCGTGATTTCAGGGACTGAGGTCGACTTCGTCGCGACGACTTCCTTCCGGCAGCGGTTCTTGTAGGCGGTGGATCCCGACACCGATAGTCCCATAGGTGGCCGCGACGAACGGATTCAAGATATTAAAAAAGACGAATGGTGCGTAGGTGAGGGTCGCAACACCGAGGGTTTGTGCCATGAACGCACCGCAAGTATTCCACGGTACCAACACGGAAGTGAGTGTGCCTGAATCTTCCAGCGTGCGGGACAGGTTCTTCGGGTCCAGACGCTGACGTTTGTATTCGTTACGAAACATTCGCCCTGGCAGAACAATCGCGATGTATTGGTCTGAGGCCAATACGTTCATTCCAAAGGATGTCAAAAGCGTCGCTGAGATGAGGCTGCCCGTGCCGCGAACCGCAGTGAGGATGCGTGAGGCGATGACTTGTAGCAACCCGGTAGTCTCCATTACCGCGCCAAAAGTCATTGCACACATAATTAACCAGACGGTTGTTAACATACTTGCCATCCCGCCGCGGGAGAGCAGTTCATCCAGAGCAGCGTTGCCGGACTTGGATTCAAAGCCTCCGTACATGGCGACCCAAACACCCTTGACGAGCGAAACCGAAGTTGGCAACTCGCTGTCGCCCATGTAGCTCAAAAGGACGTCACTCTGGAATACCATGGCAAAGGCGCCGCCCAATAAGGCACCAATCAAAAGTGCAGGGAATGCTGGCACACGAGCGGTGACCAACCCCAGCACAACAATGACTGGTATGAGAAGGTGGAGACCGATCGAGAATTGAGATTCGAGAACCTCGAGGAACGAATCAATCTCAGCCGTGCCTTCTGGTTGGGACGTGAATAGTCCCACCAGTAGAAACAGGGTAAGTGCGGTCACAAAGCTTGGTGTTGTAGTCCAAACCATGTGCCGGATATGTGTGAACAGGTCAGAACCGGCAACGGCAGGGGCGAGATTCGTGGTATCGGATAGTGGCGACATTTTGTCACCGAAGTATGCGCCAGAGATCACGGCGCCCGCTGCTAACCCGAGATGCAGGTCATGGGCAGTCGCAATACCGATCAAGGCGATACCAATGGTTCCAGCTGTAGTCCACGAACTGCCCGTGGCTGTGGCGACTACGGCACAAAGCAGACAGGCGGCCGGGTAGAAAAACGACGGGGCAAGAAGCAGGAGACCATAGTAGATCATGGTTGGCACTATGCCTGCTACGATCCAGGTGCCAATCACTGAACCCACGACCAGAAGAATCAGGATGGCTCCCACCGAGACCGAAAGACCACGAGTGATTCCGTTTTCGAGGTCTTTCCAGGATTGGCCGTTATAGAGGCCGATGACGATGCAGAGACCAGCTCCAAGAATAAGGGCTATTTGATTCGGTCCCGATGAGGATTCATCTCCAAATAGATATACAGATGTGGACAAGAGACCCACTAGTAGGAAGACTGGGACCATCGCTTGCCAGATGCTCGGCGTTCGTCGGTATGGCGGAGTGCCCTCATCCATTGAAAGAGATTGTCTCTGATTTGTTGTAGTTGTTGCGAGAAACGTTGGTAGTCATCTCTGGCGTCTCGGGTTCATACGGACCAATTTTGAGTGACCGAGTATGGGCCAGTTGAGTGCATTCAGGTGCGTAGCTACCAGGCTGCCGGATTATTCGTCTCGAATTGTCGGATAATCGATTCCGAGTTGGTCGAGATAGGTTGCATGCCGAGACGGGTCATAATAAAAAGGTTCCAACTGCGGTCGAAACTCTTCCATCGTTTCCGCGTTGAGCCAAGTTGCAGGGACATCTTCTGGTCGAAGGAACGAGACATACTCTCGGTCTTTAGTCTGGACGTTATTAAAGTAATCCCAAGATTGTCTGACTAATGACGGCGACAGCAGAAGGTCGAGAACCGTCATAGCATGAACCTTGGCACCAGCTGTTGCACCCTTGTGAGCGATAGGTGTTGCCATCGCGATTGCCCGATTCCAATTGTGTCCTTGGCCGCCGGGAATGTTTGAAGGGAAGCGGAGCGAAGCAGTTGGAACGGTCCACGAAATATCCCCAATATCATCGGAACCACCACCACGTCTTTCGTCGTCAGGGATTACAGTGCGCCCTGGGGCAGCGGACAAGACTTCGGTAAGAAGACCTCGTTCGTCGACCGCATTCATCCGTTGAACCGCGCGTGCCAGACGCTGGTCGTCCTCGCTCCACTCGGGCATCCCGACCCGCAATATGTTTTGATGCATGGCCTCGGTGATTGGACGATTCATATGTTGCGGCCACGCTGCTCCAAGGACCCTGGATGTCACGGTTGTGTCGGTCATCATCGCTGCACCGTCGGCCATGGAATCGCCAATCTTCCACATGCGCATGATGTCGTCGTAATTCGTTTCGCGAAAGAAGTACCACACACTTGCTGTCGGAGGTACGACGTTTGGTTGGTCGCCGCCATTGGAGATTACATAATGCGATCTTTGTTGAATCCGCAGATGTTCCCGCCGAAAGTTCCAGCCGATATTCATCAACTCAACTGCGTCCAAGGCACTACGGCCGTCCCAGGGCGAACCTGCTCCGTGAGCACTCTCACCGGAGAACAAATATTCGACAGAGACCAGGCCGTTACCGGCACTCTCGCCCCACGTTGCAGTCATACCTGAGCTGACATGGCAGTAAAGAACCACATCCACATCATCGAATAATCCAGCCCGGACATAGAAGGCTTTTGCTCCAAGTTGTTCTTCGGCGACACCGGGCCAAAGCTTCAAAGTGCCAGTCAGGCCTTCTTGTTCCATAATTTTTTTAACTGCAAGTGCTGCGGTCACGATAACCGCTTGACCAGAGTTGTGTCCTTCACCGTGCCCCGGGGCTCCTTCGAGGAGCGGGGCGCGGTAAGCAACACCTGGTTTCTGTGAGGCTTGTGGGATGCTATCCACATCAGTTCCAAGTGCAATCACCGGTGTTCCAGAACCCCAGGTAGCCATCCACGCCGTTGGGATACCAGCTACACCTCGTTCAACCGAAAATCCGTGGTCTTCAAGTATCTCAGTGACATACCGCTGCGTTTCGTATTCCTGAAAACCGAGTTCGGAAAAACTGAAAATACTATCGACCATTTGTTGGGTAAAATCACGGCGACTTTCAACATCAAGGGCGATCTGGTCCTTAAGTCGGTCAACCTGAGGTGATGCCAGCAGTCGGGCTGGGTCTAGTTGAGGACTAGTCTCCGCGACCAACGTGAGTAAGCCTGCAAGCACTAACAAAATTGCAATACCGGTCGAACGCATCGCGGAACTCCTCAAAAGTTAAGAGAGTGGTAGACCGACTCTCACAAACGATCCTATGACATCCCGGGAGTCTATACTTGTCGCCAGTTCCATGAAATACGCCATTGTTACTTTTGGTTGTCGGGTTAACCAAGCTGATTCAACAGACATAGAGCGTCAACTGCGCGCTCAGGGCGGGCAGCGTGTCGATACGGACCAAGCTGAGGTGGTTGTTGTAAATACGTGCTCAGTAACGTCAACGGCAGATCAGGGCGCACGACAGGTTATTCGACGCATTGCACGTCAGAATCCGAATGCTCGTATTGTGTTGACCGGGTGTTATGCCACCCGCGCCGAATCGGATTTAGCTGGTATGCCGGCCGTAGAGAAGGTGGTCCCAAACCCACAAAAGCTCACAGTAGTTGCTACGACAGCGGCGCTGCTTACGGGCGGTGAACCGACGACGGCCGACCGATTTGGAGATGGCGATGGTTCATGTGGTGAGCTTATTAGTCCTGAGTCCGCCCGTACTGTTTATACCCTCCGTGTTCAGACAGGGTGTAACCAGGTGTGCTCTTATTGCATCATTCCGTCGACACGGGGTTCCGGACGAAGTATGCCGATTGACCAGGTGTCTCAAGAAGTCACGCGTATTGCATCGGAGGGTTTCAAAGAAGCGTCACTGACAGGAGTGCATATCGGATCATATGGGCGAGATTTGATTCCCCGAACAAGCTTGCTGGATCTTCTGAAGAGTCTCGACTCTCACCCTAGTGATGTTATGTTTCGTATTAGTTCGCTCGAACCGATGGATTGTAACGAGGCGGTAATCGACTTGGTTGCTAGGAGTGGACGATTTGCCCCTCACTTCCACTTACCTCTCCAGAACGCTAGTGACCAGGTGTTACGGGCGATGCGGCGTCCTTATTCGCTTGATGACTATCAGCGGTTAGTTAATATGGTTCGTAGTCGTATGCCTGATGCGGGCATTGGGTCAGACCTTGTAGTTGGCTTTCCTGGTGAAACGGTTGAGGATGTTGAAGTTAATCTGAACTATCTACCCGCCAGCCCGTTAACTTACCTACATGTTTTTCCCTACTCGGATCGACCCGGTACGGAAGCAAGTGGAATGGCAGGCAAGATAGATAAGAAGAACATTCGGGAACGGGCGCGAGCCATTCGGTCGATTGGCCGTGACTTGGCGGCTAGTTTCCGGTTGTCGCAAGTGGGGGGCGTGCGTTCAGCGATTACGATTGATGGAGGTCGGGTTGCTGTCACAGATAATTATTTAAAGGTTCAAGTGCCGATAGGGCAGCCTGAGAACCAGCGGGTGCGGGTTCGGATTACATCGTCCGGGCAGCCCCCATTAGGCGAGTTCGTTATGTGATTGGCGGATCAACGTTTGCTGTCTTCCCTTCGGCACCAGCTGAATCACTTTCGACAATCAGTTGTCCACATGCTGCCCGAATGTCGCGGCCTCGGCTCTTTCGGACGGAGACGGTCATACCTCCCTCTGACAGCGTTCGAGCAAACTGATTAATACGGATATCCGATGGTCGACGGAACGAAATCCCAGATGCTTCGTTGAGCGGAATGAGATTAACTTTTGCTTTTAGACCTCTCAGTAATGCTTGTAAGTGCCGAGCGTCTTGAGTGGAGTCGTTCACGTGGGCGAGCAGTACGTATTCGAAGGTAATTCGTCGTCTTTTCGTTAGTGGTAACTGGCGGCACGCTTCAATGATCTCTTTGAGGCCGAATGTACGATTCACAGGGACTAATCGATTTCGCAATTCTTCAGTCGAGGCATGCAGTGAAACAGCCACATTAGGCATGATGGATTCGTTGGCTAGCCGCCGGAGGCCACTTGGTACTCCTACGGTAGAAACGGTGATACGGCGGGGCGGTAGGGCGAAACCGTTCTTGTTCGTTAATATTCTTAGAGCCTTCATTGTCGCGTCATAGTTGTGTAGAGGTTCACCCATGCCCATAAGGACGACGTTAAAATTCTTCTCAGCTAGTCCAAGACTGTGAGCAAGCAGGTGGACTTGCCCCACGATTTCCCCTGCTGTCAAGTTGCGGGTAAGTTGCATTTGTCCGGTGAGACAAAAACTACATCGCATAGAGCAGCCAACTTGGGTTGACACGCAAAAGGTCTGTTTGGGTGTGTCTGGAATGAAGACAGATTCAATTAGGAGACCGTCGCTAAGCCGAAGCAGGAATTTTTCGGTTCCATCTGTCGAGCGTTGACGATTGCTTACCGTCAATGTGCCCACCACGAAACGTTTTACCAAGTGACGTCTTAACGTTAGTGACAAGTCACTCATTTGGTCGAAATCAGTAATACCTTGTTGGTAGATCCACTTGTAGATCTGATGCGCATGGAACGACCGGACCCCGAGTTCCTTCATGGCGACTTCGAGTGCAGCCGGGTCGAGTTCACAAATGTTCGTAGCTGATTTCATGGTGCCGATGTTCTGCGGCGGTGCAACATGCTGAAGGCAAGGATGTTAGCACGCGACTGATAGTTACTGTGTTTACCCTGCGGACGATGCAGGAGTTGAACAGATAGGAACAGCATGATAAAATACCCGTCTCTGTGTATTCTCATAATTCCCTTCTATACAACAGTTTGCGGGTTATGAATCGTCTTCAGTCACAGTTAAAATCCGTCTCCCTGAGATGATCGTCGAAGACGTCCTTCCCAATGGTCTCCGCGTTCTCACCGAATCGATGCCTGATGTTCGGTCAGTGAGTCTTGGTATCTGGCTTGTGCGTGGGTCTCGACATGAAGACCCGGCCCATGAGGGCATTGCTCACCTTGCGGAGCACATGCTGTTCAAAGGTACTTCCAACCGGACGGCGCGAGACATTGCGGAGGAAGTTGACTCGATCGGTGGTCAACTTGATGCGTTTACTGCCAAGGAGTACGCTAGTTATTACGTCAAGGTTCTCGATGATCATCTCCCAAGGGCCGTTGACCTTTTATCTGACTTATTGCTCCGTCCGGCTTTCCATCAGGATGACCTTGAGAAGGAGAAGAAGGTCATTCTCGAGGAAATTAAGATGGTCGAGGATATTCCGGACGATCTTGTTCACGAGGTATTTACCGAAAGTTTCTGGCCAGGACACCCTTTGGGTCGGTCGATCCTAGGATCACCAGAATCTGTTCATGGTATTTCTCAGGCGGCACTGCGAGGGTTTTTTGAACGATGTTATGTCAGTGGAAATTTGGTCGTTACAGCGGCGGGTAATATTGTTCACGAGGAGCTGCGCAATTTGATTGAAAAGGCTTTTCATTCCGTTAATGACGACCCTGATCCTTGTGGTTCTGACCCACCGACACCTCGGCCCTGTCTTGTGCTCAAGGAAAAAGAATTAGAGCAAGCCCACATCTGTATGGGTGTTACAGGACATGCGCAAGCCCACACCGATCGATACGCAAGCTTCGTACTCAACACCGTACTCGGCGGCTCAATGAGTTCTCGTCTCTTTCAAAACGTTCGAGAGAAACGGGGTTTGGCATACGCTATCAGTAGCGGTTTGATGTCGTATCAAGATACTGGCGCACTGACTGTATATGCCGGGTGTGACGCGGCAGCTGTGTCGGAAGTTGTGGATTTGGTGACTGCTGAGTTTCGTGGTCTTGCTCGCGAGCCTGTCCCCGGTTCTGAATTGCAGCGGGCGAAGGACCACCTGAAGGGAAATCTTGTGCTCGGCTTGGAGAGTACCACCAGTCGTATGTCGCAATTGGCTCGTTCAGAGATCTGTTTTGGTCGGCAGTTCGAGGTGTCGGAACACCTGTCGGCTATTGATGAAGTTTGTGCTGACGACGTGCAGCGGGTTGGAACCGAATTATTCTCGGGTGGCTCGCTTGGAGTTACAGTGCTGGGTCCTGTAGACGGAGACTTGGTATCTGATTCCCAACTTGTTTTGTAACGCGCTAAAGCTTTGGAATGATTGCTGGTCAGGTTGGCGTGAATACGTAGGCGAGGAGCATTAACCATCGCAGTTGAACTGACTGTGCTCGGCAGCGGAAGTGGCGGTAATTCAACGCTTGTAGCACACCGGTCCCAAGGTGTACTAATTGATGCAGGCTTGAGTTATCGGCAGATTGCTCGTCGGTTGAATCAGATTGGGTTCAATCCAGATTTGGTTGGTGCGATCGTAATTACCCATGGCCACGGTGACCACATGCGTGGCGCACAGATGTTTTCTCGCCGGCATAACGTGCCTGTTTATGCCACGGAGAATATTCGCACTGATTGGGGCAAAAATGATATCGCCATGTGGCGTGACCTGTGGACAAACAAGAATCAGGATATTTGCGGTTTGACTTTTTATCCGATGAAGATTTCCCATGACGCATCGGAAACTCTGGCCTTTCGGATTGACACTCTTGAAGGCGCCATTGGATTTGCGACTGACATTGGCGTCATAACACCAGAATTGGTCGATCATTTTCGAGGCTGCCGTGTAGTGATTGTGGAATCCAACCACGCGACTGAACTGTTGCGAGTTAGCCCGTATGATCAAGTGACTCGCGCGCGAATTGGGAGCGATCATGGTCACCTTTCGAATGAGGCGTTGGCCGAATTTATCCGAACAGACCTTGGTTCGAGTGTGCGGTGTTTGATTTTGGTGCACTTGAGCCAAGTGAATAACTTGCCTGAACTTGCTGAGATTTCATGCCGAGAAGCATTGGCCGAGGCTGGTCGCACGGACGTTGAGGTCATTGTTACTCAACAGAACGTTCATTCGTCGACCGTGGATTTGGCCGCCTGGTTACCTCGTGGCACTGACGTTTCTCAAGTTCAGAGTAGTCTTCCGTTCCAGGTTGATTCGAGTGAATATCCTTAACATCAGGGCTAATGGACCACAATAAACGATCGACTAATCGCAACCAGTTAATGGCGGCTTGTTCATCATGATTCCACGCTATACACCCCCTGAAATGGGTCGCATCTGGACGGACCAGCGACGGTATGAGACGTGGTTGTCGGTGGAGTGCGCCGCGGCCGACGCTATGGCCGTGCACGGTTTGATTCCGGCTGATGCCGCCCGCGACATACGCGAGCGAGGAAAAGTTGACGCGGATCGTGTTGATGAAATTGAACGGACGACACGACATGACGTGATTGCCTTTACAACAGCCGTTGCAGAACATGTTGGTCCTTCGGCTCGCTGGTTGCATTTCGGTCTGACGTCGTCTGATGTGCTTGATACAGCCCAGGCCCTTCAGTTGCGGGAGTCCTGCGATCTTTTGCTTTCCGACGTGGACAAGTTGTTGGATGCAATTCGGGACAGGGCATTTGATCACAAACACACGCCCATGATCGGTCGTACACACGGGGTTCATGCTGAGCCAATGACCTTTGGTTTGAAGCTTGCTCTGTGGTTCGACGAATTAGTTCGCGACCGCGAGCGTTTAACGCGAGCACGAGAGGCTATCAGCGTCGGGAAGATTTCAGGCGCGGTGGGAACTTATGCCCATCTCGACCCAGGGATCGAGCAATCGGTGTGCGACCAGCTTGGGCTTCGTCCGGCGCCTGTGGCGTCCCAAGTTATCCAACGCGACCGTCACGCGGAATTGCTGTCGGTACTTTCTATTACAGCTGCGTCACTCGAAACGTTCGCTCTTGAGATTCGTGGCCTTCAGAAGACTGAAATCGGTGAGGTTGAGGAGCCATTTGCCAAGGGGCAAAAAGGTTCTTCTGCCATGCCGCACAAACGAAATCCGATTGGGTGCGAGCAGATTACGGGACTGGCCCGCTTAGTCAGAGCGAATGCTCTGGCGGCGATGGAGAATATTGCACTTTGGCATGAGCGAGACATTTCGCACTCGTCGGTGGAGCGGGTAATTTTTCCCGACAGCTTCTGCAGTCTTGATCATATGGTTCGACGATTTACTGGTATTGTGCGCGACCTTGTTGTTTATCCAGAACGAATGCTCGAAAATTTGGATCGGTCGCGTGGTGTCGTCTTTTCAGGAACGGTTCTCTTGGAACTTGCGCGCCGCGGCGTTTCACGTGAGGAAGCCTACACGTGGGTCCAGCGAAACGCCATGCGCTCACACGATGAGCATCTCGACTTCAAAGAACTACTAAGGAAGGATAAGGATGTCTCCCGGATGCTACCGCTCGATGACATTGATGAGGTTTTTGATCTCAAGGTGCAGTTGCGCCATGTAGATTCAATTTTTGACCGTGTTTTTGGAGATCGATAAACGTGAAGGCCAAAGTTTATGTGACGTTAAAGCCGTCGATTTTGGACCCGCAAGGGAAAACGATCGCACAAGCACTACACACGATGGGATACGACACTATTAACGATGTCCGGCAAGGAAAATTCTTTGAACTCGATATCGATATTGACTCGGCTGAAGCTATGCGGAAGACGGCATTGGAAGTTGCAGAGCGGGTGTTGGCAAATCCGGTAATTGAGAATTGCCGGGTGGAGGTGGAATGAAATTTGCCGTCATAGTGTTCCCCGGTTCCAATTGCGACCACGATACGTATCATGCAGTGACGGATGTACTCGGCCAGAAGGCCGAATTGATATGGCACGGTGACACGGACCTACGAGGAGCAGATGTGGTGGTGTTACCGGGTGGATTCTCTTACGGTGACTACCTTCGAAGCGGTGCCATTGCCAGATTCTCGCCCGTGATGAGATGTGTAGCTGAATTTGCTAAAACAGGTGGTCCGGTACTGGGGATCTGCAATGGATTTCAGGTTCTTCTGGAGGCAGGATTACTTCCCGGCAGTATGCGCCGTAACAAGAGACTCGAATTTATCTGCGAACA
>CEUS01075170.1_pt1 | contig 23237 bp, 20 predicted proteins | sample 427031 | NCBI WGS metagenome assembly CEUS01 (sample SAMEA2622837, study PRJEB7988) | marine metagenome | biome: marine biome (ENVO:00000447); feature: marine epipelagic mixed layer (ENVO:xxxxxxxxx); material: "saline water (ENVO:00002010), including plankton (ENVO:xxxxxxxx)" | depth 140 m | reverse complement strand
ATTCGATGAATACCGTGCCGAAACCGCTTCAAACTTCGATGTAGAACAAATCGAATCCCCTTCACAATTCGATAACTACCCCGCCGCAGACTGCCAATTACAAGCCTACCTAGTCGAGCCAACCTACGACAACCCGTCAGCATAATCGCCAGCGTCCTTCTAGCGACACGGGCAGGTCGCTTGATAAACATTCTTAATAACTGTTTCCGAGTCTGACGGAGGAACCGACTACCCCGACTCCTTGTTACTTCTCCCATCCTTAGGACAGCTCGGCGTAACACTCGACCCCACCGGCGCACGGCAATGCCGACTGGTATCAACAATTCCCAAAACCGAACCAACGGAATAGCTGCATGAACGACCACAAATACGAGTGGGCGAATCGCAGTCATGACTCCGTCGGCGACACGTTCATGGGGAGTCCTCCGCTTTTGTTTTTTCGCTCGAGGGATGGGTTTGCGGCTGGTTGGCTTCGAACCGGACAACCGACCGATAACATATGCTGCTGCACGAGCTGGATAGAGAGCCGAAAAGAACGGACGAGGTGTAACAGCCAGATCAGCGAGTGCCTCAATTTCACTCGCCAATATTGGCGACACTTCCTTGCTTATCCCTCTCGGCCGAAGAAACGCCTCCGTAAACTTTTGACTCTTTGGATCTGGACGTTCGCCGGCTCGAAGTCGTTCCCGAATTACTTTGATAAATTCTTCCGTGGTCGTAGCCGTATACAACAGACCACCGCCAGCTCTGAGCAGATGGTCAAAGTGAAGCGTGCCCCCTTGGGAGTGAGCAAACTCCGGCACGACTGGTGAACACACAGGTCGTCCTACGATACCAGCTTCAACCATCCCGCTACTGTTAACGCCCGTAACAACCCTACTGTGGTAGATGGAATGGAAATAGTCCAATCTATTCTCTGCGCCAAAGAAGTCCCACAGAGAATCCTTACCATCATCCGGTACGCTCTCCAACGGTGGCCAGAATGAGAGGTTTTCAAATCGTAGAGGTTGACGTTCACGGACTCGCCAGGCCTCACGAGTGACGGAAACTTCCGTTGACGAGACTGAGCCATTAGAAGCACCCGCCGCACTAGAGCGCTCGAAAGCCCTCCAGTGGCGAATATTAGTCGGATGCGGACGCACCAACACACCTATTTTACGCATGTCTAGATCCGGTGCGTGTCGGAGTTCTTCGACGAACTGCAACATAAACAAAGCCTCATCAGGTGCAATGAATCGAGACGATCCAACATACAGAATGAACGGATATTGCGGATTCAAGCCAACCTTCTTACAGAAGCTTTCGCGTGATTCTGTTTCAGTAGTCTCAAACCAGTGATCAAAAATTTGCGCACCCGATACGACAACTTGTTCGCGCTTGACACCATGCAATTCAATTGCTTCTTGTCTCTGCGACTCGTTCCAGACAAATACTCGGTCTGGGATTTCACGGATCAAGCCTTTGTTCGTCAGGTTATCCCAACTCGCAACGCACAGGCCTGTAGGAATACCGAGAGCTTTCGCTGCCTTAATATGCTCCACTTGGGAGGATCCAACGTCGATAAGCGGCGTCACAAGAAAAACATCGGGTTTCTGATCTCTAAGAAACGCAAGGGCATCTTCGTTCACGGGCATCGCGCGATCCAGCCACGACAGCAACCATAGGCACGTCCGGCGAGACCACGAACCAAAAACGGCGAAGATGTTGGCGAACCACTCTCCGCCTAATGGAGTCTTGGAAGCAACACGTTTCCGTAACTCCGTTGAAGACCTATATCTGGGATCAAGGTAACGAATGTAATCCTGTGTAACTCGGATAGGAAGTGCAGCAGACGTCCACACACTGGGTTTGCTTTTGGGCCATAGACCATAGGTTATATTGGAATGCTCTGCCATCAGGCGATCGAGGGTCGACTTTTCCCGAAGTTTGTTGCGGGCAGTCAGAACTGCAATATGTATCTGATGGCCTTGTGCGGATAGGTGTCGAACCGTCCGATCATAATTTCGAACGAATCCTACATGCGCGAGGCTAAAAACGATTTTCACGATGAGTAGTTGTTTGGATGGCCTGTTTGGTCGTCAAGCCTTTAGATATACGAACGAATACCTGTATCAAGATCCGTGAACGACATTCCTGGCAAGACGCGTCGCAAGGTCGATATATCGAACACTAAATCGAACTCCCGAGTGGTATCAGCCGCTGTCCGCACGACACCCCCAGTCTTTCCGAATGCTCGGCATACGGCTTCCCCAATCGACAAAACCCGATTACTTTTACCCGTTCCTACATTGATTACACCATGATGTGTAGTAGCCAGCAGTTCAACGACGACCTGTGACAAATCAGGAAGAAATACATAATCACGAAGTGTGCCACCGTCGCCTGTCACCGTTACAGAACCATTTTCTTTAAGGGAGCAAACCATCTTTCCGATAATGCTGTGGTCATTCGGCCACGCGCCGTAGATTCCAGGAATCCTGAGCACCGTCACCGGACACGCCACTTGACCAGACGACAACAACGACCACTCTCCGATGTACTTGGCAACACCGTACCAAGAATCAGGATCGATTCGGGTGTCCTCTGTAATCGGCGTTGGAGGGCGACACCCATATACCTCGGCAGTGCTGAAATGGATGATCCTTGTGACTTTCGCACACTTGTGATGTTGTACAAGATTATAGGTGAGCGCCGTATTTTCTAGATAAGCTTCATAGCTAAGAGCCTTCCATTTATTGATGACTGCACAAAATATCACCACCACTGGCACATCAGATAGGGACCGAAACATTCGCTCAACGGCTTCTGAGTCTCGAAAATCACAATCCGAAGATGATGGAGCGTAAACGACATACCCACGTCGCCTCAACTCGATCAGAAGGTGTGCCCCAATATAACTTGTAGCGCCAACGAGAAGAACGTTCTTCGCGCCAGCGGCTGATGACGTCATAGCCTATCGTAGTCCGCCTCGAAATACCGTTCTACCCAAGATGCTCCGATATACCCATTGCCGAGAAAGCCCCGGTCAGCCCCCCATTTCCGTACATAGGGCAGGCCCCCGAGCCGCTCACGCTTATCGAGAGCGACAGCAAGGGCAGTGACCTGCTCCCGATAGGCTTTCTGTTTTGAGGTTGCCACCCATCCATTGCGAAGACCGGCAACCATTTCGCGCACAACTTCTAAGATATCATCTGGGGTGTTGTCTACATACTGAAACGATGTGAGCTGTCTCATCTTACTCAGGTATCGGTGTGTCAGCATATCGTTAAGTCTGAGCGGCTGACCCGTTAACCGGTCGAAAACGTGTTTGAGGACATAAAGACGATCCTTGCGAACTGGGTACCCACTCACAGGGTCCGTGGCATTTACTAGCACCGAAGGTGTGTTGGTGAGGTAACTAACTGAATAGGGACCGGACTCCCCACACAGAACGAACTTACTCTGCCACAAGCAATACAGTTCCATCGCCGCTGTCCGCAGGGAGGACGTCGCCAAGTCAAATACCCCTGTCCTTCGGTACGGAGCCATGAGTGGGTCCCCTAACCGCACCACCGCAAATCCTTCATTGACCAAGAAGTCGATGGCCTTCGAGTAGGAATCGATTTTTGCATTCCTCACGACATCGGTACGCTGGTCAACACGGCGACCTTCCAACAACTTGACGTTAGCGTCTTGCATTTCCTCGCCACTGTGAAACCCAGATTCACGAGCGTGAACCGTTACCATCGGTGTATCTGGCTGTACGCCGAGTTTGGCTAACCGCTCTACAACATCAACACACACATCGGACGGGAGACTGATATCGACTGGATAATCGATGTTCCGACGTACTAAATAGAGTTTTGCGGTCTTCATACTAGCGAATTCGTCAGTGTAAGGATTTTGACGCGACTTACCTGGGTGGTCTCGAAACAGCACTTGATGCCCTCGGACATCGAACCAGAGACTAACTTCCTTGGACCATCGAATCAGCGTGGCAGGAAGATATCTTCGTTGTGCATATAGGTGAGCTTCGAACGCCAATTTGTTGCATAGTTCAATCCAGAATGCTTCATATTCCGTGAATTTCCAGAGCAGTTTGAACCACAACGATCGCCACCCGGTGCAGTGCACATTGTCGATACCATTAGCTTCAAGTTTAAAGAGTGCCGGATTTACGACCGGGTTCGGCTGCAAAGTATATAACCGCATACCCGTAAGACGACTAAATGTAAGCGCCATCAACATTTCAAGAGCGCAGTGTCCGTAGTGGCGACCAGACGGAAGACAGATCAGCGCAGGCTGACCACGAACGGAGGTCTTCCGTAGATATTGGATATAGCCCATGTAATTTTCCGGGAAAAGACGTTCTGTCTAACTAGACTATTTTCGATAGAACGCGTGCACACACTCGAGCACATAATCCAATTGCTGAGGGGTAACGTGCTGATGCGCTGGAATGGTCAATATTTCAGAGGCTTGTTGTTCACATTCAGGAAAAGACCCAATTCCATAGCCAAAATCCTTCGCGGCGTCCTGAAGATGAAGAGGAATTGGATAGTGCACACGACATTCGATTTCACGAGCCGCAAGGTAGGCCATCAGTTCATCTCGCCGCGTCGCACGAACGAGATAAAGTTGATACACCTCACGATATGCTTCCGGCCGTTCCGGTGGCGAGATGTAATCGGCCAAGTCGCGCAATCCTTCATCCAATTGTCTCGCATTTTCGTTACGCCTCGAGATCAGTGTTTCCATTGAATCCAAGAGCCGACTTGCTACGATAGCTTGTACGGGCTGAAGTCTCTCATTGATTCCCCAGAACGCAACATGATCGCGGTCGACCAAGCCATGATTACGATATAGCCTTAACCAAGCGGCAATCTCATCGTCATTAGTTACAACGATGCCACCGTCTCCCCAAACGTTTAACGGCTTCAACGGATGCATGCTAAAGGCGTTGACGTGGCCGAACGTGCCTACGCACCGGCCACCGACCTTAGCCCCAACGGCAGGGCACGCATCTTCCACCACTTTTAGTTGGTGTTCGGAAGCAATGTCCATGACGCGCTCGATATCGCACGGACATCCAGCCCAGTGCACCGGAACAATTCCTCTCGTGCGCGAGGTTATCGCCGCAGGAATATGATCGACATCGATTTGATAACGGTCGTCGCAATCGACAAACACCGGCTTTGCTCCAACAGCGACAATGGCCCCGACGGTCGCTACAAATGTGTTGGGCACCGTGATGACTTCGTCGCCAGGCCTAATTCCAGCCGCCCGAAGCGCAAGAATTAACGCACCTGTGCCGGTATTCGTGCCGACTGCGTGTTTGACGCCAATGTACTCGGCAAATTTGCTCTCAAATGCTTCCACGTAGGGGCCAATGGTGAACTCTCCAGTCGACACCCATTGGCGTAGGTCGTCGAAATAAGCATCGACATCAGAGAATTGTTGGTCCAGATATGCGTAGCGAACGGGCGTCACAGCAGCTGTGTTGTTATCAGTCATCCATAAAATTCCGTAATTAACTCAATTATCCGGTCCTGGTCTGAGGTCACCAAACCTGGATAGAGTGGCAGGCTCAAGATCCGATTCGCCTGTTGACTTACAACAGGGAAAGCATCAGGACCATACCCCAATGACCGAGCCGCCGGCTGTCTGTGAATAGGGGTGGGGTAATGAACGATTGCTTCCACACCGTTAGCCCGAAGATGTTTCTGAAGGTCATCACGGCGATCGCATTGAATGGCATAAGTCTGGTAAACGTGCCGCTCACCCGCACCCTCGACCGGAACGGTCACCGACGAAGCGAGCGCCGCATTGTATCTAAATGCCAGCCGCCGGCGCTCCTCGGTCCACGTTTCCAGATAGCCCGCCTGAATCCTCAGAAAGGCCGCTTGCAAGGCGTCCAAACGCTCATTGCCGCCCCAGAATTCACAAGTGTTTCGATCGCGGAGCCCGTGACTTCTGGCGGGAACCAATCGTCCCGCGAGGTCTGAATCATTTGTTGTAACGATACCGGCATCTCCGAATGCATGGAGGTTCTTCAGTGGATGCAGACTGAACGCTGCCGCGCGTCCCCAACTACCGACACGACACCCCTCCAATTGGGCGCCAACGGCCTGTGCAGCATCCTCAAGTACAAACATTTGATGGCGCTCTGCGATTTCGATAATTTCAGGCATCCGAGCAGGACGACCGGTCAGGTGAACTGGAACCACACCTCGCGTTCGAGGTGTAATTGCTTCTTCAATTGCAGCGGGATCGAGATTCATGTCTGCGCCGACATCTGCAAACACCGGACGTCCACCCACCCGCGCAATAGCCGATGCCGATGCAATATACGAGTTCGGTGCAGTGATAACTTCATCTCCATCCGATAAGCCGAATGCTTCAAGAGTTAGCTCTAAAGCAGCGGTTCCACTAGCCACTCCAACGGCATGCTTCGCGCCACAGTATTCGGCAAACCATTGCTCGAAAGCTGAAACTTCAGGACCAAGAATGAACTGTCCACTATCCAACACCTGCTGAAAAACGCGAAACAACTCGTCCCGCAATTCTGGTTCGCGCGGTATCAAATTCGCATAACGAATATCGAATGGCATGTGACTTACGCCCGCAGAACAAACTCAGAAGACTCGTTTCGCAAGAAATCCAGGTGCTGCTGGCCCCATCGGACCATTCGTCCGAGACCATCAGCCAGGCTAATCTCTTGTTCCCACCCGAGTTCTTGCTTGATAGCCGAACTATCCAGCCAGTATTGTGAATCTTCTCCTTCTCGACCAGGTGTAATTTCACAGAGGTCTTCAAAGGGCATACCAAGCGCGTCAGCCACTCCAGCGACCAAATCGCGAATGGAGATTGGTTCGGGTGGGCCTACGTTGTAGATTCGACCCAAGGGAGCCTTTTGCACCATTAAATACAATGCAACGGCTAAGTCTCTCGCGTGGAAGTACGATTTTCGTGCTTTGCCTCCACCCTGAAGCGGCAGCTTCTGATTTGTCAAACCGGCCACAACAGCACGCGGTACTACTCTGTACATCTGTTGCCCTTCACCGTAAGCGTTCGATGGACGGATGATATTCATTGGGAACTGGCGTACATCAAACATCGAAAGGAGGTGTAGATCTCCAGCCATCTTGGACACACCGTAGGGACTGCTCGGTAGAAGAGGTGCATCTTCTCTGGCTGGTGCATCAACAGCGCCATAAAGTTCAGAACTTCCTACATGGATATACCGCTGGAGATAATCACGCTCCGCTAGTCCTTCAACGATCTTCGCGAGAGCCGTAACGTTACTGTCGTAAAAACGCCACGACTTTGTCCATGAGGCGCCGTGCGCCAACGCAGCAAAGTTCATGATGATTTCAGGCTTGGCGCGGTCAAATAATTCAAACAAGCGATCCTGTTCATACACGAGGTGGATCTGTTGATATTCGTACCGCGCGTCACCCACACCAAGACCAAGTGAATAAGCCTCGGGTTTCTCTGGGTTCCGACCCACGCAAATCACCGAGCGGGTATCCTGCTGTTCGAGTAGGTACTGAGCTGTATGGACACCGAAGACACCGTTTCCGCCTAAAATCACATATGTATTCAATCCTTATTCTCCCTACTTAAATCTACTTCGTTGCCGTTGATAGCATCCTGTTAGAAAGGTCCGGTAAAACTTGGGTCAGGCACATCAAGGGGTTGACCAACTTCGTCTGGTAATAACGTCGATGATACAGGCTCTATCTGCATCATTTCAGCCGCCGAGGCTAACACATCAACTGCACGCGGATAATAGTTTTTCGTAAGCGCTGGCGACGTTGGTACCGGACACTCCGGAAAACCAACTCGACGTGGCGCCACCTTAAGCTCCCCCCACAGATGTTCTGCAACCGTAGCCACAACCTCGGCTCCAAACCCCATAGTCTTCCAGCTCATGTCAACGAATAGTAAACGCCCGGTCTTGTGCACGGACTCAAGTACCAAGTCTTCATCCCACGGCCGAATCGACCGGAGGTCAACTACCTCGGCCTCAACGCCGATCGCTGCCAAGGCATCAGCCGCGCGCAGTGCTTCAAGTGTCATGTACGAGCACGATACGATCGTAAGGTCACTTCCGTCCCGCAACACTCGAGCCTGACCAAGCGGTACATGGTAAACCGATTCAGGTACTGGACCACTGACGTTATATAGCCACCGATGCTCCACACAGATCACGGGATTGTCATCCTCGACACTTGAAATCAGTAATCCCTTAGCGTCGTATGGTGTCGCTGGAACAACAACTCGTAAGCCAGGAACGTGTGCAAACCAACTGTGCAGACTCTGGGAATGTTGCGGCCCTTGTCCCCATCCGCGACCAACCAGCATTCGAATAACGAGCGGAACTCGCATTTGCCCCGCGAACATGTAATGCCATTTTGCCGCCTGGTTCACAATCTGTTCGATGGCAAGCAGAGCAAAATCGAGTCGTTGATGAACCATGATCGGCCGTGTGCCCATTAAGGCGGACCCAATAGCAACACCGGTCATTCCATTCTCAGACGCGGGCATATCCGTCACGCGATCGGCACCGAATTTTTCCTGAAGTCCGGCAGTCGTGCCGAACACCCCTTTCGGATCAGGCACCCCAAGTCCTAGCAAATGCACCGATGGGTCCCGTTCCATACAAAGGTCGGTTGCTTCGTGAATGGCTTGAGAATACTTAAGTTGTCTTTCCATTGCCTTAGGTGGGTCAGCTGGCATAGACATTCGCCGTCATGTTTTTCACGTCTGGAAAGGGCGATCGTTTCGCAAAGTCGACCGCATCCTCAATTTCCCTGTTGAGATCTTCTTTCAACTGAACGAGGGCATTCTCCGTAAGCAAATCAACCTTCCTCAGATTGTTCTCCATCTGCTGAATTGGGCACCGTTTCTGCCACGCCTCAAATTCATCACGGGTACGGTAGCCAAGATCGTTGTCATCGTTGGGCCCACAATGCTCTAGCCAGCGATAGGTCATCAATTCAAGAAAGGATGGCCCCAACCCCGCACGTGCTCGACGGATTGCTTCGCCCGCCAACGAAAAAATTTCTAGCACATCATTTCCGTCAGACTGCCTCGTCCAGATGCCGTGTCCCTTCGCCACGTCAGACACTGTGGTCTGATCTGGCCTGCGGACAGCTAAGGGCGAATAGACAGAATACATATTGTTCTCACACACAAACACGACCGGTAACTTCCTGAGGACGGCAAAATTGACTGCTTCGTGAAAAACACCCTCTTCAACAGCAGCCTCTCCAAAGAAGCTCACGACCACCTGTGATTTTTGTTTCAACGCTGCCCCCCACGCGGCACCCACGGCGATCGGAATTGTAGAACCCATAATTGGTACGGCACCCAAGAAACCTGCCTCAAGGTCAACTAAGTGCATGGACCCGCCGATTCCGGCCGAGCATCCCGTTTCCTTGCCATAGAGTTCTGCCACCATCGCTTTAATGTCTCCCCCTTTCGCAAGATAGTGCCCGTGAGATCGATGCGCACTCAACGCCAGGTCCTCCCGCAGAAGGTGAGCACACACACCGACTGGTGGGGCTTCTTGTCCGATCGACAGGTGCACAGGACATCGCATTTCCTGCTCTGGGTATAATTCCGCAATTTTTTCTTCAAGCATGCGGATACGTAACATTTGGCGATACAACTCGACCTGCATCTTCGAGTTCACATCGGCTACGCCACCCTCATGCATAGATTCACCCCCCACAATAGCTTTATCCTTCATGCAGGTCTCTACAGAAAAACCAAACGCATGGTACATTCCATGCGACACTCACTCGGCAAGGGTCCAATAATAATCTCCCGTATACCCAGCCTCGTGGAACAACGATTTCCATGCTTCAGGTGCCAAGCAAGTCAATGCCGTAAGCACCCAACGTTCAAGGTTCTTTCGATGTTCGTCAGTAAGCCACGAATCAACTTGAATGTACTTATGCCGGCGACTAACCCGCTGAATCTCTCGGGTTGCCTCTAAACACCTATCTCTGGGGAGATTATGAATCGTATTGATCGATACAACGAGGTCGAAGGAATTATCTGGATATGGCAGCTGCTCGGCATTACCGACGGATAGGCGAGAGGAAACATCGTCCATAGACTGTTCGACCGCGTACTCTGAGATATCAACACCATAAACATCCACGCCTGGAACAACCTGTAGGAGATCGTGCAGCATAAATCCCTTCGCGCACCCGACATCCAGAATCCGATCACCAGGTGCAAGCTGGTAGAAGTCCTTAAATCGTCGCGCGACAGCTATCCAACGCCCATCATATCGATAGCCGCCGTACCCTTGGGTTCGGTCGCCATCAAAATACTCTCGGCCAAATCGCCTGGCAATGATTCGGTTGTTGGGGTCAGCAGACCGATTCGCACTAATTGGCCGTTTCGCACGCGGGTAAGAATCAAGAAGATTGATTTCTGTCATACATGATGCTCACGCTGCACCTGAGCAGCAACAATCGAGCGGTCCCACAGATCGGCCAGAAATTCAGGCTGTCGCAGTGTCGATGCATCTTCTCGTCTGACAAACTTTAAATCCTGCCCCTCAAAGCATCGCACCGGTTGCTTTTCGTCATACAAAGCCCAAAACACCGTGAGCTGGTACTGATTGCCTTTATCCGTTTCGACGTCACACGAGAGCAACCAATACAGATCTTTACATTGATAAGCGGTTTCTTCAAAAAACTCCCGGCGGGCACACTGTTCAATGGTTTCGCTAGGTTCTCGGTGCCCTCCAGGGAGAACCCATAATCCTGCATGATTCAAACCTGGCTTGTCATCTCGATGCTGAAGTAAAACCGAGTTGTTCTCACGAAGGAGGGCGACGGCCGCTACGTCGGTCAAAGAAGCTCGGTAATTCACGAGAGGGTCTGAAAGATGGGCTTTGATATATGCAATACTTCTTCCCTGGGCTCAATGGCCAAACATTTCATCACTGTTTTACTCAATAACGCGAACCTCTTCTTAGTAGACGGCCACATCTCACTTCCTGTCAATAACCGTAGACGCGCTGGCATCTCGTTTCTCATCATAGGTATGTACGATCAAGCCTCAGCCTAGCCAGACAATGCGCATCCTATACTGATGCAGCATGGAGTCAATTCGCAGACGCTGCAGGAGTACCCACCCGACGGTATACAAACCCTAACCTGCTACAGCGCTCTCCATCGAGCACGCCATAGGGATCAAGAATAAGGCGACCGCGCATCACGTCCATGACGGTTTCCAGTTCAACCACCTGAAACTCAGGCCACGGCGTCATAACCGCGAGCACATCAGCACCCTTAACAGCTTCAAGCGCGCTACTTGCTCCGAACATATTCTCTGGCGCAACGCTACCGAGGCGCACCTTCGGGTCATACGCCCGAACGTCAACTTCGCCCAGTGACTCGATCAGTGCACAGCCAGGAGAATGCTTCGTTGACCCCGTCCCCACCTTGTAGGCAAGTCCCCACACAGCGACGAGGCCATCGTCCCGTGAAGTGAGCTCAGGTTCAAGTAACCGATATACCCAATCCCGACGATACGCGCTATCCACCAGCCATGTGTCGACAATTTCAGCATGGGTATTGTGTTCAGCGGCTAGACCCCGAATAGTCACCAAGTCTCGCAAGAGATTCGTCCCGCCAATACCCAGTCCAGGACTCAAATAGGCCTTCGAACCAATCCGCGCATCGAGTCTCAATGCCGGTATAACTTCCGCCCACTCTGCGCCCACGACCTCGCAGACCTCAGCCAACATGTTTGTGGTCGTGACAGACGAAACTAGGAACATATTTACTGCGATCTTGGCAAGCTCGGAGCTTTCATACCGCATCGGAAGAATTGGACAATCAAACGAACCTAGAAATTTGGCGTAAGCATCAGGTAGCGTAGTTTCAGCACTGACGCACCCAATAATAAAACGCTCAGGATGCAGTGCACGCTCGACCGCCCTACCAAATATCAAGGTTTCAACCTGACAGAAGAGACGGTCTGGTGAAACATCATAAGCACCCGTCGAGTAAACCAGAGAACGCGTGAAGCCCGGTGGAATCTGACTTAACAAAACAACCGTCGTATCTGGAGCTACGTGTCTCACAATCTTTTCGAACAACTGCCGGACGCCCGTCAAGTCACTATGCCCGTCAACATCAACCGGCACATCAAGCGTGAGAAACACCAGATCACACGACTCCAACACGCTCGCTGAACTCTCAAAGACGAGGCGCTCAACGTGCCGGGAGATCAAATCGTTTAATTCTGGTTCGACTACTGGTGGTTGAGCAGCACGTAACTGCTGGCACAAGACAGCATCTGAATCGTAGGCGATAACCTTAAAGCCCTTCGCGGCGGCAGCAACACTTGACACGATCCCGAGATGGGATAAACCAGCAAACCCAACTACAGGACTTCCATTCATGACTCAGCCACACTTGAGGCACTGTAAGCATCGGAACTAGACAAGGAAGTTTCATCAAGCGATTGGCCAAGGTGTCTCATTATCGAATTGATCCAAATATCATTATCAATATTGGTTGAAGCCGTGCCACAGAGCCCCCTAAAGTACTCGTACTCTGCCTTCCATGTTGGGTCCGACTGAATCAGCGTCTGGGACTCTTCCGGTGGTTTACCACTCGGAAGAACTCTACGACGAACCGTTAAAGTGCTAGGACCCCATTTACACAGGCAGTCCACGTGCATGCTGCCTGTCTCACCGTAGACATCCCAAGAAAAACTGTTTCGCCAAGACATCAATGTGGCTTCTAGTTGTATGACCGGCCGTCCAGAAAATCCAAACCCAACGTGATCAAACGAAGCGTTCTCAAATCGATTCGCGCTCCACACGTCTGGCAAACCTTGGGGACGACCGAAACAAAACAGCGCTAGATCCAGAAGGTGAGAGCCAAGATCAGCTACAACACCTAACCCTCGATCACGCCACGGTGAATTTCTAACGTCTCGGGCAGTTCCATTCCCATAGAATCCCCTCACTAAGTAAATTTCACCGATGTGCTGGGTCGCTACGCACTCTTTCAGCCGAACCAGATGCGGTTCGAAACGGTGATTGTAAGCGGTGTAACATGTAGCCCCTGTCCGACGACAAATCTCATTAAGGCCCATCAGTACATCATCGTCCACGGCAAGTAAGGGCTTTTCGACAAGAACATGTTTTCCAGAGTTGAGCAGATACTCTACGATCGGAATTTTCACGTCGTCAGGGGTGCACACACAGGCAGCATCATAGTTCTCGACCGAAATTTTTTCGATAGCAGTAAAATCCGCACCGCCTGCTACTGGATCGACGGTCGCTACCACGTCGGTTCCAGCTATTCGTCGTCGCTTCTGCCCTTGCACGCCCATACCGACGATGACCAATCTCATCTATAACCTACCTGCCGCTCGATCAATTCCATCTTTGCCAACACTTCCTCTGGGCTAACTGGGCAGTTACCGTCTCTTTCGCACTCAACGGCAGCCGCCAGACTCCCAATGATCGACGCCTGTACAGGACATCGACTCGCAGTCATACTTAACGCTCCGTAGGATAGAAGTGCGTCGCCAGCCCCCACCGGATCGACCAAGTTAGTAGCAAAACTATCGATCGCGAAAAAAGCTCGTACGTCGTCGGTACCATCCCTATATGTGATAATGCCTCGGTCGCCTGCCTTTAGGATCAATGTTTTACACCGTGCCCGTTTGTAGAGTTCAAGCGCCAACGGTCGAATCACAGAGTCCTGGTCACCAAGGGCAAAACGCGCTTCCTTTTCGTTGGGCGTTATGAGATCAAAATCCGAAAACTCTAGAATGTTTCCCCACCGACTCGCCACCTGACTGTCCGCGATTCTGAGAGCATTCGAGCGTAAAGCGTCGATGAATATCGGTGTCGTTTCGCGATTAAAAATACCGTGCCGAAAATCACTAAACACATAAGCGTCCACCGATTGGTCGCGCAGATACGCCGTGATTTCATCTCGGATTGATTTTGAGATGGATCGATTGTCGACTTTGTCGACCTTGAGAAGGCGGTAGTTGTCAGCAATAAAGACGTTCTTTTGTGTTGTGGGACGCGTCGTATCTACAATGGCTTGGCAAGTAATCCCACGATCCTCCATTTCCTTAAGCACGAAATCCTTTCGCGCATCTTCTCCTAAAACAGTCGTAAAGACGACGTTGGCACCGGCTTCTCTGAGATGTTTTGCAACCACCGCAGCACCACCAACGAAATCGACTTCACGCTCATATCGAAGACTCAGTGTCGGCGTTTTACTTGTAGTAGCGCCATTGTTTGAACCGTAGATATATGAGTCAACGATCGTGTCACCTAGAACATGGACCCGAAGGTCTCTAAACTTGGCTAGAGTTGACCTCAAATCATCAAACCGGATGGATTCCGATCCCATCAGCGCATGCAGTTTTTCGCCAGCGATATTCGGACGCGCCTGCTCAATAAACGCGGACGACGAAAATACGACATCTCCTGGTGTGAAGATCGGCTCGCCACCAAAATTATTCAGCGCATCAATCTCTTCTTGAGTCTTCGGCTGAACCTCACCATCAAAGTATTCATAACCTTTCGCAAAGTAGTCAGGCTGGAGGATGTGGATGTTTTCGACCGGGGTTTCATTTTCGTCAATTAGCACATAGTCGACCATTTCGAGCGCTGCGAGATTCATCGCGCGAAGTTGCTGAGGTACAAATGGACGAAAGTGAGCCTTAGCGATATAAGCATCGCAGGTAAGGCTAGCGATGAGAATGTCCGCTTTACTCTTCGCGTACATCAGATGTCGAACGTGGCCAGGATGCACAAGGTCAAACGTGCCATGACACATGATAACTTTGCGATCCCGAGGCCGTAACCCTATAGCGCCAAGAAGTTCATCGCGCGTCTTGATCTTGCGGCGATACATTTCCTCGTGTGTTCGATCAGTCATCATTTTTTACCGACAATGTAGCGAACCAACTTCGTGTCGCAGCTTCGATTGACTCCGGATCCCAGACAGGCGCATCTCGCCAATATTCGATGCAATCCACCATAGTAGCCACGCCCTCCTCGAAAGACACACGGGGCTCCCAATCGAGCTCCGCATGAATCTTTTCGATATCTGCCCACGTGCAGTCAGGCTCTCCAGGCCGTTTCGGCAGGTGTAAGACTTCTCCGCCAAGTAACTCCACCAACCGATTCACGGACTGAGGACGCCCCGCACCGACGTTATAAACCTGCTGATGGCGTTTTGATTCTGCCGCCAGGAAGAACGCACGAACCAAGTCCGTAACAAAAACAAAGTCGCGAGTTTGCTTTCCATCTCCAACAACTGTGAACGGTTTTCCCGCCAGTTTCTGAGCAAGAAAAACACCGAAAACAGCTCCGTATGCACCAGTAGTTCTGGACCGTGGACCATACGCGTTAAAGATTCGTATCGAGACCACCGGCAGATTGTAGAGACCGCCCCAATGAAGCACAGCCTCTTCTCCCTGGTATTTACTGAGTGCGTACGGATATTCAGGCTCGATCGGAGCATGTTCAGTCGTTGGGAGCTCCGTTGCGATGCCGTAACACGACGAGGAAGCCGCATAGACAAATTTGTGCACACCGACATGCCTAGCTGCTTCAAGTATCCGCACAGTTCCCAGCACATTGGTCGACATATAGTCGACAGGCCGCTCTACCGACGGGACAATATCGCCGATACCGGCAAAGTGAAAGACATACTGGGCTCCGGCGAAAATTGAAGCATTACTCGCGAGGTCGCGTATATCAGTTTCGTCCACGTGCAGGCGATTGTTCCGCTGGTGGGCAGCTAAATTTTCTGGTCGACCACCAACCATATTGTCAACAACCCGGACTTCGAAACCGTGGTCCAAAAGCAGGTCAACCATATGGCTGCCAATAAACCCTGCACCACCAGTTACTACTGCAACAGCGTGATTGTTCATTATTTGAGCGACAGATTCTTTACCGTTCGAACATTGAAATAGCGATCGTTATCCAAACTGTCTGGAAGAAGCCCATCACGAAACGCTCGGCATAAATCTCGTACGGCATCTTCAGTCGACCGAGCAGGAGCCCAGCCGAGATGCTCCAAGATCTTCTTAGACGAGACATGATAGGAGCGCAGGTCATCAGATGGTGTCGTTTGAACCGGAATCGGAGCAAGCTCAGGAAACTCCTCTTCGACCACACCTTTAACCTGTTGTGCCAGTTCCGCTACTGAAAAATTTTCATATCCAGCATTAAAAATCTCCCCACTGATCTGCTCAGTCGGTCGTTCCAATAGTTCGACGTAGAGATCGGTAATATCATCAATATGTATATTCGGTCGTTTTTGAGAACCTCCAAACACAGTAATCTTGCGGTTATTAATAGCGTGGTTGGTCAGGATGTTTACCGTTAAATCAAGCCGTGTTCGAGGTGAGTATCCACACACCGTCGCTGGCCTGATAATAACGGGCGTAAAAGTTGAGGACTGGTATTTGAGTAATAGCGGTTCTGTTAACCCCTTGTAGCGATTGTAATCTGTCAGAGGGACCAATGGATGTTCTTCAGTAACATTCGGGGCGTCACTCACTCCATAGACGGAGCTGGTCGATGCATACACATATCGACTTACTCCAGCGTCGACCGTGGCCTTAACCATCGGTTCAAAGCAGTCAAAGTTAATCGATCGACTAATGGTGGGGTCCAAAGCAAAACTCGGATCATTTGAAATACACGCCAGGTTAACGACAGCATCTTGTCCCTTTACCGCACTGGCATAGTGGTCTATATCACGAATATCACCTTCGATGACTTCCAAGCGGGGATCAGAAGGCAAACCTTCGGAACCGTAAAGCATGATGTCGTACACCACGACACGGTAGCCCTTCGCCAACAGCTTGGGCACAAGCACACAACCCTTGTATCCAGCACCACCGATAACTGCGAGTGTTTCCACAGATCGCACAGGTCCTCCCTTTTTCAGTGAGTAATGTTCAATAAGAAAATATTTGTCGAGTAGTTCCAGTGTCAGGCAGTTACGTTGTCGCGTTACGACCTGTCGTCGAGATGCAATAACCGGCGGCCACCGCATCATTCCGAAACATTTTCACCGTATCGAGGGAATATTCTAAAAGGTCCTTGTCAACTAGGTTGAGCTTGTCGAGAACATTCGTGGTTGCCGTAATAACGTGACAACCGACTGCCTCAGCTTGAAACACATTAAACAGTTCTCTTGGACTCGCCCATATGATTTCCGTTCGATCGAGAAACTCCACTAGCCGGACCGCTTCGCCGACAACCGGAACGGGGTCAACACCCGTATCAGCCACCCGCCCGGCAAAAACTGAAATACAACTCGGCACATCGCTCGACAGACAATCCGCGATACGTTTGACTTGCTGCGTTGTCATCACTGCGGTCACGTTCACCTGAACTGTCGCCTCCACCAAACGGCGAATCAGAGAACCAGCGAAATTGCCCCGAGTGTCGGTCACCGGAATCTTAACGTAGACATTAGGGCCCCATGATGCAATCTCCAAGGCCTGTTCTTCCATCTCAGAAAAATCGTCCGAAAACACCTCAAACGAAATAGGACGGTCAGGAACAATCTTTAGCAGCTCTTTAGCAAAAATCGCATAGTCATCAACACGCGCTTTTCTCATCAGAGTCGGATTGGTCGTAAATCCTTTGATGAGTGGATTCAATGCCAAATCTCTAATCGTCGATAGGTCAGCTCCGTCAGCAAATAGCTTTACGCGCAGGTCAGCGACGCTTGCCATGAATTGTCTCCTTACGTTGATCTTGAATTTGTCGACGGTTGATACTGGCCTTAACCATCCTCGTCCGTTTGCTACGTTGTGTTTTCGATTGACTCACGGTTGACTGCACGCTTGCTCTTAAAGGCAGCAGTTTGTCCTTGTCAACACCAAGCGCAATTAGGCGTTTTATTACCTTCGAAGATTCATCGAGTCTGGCAACAATCAGTAGATCGTACTGGACCTTCCTATGTTCTTTCACGCTACGCACAGAAAAGCCTAAAAATTTCTGACTCCCCTCTTTATCGAAGACGGCTTCAAGGTCAAGTCCCAGTTCCCGCAGGACAAGAAAGGCGACCTCGGCTGCCTCGCCAGTTCCATAGATTGCCACTCTCATCGGAGATTGGACCTGACTCGTCAAGACCCGGTGGAGATGCCGCCGAGCATCCCTATACAGATCAAGGGAGTATTCCATAAACTTCAGCGTCAGCCGAGCCTTCTGTGCAAGCCCACGCGGTGTGATTACATAAGCCAGTCGGTTTGCTCGTATGGTTACACACTTAATGTAACCCTTTCGGATGAGACGCTTAACATAGAGGTTGGTCAGCCCTAATGCGATACCCAACCGAGCGGACAGTGTCCGCTGAGTCAAAGTAGACTCTTGCTCAACGACGTCAAGTAAGCGTAAAACTCGCTGCGAATCAATATCCATGGATCAATCTACTGAACAATTGGAAGAAGGTTACAGAGACGCTTCCGCCCCGTCAGTCACAGGACCGCTAGCCTCAAAACCCGGAAAACGTTCAGAAATTTAGAACGTCTTGTTCACAAAATGAACACTAAAATTTTTAACAAAAATATTCTATCTGTCAATATTGTCGACCCGACAATTCTGATTCTTAGACCACGATCTACTTTCGGGGAAGGGTGCTGCCACGATACTCGAGAAACGGATTCGCGATGCGCTACGCCGCTGGCACTATCTTGAAACTTGAATAAATGAGGACGTTTTTACTGGGTCACCTGACCAATAATGGCCTGGCTGGCGGCGGCAAATGAGTCAACACCAAGATCGTATTGATCGGGCTGGCGTTCGGTATATCCACTGCGGATGAAAATTGTCCGACATCCGGCGGCTTGTCCAGCTTCAATATCTCGCCATCGATCGCCGACCATATAGGAACTCGACAAATCTATACCAAGTTCCTCCGCGGCAGCCAACAACATCCCTGGAAGCGGTTTGCGGCAGCCGCAACCGTCTTCATCGGTGTGAAAACAGACACGAATGTCGTCTATTGGAAGCTTGCTTCTCAATTTCGCATGCATAGCATCAACGACTTCGTTGGTTTGGCGGCCAGTCGCCACATCGGGCTGATTAGTCACCACCACCACTAGGTAGCCGGCGGCCTTCAGGGACACCAAGCCTTCACGAACGCCGGGTAGTAATTCGAACTCACCAATCGTAGACGGCGGATAGGGCTTCCCGTCGACGACCACGGCACGATTCAATGTACCGTCACGATCGACAAAAACCGCCGGTCGACTCACGAACTGCTTTTGGTTGGGACCGACTCCCATTTCGTTGGCTGCTGCTGCAGCGCTGGGTGTGACACAAGAGAGTGCCAAACAACAGCCTGAAACGCCTCACTAAGTGGCGTTATAAGCTTGGAATCCACCGTCGGAACCACGATTACCTCGTGACCATGACGGGTCGTATGTCCACCATCACGACCAACAATCCCAAAGATTGTCATACCACGACGCTTGGCCTCATCAACTGCTCGAACGAGATTTGGACTAACGTTCCGTTCAGCGTCTCCCCCACCTACTGACAGAACAAAAATTGCGTCTTGATCGGTCGCACGGCTCACTTCAAGATAGGCTTCGAAAACTGTCTCCCAGCCATCGTCGTTAGTTCGCGCAGTTAACTCCGATACGTTATCCGTCGGCGCGTAGGCTTCAATACCAGCAAGCTTTCGAAAGTCATTAACAGCATGACCGGCATTGGCCGCACTACCGCCAACACCGAGTACAAATAGACGTCCGGCTCTAGACCGAAGCGCAACAAGAGCATTGGCTAAACGCTCAACAGCCACGCGGTCAAGCCTCGCCAAAACCAGCTGTGCACAATTCAGAAAGTGATCAGTATGATTGCTCACAATGCCCTGCTCAGTGAAACAATAGTCTAAATTGCGTTCGGAGGGGCAACTGGCACCGCGGGGATACCGTCTTGAAGGACGGAGTGATCTATACAGACCATGAGAGTTCTTGCTCGTTTGTCAGCTATACCCAAAGACCCTTAATAAAGTGGTGGTGTCCCTTGACACCGAAACATTGTCACTCGTGGAGTAGCGTATGGACACGCCCAACATCAACACCGTGCCCAAGGGCTGTCCGCAGCAACACAGTTGGATTGCTAGAGCCGCTATTTACCCGCATCAACTAAACTCTCTTAACTTAGATGCGGCATTTGTAGACCAACAGTCACACTGAAAGTCCAAACGGTATACTGGAAACTTCTACTAACGGCGCTCTTATGACACACGTCGCCTGGTTCACACCGTTACCGCCTATCCACTCAGACATCGCTAGGCTCAATGCCGAACTTCTTCCGATTCTTGCCAAAACCCATTGCATTGATGTTTTTCTAGATTCGCTTAGCAATACACCGCTCGATGGTGTGGCTGGCGTCTTCAGTGCTCATGACTTCGTCTGGAAACAGCACCAGAATCCATATGATCTCGTGGTCTACCAGTTGGGCACCTCTACCCATCACGACTACATGTGGTCTTATCTCGTAAAGTACCCAGGACTAATTGCACTGCACACCGGCCAACTGCATCACTCGAGACGCCGAGCACTGCTCAAAGCAAACCGAGCTAATGACTACCGAGTTGAATTCGCCTACAACCATCCCACTACTGACGGTGGAATCGCAGAACTTGGAATTTCAGGTTCACCGTGGTCGCAAGATTATCTTTGGACTGGGTCGCTTGGTTCCCTGAATTATCTCTGGCCAATGAGACGGGTTGTTCTCGATTCAGCACGGGTGGTCCTTGTGCACAATTCATGGCTTGCAGAAGAGATCCAAGAAGAATCGCCAAGAACGCCGGTGACTTCTGTCGAAATGGGAATCCCCAGTCTGCCACCGATTACCGAGACCAACCAATCAATACGGCGGCGCCACAACATTCCTGTTGAAACGACGCTTTTTGTAGCCATTGGAGATATCAGTCCAGAGAAACGCATTTTTGAGACTCTCAAGAGTCTCGCTGCGCTCAAATCAGAAATGGCTTCTTGGCACCTGCTCCTGTGCGGCCAGACGGTCGAACAATACGACGCTCGGACCGAAGCCCAACGTTTGGGCATCAGCGAACAGATCAGTATCATCGGCAATGTTGCGGACAAAGAACTCTCAAACATCATCTCCGCGGCCGATGTATGTCTGTGTTTACATTGGCCACCATCCCGAGAAACCTCTGCATCCTGGCTACGTTGCCTAAGTGCCGGCAAGCCGACCATTATCACTGACCTCATCCATACTAGTGACGTACCGTCTCTCGACCCACGAAATTGGATGGAGGTGGGCGGACCTCGCGGACGGACTCGTCAAGGACTGTCGATAGATCCTGCCTGCGTAACTATTGACATCGTTGACGAAGACCATTCTCTCTCACTCGCATTGGCTCGGTTGGCTGTCGACACCAACCTGCGCACATCGCTTGGCAAGGCTGCCCGGAGACTCTGGTCTGATAGATTCACTTTGGAGCGAATGGCCACCGATTACGAGAGAGTTATAGTGACCACATTAGCAACAGCGTATGAACACGGCCGACAAGATAATCTACCGCCTCATTTACTCCAAGACGGAAAAGAAACGCTTCGGACGTTGCTACAAGATGTCGGCATGCCTTCAAATACGTTGTTTGACAGATAACTCTCAATAGAACAATGACTTAGCCTTGACTTCGTGAAATGCGATGAGTACGCTCCGAGCCTTGAAGATCAGTTTAAACGGCGAACCCTTTGAGATTGTAGGTCCGCTCACAGTCAACCAACTCCTCACAGAAATAGATCTCGATCCTCGAGGTGTCGCGGTCGAACACAACCTTGAGATCGTGAAACGTGATTCATACGACTCACTAATCATTACGGAAGGCGACCAGATCGAAGTTGTTCACTTTGTCGGCGGCGGCATGGCGGATGATCAGCTGACGCTTGGCGGGACAACATTTCACTCCCGCCTGATCGTTGGCACGGGAAAATACTCCTCCCACTCAGTCATGACACAAGCACATGAAGCCTCCGGAGCCGAAATGGTGACAGTGGCTGTCAGACGAGTAAATGTCACCGACCGTTCTAAGGAGTCACTACTAGATCACATTGACACTGATCGTTACGTTCTGTTGCCAAACACGGCTGGATGTTATTCCGCGGACGAAGCTATTCGGACTGCTCATCTAGCTCGAGAGGTCGGTCTCTCAAATTGGATAAAACTCGAGGTAATTGGAGACAAAGAAACGCTTTTCCCGGACAACGAAGCACTGCTCGAAGCTACGCGAGCCTTAGTCAAAGACGATTTTGTTGTTCTACCCTATACGAATGACGACCCAGTGACGTGTCGCAAACTCGAAGACGCTGGAGCCGCGGCGGTAATGCCACTTGGAGCACCAATCGGATCAGGTCTTGGTATTCAGAACCCTAACAACATTCGAATCATTAAGAAGTTTTCTAAGATTCCCGTAATTGTTGATGCTGGAGTTGGCACTCCATCAGATGCTGCGATCGCCATGGAACTCGGTGTTGACGCGGTACTGATGAACACTGGTATCGCCGGCGCACAAGATCCGGTTGCCATGGCACGCGCTATGCGCCTCGCTGTTCAAGCCGGTCGAACGGGATTTCTAGCGGGGCGTATTCCACTAAAGATGTACGCCACGGCGAGCAGTCCTTTGGAAGGAGTGGTCAAGTAGGTACAACTAGACTTCCTAAGAATAAATGGTTTAACGACTGCGCCCACCGCCAAGAAGCAGTGACCACTAAGAACTGGTCCGGACTGGCCGGACACACTACAATTGGCCACCACTGGCATGTCTAAAAGCAGCATTTCTCCCTCGGATTTGAAACGCCTACATGATGAGCGAGAAGAAGCCAGTCGTTTATACAATGACGCCCTGACTGCCCTTGACAGCGCACTACACCGATTGCACGACATGCCAGACGCTCCGCCCGCGCATGACGAGCAACAAATCAGAGAGCTCAATGAACGGTGGAATCTCCTCGATCTCACTCCCAATACCGAGGGTTGGCGTGGCAAGTTGCGCGGGCTTGTCTGGAGCACCCTCGCACCTCTGTTCGAGCGTCAACACGCTTTTAATTCTGCGCTTGTCGACCACATTAACCGAAACGCCAAGATGAACCGTGACGTTTCGAGAACCGTGGCCGAAGTGATCGAACTACTGCGACAAGGCCAAGACAACCTTGTCGAGTTTGAACATAAATTGATTCAA
>CEUS01101607.1_pt1 | contig 23280 bp, 24 predicted proteins | sample 427031 | NCBI WGS metagenome assembly CEUS01 (sample SAMEA2622837, study PRJEB7988) | marine metagenome | biome: marine biome (ENVO:00000447); feature: marine epipelagic mixed layer (ENVO:xxxxxxxxx); material: "saline water (ENVO:00002010), including plankton (ENVO:xxxxxxxx)" | depth 140 m | reverse complement strand
GTTCAGGTAGTAGAATATGCCTCTTTTACCTGCCCGCACTGTGCATCGTTTCATAATAATGCCTTTAAGCCGCTTAAAGAAAACTACATTGATACCGGCAAAATTCGCTTTGTTTTTCGCGAAGTGTATTTCGATCAGTTTGGCCTGGTTGCCTCAATGATTGGCCGTTGTTCGGGCAATAGTGATGATTACTTTAACTTTATTGATAAGGTGTTTGGTCAGCAGCAACAATGGATGGCCAGTCGCGACGGTAATACCATGCTTAACGAGTTGGTAAAACTGGGCAAATCAGTGGGCCTGAATGATGAGCAACTGCAGGCTTGCTTAAGTGATGACGCCAAATCTGAAAGACTGGTTAACTGGTATCAGCAAAACGCCAAAGCTGATGGTATCCGCTCAACGCCAAGCTTTGTGGTAAACGGTAAGCTAATGTCGAATATGAGCTATGAAGAGTTTGCTGAAGTGTTGGACAAAGAGCTGGGATTGTGAAGAGTGCGCGGCGATTAGCCGCGCTTTATTATCGCCGTTGGTATTTGGTAACGTTGCATATTAACGACTAAATAAACCAACCAACTCGTGCGTTTCTCTGGCTGCAACTGACTGCCAGGGAATAATCCCAAAAAAGTTTCGTGATAGTTCTTTGCTATGACTAAAAATCACTACAAATTGATGTGAAAAGCAACAGGTTACGACCTATAGTTAAAGACATCGTTGTAGTAGTGGATAAATCATGAGCCTGAAAGCCCGATACCTTGGTGCCTTATTGATAATTGCGGTGGCAGTCTCTGTGTCGGCTTTGACCATTCAGTACTTGTTATCCTCTCAGGCAAACGATGCCGAGATCATCAATCGGGCAGGTCAGCAACGCATGTTGTCTCAGCGTATCTCGCTTGCCATAACGCGGTTATCGTTGTGTCCGGTGAATGCAACTGATTCTCGTGAGACATTGCGCACTGCGTTAGAGCAATTCAATGCCAATCATCAATTTCTCATACAGTTGCCCAACCTGACTCCGGCGTTAAACCAGTTGTATTTTAATAACGATGGACTCGATACCTTCAGTAAAAAATACCACTTTGCAGGTAGCGATATTCTTACTAGCCAATCCTGTTCACCGGTACCATCCATTTTTCAATCCGGGTCTTCTGATACGCTATTGAGTTTGTTAAACGATGCGGTTGTTTTGTTTGAAGCCCAGGCAAAAAATAAGGTTGAACGAGTTAGAACGTTCGAATACTACCTGTGGATTCTTACCCTGATGTTACTGGCAGCCGAGGCAGTGTTAATTTTCATACCGATGGAAAAGCGCATCACCAATTCCATAGAGGCGTTGAAAGCATCCACTAAAGCGGCGCAGGCGGCAAATCATGCAAAGTCAGAATTTTTGGCGAATATGAGTCATGAGCTTCGGACGCCGATGAATGGTATGTTTGGCATGATAGAACTTGCTATGGATAATCCGGGCAAGGCGACGTTATACCTTAAAAAAGCACTGGCAGCAGGCGGGCAACTTCTATCGTTAATTAATGATATTCTGGATTTATCCAAAATTGAAGCGGGTAAACTGATTGTGGTTAAAGAACGCTTTAACTTACTGGAAATCCTTGATGATTTGGCAACCTTATACGTCATTAATTGTCAGCGAAAAGGGCTAACTTTTGATTACGTGAGGCGCTCTGAACTCCCTGCTTTTGTTGTTGGGGACTCTAAACGAATAGCGCAGGTACTGCACAACCTGTTAAGCAACGCCATTAAGTTTACACACGATGGTAAGGTGTCTCTGGAAGTATCAATCAGCCAAAAAGCACAACAATTACACTTGAATTTTACCGTGACAGATAGCGGTATTGGAATATCCAAAGAAAAAGCAGAGCGGATTTTTAACGAATTTGAGCAGGGCGATCAGTCTACAACAAAGTTATATGGTGGAACGGGCCTGGGCCTTAGTATTGCTAAACGGTTAACTGAATTGATGAACGGTCAGCTTTCTCTGAACACGGATTTACCAAAGGGCAGCCAGTTTTGTTTTTCTTTGCCGGTGACTATACCTGCTGCTCAGCCGGTAGACGTTTTGCCTGCGGGTAGGGTTTCTGCCGCAATTGTTGACGATTTGCAAACCAGCCGGGAATATCTTGGTCACCTTTGCCGTGAGATGGGCGTTGAGGTGACGTTGTTTGGATCAGCCAAGGAGTTTTTAGCAAGTGAAGACTACTTTAATGCAGTGTTGATTGATTTATCGATGCCTGAGATCGACGGTATGTCGCTGTTAAATATACTTAATGAGCAAAAAGATAAAAGGCCGCCTTTCATAATGATTGTCTCAGCGGTTTTGGATCATTTTGATGCCAGGCCTGAGATTGCCGATATGGTATGGCGGACTTATGCCAAACCGGTAAATCGTGAAAAACTCGAGGCAGATATCCTGCAACTGCAAGCTATTATTACTTCGCCTCACAACGAAGCCGATAAACCGGCAACCCACAAAGTGGAAGTACTGGTAGCCGAAGACAATGATATTAACGCTGAAGTCATCCGTTACATGCTTGAATCCCTGGGGTGCGAGGTCACTGTAGCAGAGAACGGACAGAAAGCGGTAGACGCCGTTCAACTGGCTCATTTTGATATCATTTTTATGGACGTACAGATGCCGGAATTAAATGGGATTGAAGCAACCAAAATTATTCGAAATGTGGTGGGTAAAAAAGACATACCCATTATAGCCCTGACAGCCAATGCTTATGCTGAGGACAGAAAACGATGCCTCGACGCTGGCATGAACGACTTTCTGACAAAACCCGTAAGTCAGGATAAGGTGGTAAGAATGGTGGAACGATTCAGAAGCACTGGGAGTATTAATCCGAAGTGAGGTGGCCAGACTGGATAGTGAACCAATCGGCCAAAGTACAATGACCAGCCCGCACCGCAGCCACGGCACACTGAAACCATAAAGCCTTTCGTTAATCTGCGAAAGTTAGATAGTAACTGGCTTTCAGTACCCAATAGTCACGATAAATAAAAAAGCCTGCCAATTGGCAAGCTTTCTTTATTTGGTGGACTTGGTTGGACATAATTCGAATCACCCTGATTTAAACTTCGATAAAGTCTTTGATACATTGACCCTGTGGAGAAAGGTTTTAGAGCCGTAGCCTTTCTACATATTCAGAATGGTTCAGTTCCTTGATAAGGAACTGAACCCAGTTTTGCTAGCGACTTCTCAAAAATATTAATTTTTGAGAAAGTGAGTGACATACTTCTCAAAAAATGTCATTTTTGAGAAGTAATGTAAAGTTATGCTCAAAAACCAAAGATATTGAACAATGGAAAAACCGCTTGCACCTCTGCCTCCACAAATTGACCTAGAGACACCAGCTGTCTTAAAAGCACTTATCGCTGCGCATCGTCATTTAGCAGAGCTAAAAGGAGTTGCTAAAACTATCCCGAATGAAGGTATGCTCATTTCGACGCTAGCGCTGCAAGAAGCGCAAAGTAGTTCTGCAATTGAAAATATCATCACGACACAAGATCAGCTTTATAAATACCAACTTCATAGTGACAAGGTTGATCCCGTTACGAAAGAAGTTGCTTTTTATGCGAAGGCCTTACATCTGGGCTATAAAGAGGTGGTTAAGGCAGAAGCGCTGACATTAAACACCATTATTGAAATGCAGGAAGTTCTCGAAGGTAACCGCGCGGGTTTGCGCAAAACACCTGGTACAATATTGAAAAATGAACTGACGGGTGAAATCGTCTTTCAGCCGCCGTCACCTGAAAAGCTATTGCCGTATATGACAAAGCTTGAGCAATTTATTAATCAAAAGCAATCTTTCGATCCCCTTGTCTGTATGGCGCTTATTCATCATCAATTTGAGACCATTCACCCATTTTACGATGGGAATGGTAGAACTGGGCGCATTATTAATATCTTGTATTTAGTGCTCTATGGTTTATTAGACACGCCAATCTTGTATCTCAGCCGTTATATCAACCATACCAAAGACCAATATTACAGCCTGCTGCAAACTGTCAGGGATACAAATGAATGGGAAGAATGGATTTTATATATTTTGAAAGCTGTTTCTGTAACGGCAAAGCACACAACAGTTGTGGTTGAAGCTATCGGTGATTTACTGGTTGAGCAAAAGCAACAGATACGCGCTAAGCACAAGTTTTATAGCCAAGATCTCATGAATAGCCTATTCAGTCATCCGTATACGAAAGTGGCTTTTATAGAAGAAGCCTTGGGGGTATCGAGAGCAACTGCTACGCGTTATCTTGACGCGCTATGTGACGGAACGCTGAGCAAACATCGGCTCGGGCGTGAAAGCTACTATGTGAATGATGCCCTAGTGGCGCTATTATTTGAGCTCCCACCGATTGAGTAAAGCAAACGCATAGACTGGAGGCTATGCACATAAGTTCACTATCATCTGGATAATGTTAATAATTTATTAAGTAAAGATATAGATAATAATGAAAAAACTTTAGAGGACGAAGCTATTCCTATATTCGCAAGAAGGAGTAGGAAAAACCAATCACGATTTACAACACCAAACAGTGCCAATGGAAATAGGCCAAGGCTCGATGAGCTTATGAAAGGTTTAAATAAAATGTCAGAGGAAGACAACAACAATAGAAAACTAAGTTTTCACGAGAAGTTGATTAAAGATTCGATGCTACATTGTTATTTTACGTCTGCGGTTATGGCAGGTAATGTTGATGGAGCAGTTGAAGCAATTAATGATGGTGCGCCAATTGATGAGCTGAGAAGCGATACTGGAATGAATGGATTGCATTTAGCGGCCACTCGAGGGGACCGAAAGATGGTACTCGCAATTTTAAAATCAGGTAAATGCGATATTTTAAAGAAAAACAGTAATGGTGAATTACCCGCAGAATTAGCATTACGCTTTGCAGAAGACAGAGCTTTATCAAGATTGCTGATGCATCTTCAACTCAAAGAAATTAAATCACGGGGACTATCACCTGATTATCTAAATCCACATTTTGATGAGCATTATACCCCATTATAAGAAATTATTTTGATAAGAGAAGCGATGTAATCTGGTGATAACCGTAACGACGATACTCACTGGCAAGTCTTATGATGGCTTCAGTCAGCCCATCTTCATCATTATGTCTGACATATAAACTGGATGTATCGTAGAGCCAGGCTTGCACGGTGATTAGGCCACCACGCTCAACATAAAGTGAAGAAAAACTCCTTCATTTGTTCTACTCAAACCGTTGATTTACCCTTTAGTCTTTTTGACTTTTAATAGCTGGTAGGACTTGAACCCAAAACACCAACAAAATCAATGGATTAGTTGTTTGGAAAAATCAAAGATAAATACAATCTCAATAAAAATCCATTTTTTTCAATGGCTTATGTATATGGTGGACTTGGTTGGACATAATTCGAATCACCCGAATTTTAACTTCGATAAAGTCTTTGATACATTGACCCTGTGGAGAAAGGTTTTAGAGCCATAATCTCTCTTCATATTTAAGCTGTTTCAGCTCCTTAATAAGGAGTTGAACCTAGTTTTGCTAGCGGCTTCTCAAAAATATTAATTTTTGAGAAAATGAGTGGCGACCTTCTAAAAAAACATCATTATTATTATAAATAATGTGAAGTCATGCTCATAAATCGAAGATATTGAACAATGGATAAACCACTCGCATCTCTGCATTCTCACATTGACCTAGAGACGCCAGCTATCCTGAAAGCCTAATCTCTACGCATCGTCCTTTAGCAGAGTTGAAGCGGGTTGCTAAAACTATCCCGAATGAAGGTATGCTCATGTTCTGAGGTCAAAAACATGTAAACTGCCCGATCGCGAATTATTGGGAATAAGTTACTCTGTTTTTCATTAACTAAATATCCCAAGATATATAGCCTAATACAAACCCAGATTGATTCATTAGGTGTAGTTATTGCACATTGATATGTAAATTATTAGCATTTTGTTCGTTTTATATGCAAAAATAGTTTAAAAATCGAGCGCCAATATGTTTTATATATACCACCAACTGGCTATACTACTGGTCAGTAATGGTTTATTAACTGGTCAATACTGTGCTTGGGATTGAATTAAACAGACGCCATATAAGTCAGGCTACTTCTGTTCCTGCCTCAACATTAAACTCTTGGCGGGCGGAATTATCACCATTTAAAGAGAGAGGTACAGTCCAAAAAAGTGCAAGCAAATACTCAGTAATTGATTTGGAATTTTTTTTTTGATTTCGATTTTGAGGGGGGAATTTGATTTGTCAGTGAAAAAAATATCACTCTTCTCAAACTCTTTATATCAAATTTTGAAGGAACGAAGATATTTAAAATCCAACTCATTTATTTATATTGACGTGAAAAAAAATCGTTGTGTGCTAACAAATGATGTTTATGAAGGAATATACCTTGATATAAACCTTGTAGATAAGCGAGTAAATGAGTATCTTAAACCCTCGTATTCTAGTCAGTTTAGTTTTGAACTGGCCGAATATGATGATAATAACTCGTGAGCTTCACTTTATGGATAAAGATGGGAGAGTAAATTGAATAGAAATAAACGGTTTTACCTCTCACATGATTGGAAAAAAAATAGAGAGCTTTTCGATAAAACACCTGTTGATTTATACTCAAGTTTTTATAGTCAGGCTAGACTAAGAGCATATTTTGATAAGTTGAGCTATTACGGAATAGAAGACTTGGAGGACTTGAAGAAATATACATTAGATGACTTGGAAAAGATTTGTCCGATGGATAATAAAACAAGGACGGTTTTCATGTTGTTTATTAAAAATGGAATCCTCATTTTAAAAGGCCAAAGTTTAGAGAGCAATCTTGGGCTTTCAGTTGGTTAGATATTTCCAATATTTTGTATTCACTCAATAAAGGTTGCCTTTAAATTTTTTAGAGCTTCTTTTTGCCTAAATGAGATGCAACTATTTTCTTTTGAACAAGCTATTAGAGGACTACTATAGGAAAGTTCAGCATATAATTGTTCTACAGTGCATAGATTTGAAACCACCAAATAATCCATCAGTCGCTCTACAGTAATTGCGGTTCCAGACTCGCCCTTTATTAACTGTCTGAAAAATTTATCATTTTTCCTCATATAAGATATTTTAAGATAAGTTTCATCAAATTGGAGGGTTTTCATTTTCAATTCTACATACCTCGCTCTATTCTTAAATCCTTTAAACTGCTGTGTATAAAGTTCTTTTGAGAATCCCACAATTGAGAATACTGACGGTCTTATATCTATAAAATCCTCTAGCTGCAAGTCGATTCCGTAACGCCTCAAAAACACATCGAAACAACTTAATCCGATAGCAACTTGATGTAATGATTGTAGTTCTCTTTTGACCATTTTTCGAAGCTGATGTTTGTTCGTACCGTTGTTAATTAGATTTTTAAAGAGCGTTTTTACTTCATTGCTTTGACGTTCATAATACCAATTTGAAGGTATTGATACTTGTGCTTCCCGAATCAAATCACTTAGGATGACATCGCTTCTGAGAACGGATTCGAACTGTTTACTAAGTTTCGCCATTTGCAAAACTTTAGAAATACCGACTACTCGAACCATTTGGTTTGAGAATAAACGTATAGATTCATTTACCCAAGTGGAATCAAGAGAAATTCTCAATTCAGGTGTTTTAACACTTGAAGGAGAAATAAAATCATTAAAAGAATTAGGTAGCAAAATCATCCCTTATTTTATTATTGAGTTCTAACAATTTTGTATACTTCTCTATAAAGAAGTCTTGTTCAGGTTGCCCTTGAATAAACTTTAACATGATATTCAATTCCTGAGGTTTTGTAAAAAGTAAATGCTCTTCGTCTATATGACTCACATTGACCAGACTATCAATATTAAGGAAAGTTACAAATCGATAAAAAATGTTATTTAAACGTTCCAAAAATGTTAGTGAAGCCTTGCTTTTTTGGACATTTAAACCTGCTTCATCAAGGTAATGTTGAAAAAAGAATGCTGGTTTTACAAGAGAGCTATTCTCTCCTTTTTTCTTATATTCTTTAAAATCCGCAGAATATCGTATTCTCGCTTTCTTCTTTAAAAAAACCAAAACAAATTCGCACTGAAGAGCCATAAAGTAATAGGATGCTAGTTCTGAAATTATTGCATCTTGATTATCTACATGTTTACTATCAGCAAAAATTGTTTTTAGATTTGAGTAAAGCTGAATTACAGACTGTAAGATTTCTTTTTCTGTTAGTTTACTAATGTCTACTTCATCATAGACTCTGCTGACAATTTTACTTTTTTGGGTTTCCCTAAGTTGTTTTAAATTAAACTCAGGAAGGTCTAATATTGATAGAATATATTTTACTGTATCTCTATTAATCGTAATTTCAGACATCAGAGCATATGTCACATCTTTGCGAGTGTTATATCTGACTAAAGCATTTACAACCAATCCGAGTAAGAAAATTAATATTGTTATTATAAACCCTACTAAGCTGCTGTCGTATGATTGTGCTTGTCTTGAAATTGTTATTTTTAAATCATCCATATTTTCTTCTAAAAATAAAGCGGATTTACTTTCCAATTCTTCAGTAATGCTTTTGTTAATTGGCTGCTTTGTTTCGAGCTCCTCAATTAAGGTTTTTTCTTTCCGTTGGACACGTGCAGGAGAAAAATCAATTAGTTTCACTTGACTTGCGCCGACAAACGCAGGGCGACCAAAATAGTCAATTTTGACTGCTGGAAAATCCTCGCGCGACAAAACCCTAAATAATTGATATGGCGTTACTTTTCCTACTCTATTTGAAACCAATCCATTTTCTAAACTAGAAGCATCAAGTGCGTTATCATAAGCCCATAAATAATTTTTAACATAAGGCGCAGCGACAATGTACTCCTCAGAAAAAGAGTTTTTTATGCAAGCTCCGTTAAATACCATTGAAAAAGTTATAAAAAGAATTTTCTTGAGCATTTAACATTTCCTCACTCATTATTGAGAAAATATTGATACATTTTCATTAATCTCAAAATTGCAAAGGTAGCTGCAAATGTCGAAACAATAGAATATACAAACAAAAAATAACAAAATCCATACCATGGTACTGCTACAATAAATAAATACTCAGATAAGGAATAAAAAGATGAGCTACTAGGAATGGTAAAATAATAAGCCTTGCACATAAGAGCCAAAAGAATCGATAGAATTTGTAATACGATGAAGTGAACAAATGCTACATTCAAGTCAGTAAAAGCTGAGTAATCGTCTCCATCGTTAATTTTAGATAGTATCTTTTGGAATTTTTCATTACCAAAAGCTAACATCATTGCGTATCCACCAAGTGTAAACCCTAATAAATTTGGAATAATGTCTAAAACATCGTTCCACCACTCGTTAATATGCCAATAAGGATATAAAATAGCTGTAAAAACTATAGAGAACCAAAAATACTTACTCCTAAAAATTGCTTTCCAACCACCATAAGCTGAAAAGTAATAATGAATGATTGACTGATGCTTTTGAGGCGTCATTTAAGCCACTTGCTAACTGTACTTATCAAACTATTTACCACTAATTTAAACTTGTACTCTTGAATTGTTTTATCTGAATCGAAATATTCTTTGATTATCAAAGGGTATGACTTTGTTGACAATTCAGCTGGATGACCATCGTGGTCAACAATTTTTGTAAGCAATTCTCCATTTCGTGCAGCTATTCTCGACAGTTGAGTAAGCTCTTGATCCATTTCAATATCTTGACCTTCAATAGACTTATACTCTTGCTCAATTTTTGCAACATTTCTGTCATTCATAGTCCTTAAAAATTTCCTCTCAGCCTCCGAGAGTGAATCAGGGTTAGGCCTAGTGAATTTAAGTTTTAAAAGTTTTTTATGCTTTGCTCCAATAATCTCGTTTACTTTTTGCGAATCTGGAATATGAGTGACTTCAACTTGGCCAAATTCCCCCTTAATCTGCTTAGAATTAAACAGATTTTCGAAAAATCGGAGAGCTATGTAAGGGGAAAAGTTCTTTCCTTTATAGTATCCTTCGTAAAATAGAAGATGTTTTTCAGGATAAAAACAGAATGAAAATTTGGAAGCGTTTGGCTTCATTTCATCTGGAATTTCAATGTGTTGAAGCTCTTTTTCATCAGCCATAGCTTCTTTGGTCATATGGAACCACTCGCCGTCGATCTCTATGTTTGTAAACTTATATATTTCGCCAGTCACGAGTTTTATACTTTTTGATTTTACTCGTTCATTTTTTTCAGAAACGTGACACAACATGCCAGCGTCTGATGCTCTAATTGGAACTGCTCCTACTTTTTGGGCTTGCTTTAATAGCTTGATATATAGTTCTTTGGTGTGGGGATGTATTGTGACATTAATTACACCTACCGTGATTTTTTTTAGCATTAGCCTTCCGTGTCTTTAGTCGAATTGAACAAATTAATATTATGTAAAAATTTGCGGATTGTATATATAGATTTGAGCAACAGGAGGATTGAATTTTAAATATAATGTCAGTTGCATATCAAATAACATGAACAAATATCATCAAACATTTCAATGCGTGTTATTGAGTGATTTAGAAAGATGTTATTGGCTGATCTTCATGGATGAAAATATGCAATTTCGCAAATATCGTCAAACAGCCCCCGCATTTCATCTGTAACCACTTCAAAATCTTTAGTGTTTAAAAATGTATTGAGGCGGACATTCTTTGTTTCGCCGCATAGCATATATGCGTCGTAAGCCTGTGAAGCAGTGAAGCTTTCATCAAAATCCAAAAATACGCGCGCGACTATAGCTTTGATTTCATTCATTTTTAGTTTTCCTTTCAGATAGAGTGAGGAGTATTAACCTTACCTGCCAACTCGTGACAAAGCGACTGGGCTTATGAACAGTATTCAGACAGTTTCTGTCACAGTACACGTAAATAAAATTAATTTTTTATTTGGTGAGAGAATGCTTTTACTCAAAGCACTTAAGTGTTGAATGGACAGTTTTGGAGTATTAAATGCCTAATTTCATTGTAAATAAAAACGCTCAGTCAGATGGCTACCACGAAGTGCATAACCTAGACGCTGGGTGTTCCCACTTACCACTGCCACAAAATCAAATATCCCTTGGCTATCATCATGACTGCACTAGTGCCATCAGAGACGCAAAGGCACGCTATCCAAACAACCTTTTTGATGGCTGCTATTACTGTACCCCCAATTGCCATACTCGCTAATATTGAATAAATATTGAGCCAATAATAAAACTGAGTATATTATTCTAAAGTAGTAAACTTTGATGGGAGTGGTTTCTTGATTAAACAAGTATTTGCTGTGATTTGCTTCATGCTTTTGACGATGTCCACTAGCTATGCAGATGAAGCGTTATCAGACGCTCAAGTTAAGCAAGCTATTATTCAAGATTCTATTCGTAACTATAGTGGCAACTGTCCCTGCCCGTATAACCGAGACCGTGCTGGGCGTAAATGCGGTAAACGAAGTGCATATAGTAAACCCGGCGGTTATTCACCAGTATGTTATGCATCCGATGTTTCAGAAAAAATGGTTGCGGCTTACAGAGCAAAAATAGTCAAACAGGACTAACCTGACTGGATTAATTGGGATTTCCCGATACCGTTGATTTCAAGGGCTTCTTAATTCTGCTTGCCTTTCTCGGCCTACCAAGGCGTTTACCCCGTTTGACGGCAGCTTTGAGACCTTGGATAGTGCGCCAAGAATTGATATTTACCTCCCATTCCCCAACAGCGATAGTCATTGTGAAGAATAACCGCCCATCAGGTGTGGTTGGGTCTAAATGTTGGCTCAGGGATTTGAGTGTAATCCCTTTTTCGGTGAGTTCATCCAGTGAGCTTAAGCCTTCAACAACCGAGCGGTATGCCCGATCAAATGACATGACGATGAATTCATCACCCTCGGCTAATTTAGCAACAGCTTTTCGATAAACAGGTCTGTTCTTCTTGCGAGCTGATACACCATCTTCAACATAGATTTTGTCACAGTAGCGCTTTAACTCATTGATTTGACGATCAGTATACTGTTTGTTCGTTGAGGTACGGACATAACCAATTTTTGCCATCATTTACCTCCATCAAACATTGATAAATAAATTGATTTCAAGGCTTGAAACAATGTTCTGAAGATAGACAAAAACGACCGTTTTTGGGCTCGTGAATGTTGCAACATTTTCATCATCTCCTTTTCTATTGAAATCAATCCGTTAGTTTTTGATGGTTTTTCATAAGAATGTATAGATTTTAAACTAACAAAAACGGTCGTTTTTATTTCTCTTCAATCTAGCAATAAACGCAAGGTTTTTAGCTATTTGCATACTCATGTGTGTGGTCAATGTTGCTCACGCCGATTTACGGGAGGCCCTAGCTGCTGAGCTACTTGAGGCGTCAAAAGCAGATAACAGCATGAGTAAAAAAGAAAAGCTGATTACTCAGCGCTGCACTGCTGTGAAGCGCTATTTGGTTGAAGACAAATCTGCACTTAGGCAGGCTTTATATTATTCTTGCAGTGCGCCAGTAGTGGGCGTTGCGTTTTATGCGGGCAATGATTTAGGGCAACATTCACCTGAAAAAATCGCTGTTTATATTGAGAATATGTTTGCGGAGAATGGTATGCGGGCTAAGGTTTTTATAAAGCATAATCATCAATCGGGCTCTAGCGTTGCGTATATGATCATGGGGGGACGGCGTATTATGAACCCTAAAGACCCCGTCAGTGCGATTAGCCGAATTGAAGGTTTTGCATCGGATGCGAAGTTAGTGTTTTTTGCCGACGGAAAAATCTCGTCTTCTGAACTTGAGAAGTGGGTAAAGTCTGAATCCCCATATATACCTACTGTTAGCTAAAGAGGCTATCAAGCCCCGGTGCTAATTGAGTAGACGGAGTTGTTGAGAATTCATTGTCAATTGGTTGATTTTTAGGTGCTTTCGTAGCTCCTAAATTCAATTCCATTTCGGTAATTTCATTATGCTTGTTTAACCAATCTCTAAAGTCTGGGTTTTCAAAAGCTTTTTGAACATCAATTTCACCAGACCTAATTCCATCGTTTATTGCTTTAGCTATAGCTTCTCGGCGTTCAGCCTCATCTTCAATCTGCATTATCACTTTGAATTGTTCTTCATCTAACAGCTCTGCTGCAAGATTTTCGGCAAATTGTTTACCATATTTGCCGACAAGCGCGCTTTCAATGGCTTCCAATTGGTCATTGAGCTGGTCGAGCATCATCATAAGCCAGAAATGCTCATCGGCTTTTTTCTTCTTTTGCGCCGTTTCACTTGTGGCATCTTTGACAATGCGCCCATGATTTACAGCGCGGGATACTTGTTCTTCGCTGAGTGTGCCGTTAGAGATTTTCATTTCATCTTGGCGCGTGTCAAAGTCGCGTTGGCGCAGTTTCTCAAAAGCGGCTTTGTCGCTTGCGGTATCAAAGTCTTTGGCGAGATACGGCGTGCTCATTCGCACACCTCATCATAAAAGCCGCGCTTTTCTACAGCAAAGCCCTGAGCAAACGCGTTAGCATCGAGTTTGCTCAGACTATTGATTTCCCTCATATTCATTAAATACATGCTCATTGCGCCCCAATGTCCCGACCACCCAATAATTCACTACGAGAGTTCAGTTTACAGAATAAAACCTAAGATAGTGTTAATGGGGTAGTGCATGTTTTTTGTAGGTGAAGCGGCTTATTTGGTGTAATATAGAATCAATAACGCATCAAATTGGAGGCCGCAATGGCAAATCGTCAAAGTATCAGTTTAAGTGAGCCTAATGCTGAATGGCTAAAGTTTCAGGTAGAAAGCCAAGAATATGCCAGTCACAGCGAAGTCATCAATGACTTAATTCGCCAGCGCCGTAAACAAGATGATGAAGAATTAACGCGCACTCGTGCTTTGCTTATTCAAGCTGAAAAACGCCTCGCGTCCGAGGGGTATAGCAATTTATCAATTGATGATATTAAAAACGCCGTTTTAAAAAAGAAAGTATAACGCATGCCTCATTACCAACTGACGCCGGATGCTGCGGAGGATATTGAGCGGTTATTTTTGTTTGGTATCGAGCGTTTTGGGGTGAAGCAAGCCACAAAATACCTTGATGGGCTAAAATTGCGTTTACTGCATATTGCCGAATCCCCCAGAACATATCCGTTAGTAGAGCATATTCGCATAGGCTATCGGCGCAGCGTGTATGGTGTACACGCTATTTATTACCGAGCAATTGATAATGAAGCGGTTGAAATAACACGCGTCATTGGACGCGAGCATTTGGACGCCCTATAAAAACTAAGTTATCTGCTCGGCGTATGTTATCACCGAGCAAATTGATGAGCCTCTTAATGCTTAACACCCACTAAACACGTAAAGTTTGTGGTCAGCTTCGAGGGTAAAGATTTCGCCGTTTAACTCCATGTCACGGCCTAGCTTGTCATAGTCGATGTAATATTCAATAAAAGCTGGGATGCCGTGGCATTCCTCCATAATATCACGAGCGTAATCGCCAATTGTTTCATAGCAGCCATGATAACGCTCTGTCCCTGCTCGCTCTGCTTCATTAAGGTCATTATCATAGTAATTTAGCAGCATCGCGCCTATGTCTGGATATTCATTCAAAAAGCAGACGTACTCGCTGATTTTATTCAAATCTTCATATTCAGAAAGGTGAATACCATCGAAACCATCATAATCATGGATTGCCCACTCTTCTGCACCGCATATTGGGCTTTGTGCTAGCATAGCGAAAATTTGCGTCATCATATCGTTTATATCTTCTTCGGCATTGACCCAAACACCGTGCAAAATACCATTGTTGTAAGCCGCTAAATCCGCGATATATAGACCATATTCAAATGTGTTTTTCATGTTCTTGCTCCTTTAAAAAATGACACCCCGCAGGGGTTGAAAACCCCTGAAAAACGAGTGAAGGAGCGAAGGGACGCAATGAGTGCCCGATGCCTAGAGGAGAAAATCCAGCCTTTAGCGCAAGCCGCATGCGCGGCGGATAGGCGGGAACGGGTGAGCAGAAAGACTGGATTTTATTCTCGCATCGAAAAGGCTTATCTCGCCCCTGCGGGGAGATAAATAAGAAACTCTGCGCGATAGCGCCGACCTTATTGTGAGGAGTTACTATTAAACTAAGTCAGTTGACATTTAGTGTTGAAGTAAATTTAGTAAAAATGAGTGAGAGACTTAGAAAAGAAGTATCACTCTACAAATTAACTAAGGATTGTCATCAAAGAATGAGTTGTCCAAGATTCAAATATTATCTTTAGTACGGAAATTTAAGTTTGTAGTTATTGCAAATCTTTCTGTTATACGTCATATTTAATCAATAAAGCTGTATTATGTCACCTATAAGGACGTAGCGATGAATACAATATTAGCTTTTACAAGCCTCGCATCTTGTGCCAAAGATAAATTTGTCCTCAGAAAAAAGTTGCCAACCAAGCTTTTCTGCACATTTAATTTAATTCTCCTCCCAATTTATATTCGCTTTTTTAAAGATCTCTTCAAAACTAGCGCTTGGGAGGGGGAACTGTGAAAACTTGTGATAATACTATCTCGATAAAGCTGTTAAAAAAAATAATTTTCAATCTAAATTTTCTCCTTTTATTTTGTAGTTCTTTCACTCATGCAGAATATCACGCTGCAGAAATACCACGAAAAATAAATCAGTCGAATTTGATTGTAGCTTCATACAATATTAAGTGGTTTCAAAATGGAAATCAGAGCTATAAGAAGCTAGCGCATATAATACGAAATTTCGATATTTGCGGTATTGTTGAAATTAGAAATGAGAAAGCAATGATACAACTTGTTTCGAATCTCAATGAGGAAACAGACTCTGTTCGTGGTTGGGGGTATGTCTATGGAATGAGGACTCATAGACCTAATGGAAAGTACCATGAAGCTTACGGTGTGGTGTGGGATAGAGATAAAGTAGAAATTGGTAACGGTATCGTTAGTAATGTTTGGGATTACAACGAAGATTTTCGAAATGACCCATTTATGGTGTCATTTGATTGGCGGGGTATTGATTTCACTCTCATCCTTATACATACACGATGGAGCGATGATTCTGACGGCTCAAGAGAAGGTGAAATAAAGGCAATAGCAGATTACATTCGATACTTAAGAGGTTTTCTCCCAGAGGAAGACATTATTCTTGCAGGAGATTTTAATTACGCGGCGGACGAGGCTCCTATTGTTGCATTGATGAATAAAGCCGACCTTTACGAATTAACATCAAGCGATAATACGACTATCGGTAATAAAAATATGTATATCAACTCTTACGATCATATTTTTGGGACGCAAAGTATTCTAAGCCTGGTCGATGAAAAATCGGGTAGAGCTTTCGATGTAACTCAGTTTCTTTATGGAGAACGTTCAGAACATACTATGAAGGAATCCAAGCGTCAATTGTCAGACCATATACCTGTTTTTATTGAATTGAATAGAGATATGAATCCTTAAATTTCCTTACAAAGGAGTGAATATGGAACAGAACGGTGGGGTTGGAAGTGAACCAAGTGGCAGACCTATCTCAACAAAGTTACTAGGAGATATTTGGCTTGATACGAAAAACATGGCTAGATACGCTCAAAGCCGAGGTTTAAAAGTTGAGCCGCTAGATATTGCTCTTATACAGGACATAGAACGGTATGTGTCTAAGCGTGATCGTGTTGTTGATCGTATCGCTTGGTGGCACCCGTCCACCATCTATATTAATTCTCCTGAACTTGCCAGAGAACTTATCGCACAACTATCAGAAATTCATTTTAGGCTTTGTAAGTTAATTGCTCCAGTTGTTCCACAGGGAACTCGATACTCCATTGACTCGGCGAAGTGGTTCCACTTCTTAGGAGATGCTCCCGCTATTGTTTCCACTATGCTATTAGTTACGTTGGCATTTCTTTTCGCGTTTATTTATATAGGTGGAAATGAATATGTCACTGCTGAGTTATTGGAAACAGGGTTCCTTTATCGCAATCCCACTGAAAACTGGCTAGTTGGGCTGACCTATATGTCGGCTGCAGGTTTAGGTGCATGTCTTTACAATCTCCATGCTATGTATGGCTATATTGTTTCCCGTACTTACGATCCTGCATATCAATCATCTTATTGGGTTCGATTAATCATAGGTATCGTATCAGGTTTTGTATTGGCTGAAGTATTTACTATCGATATCTCGGGAGATTTGAAATTTGATAAGCCCTTACTTGCATTTTTAGGAGGCTTTTCTTCAGATGCCGTCGAAGCAATTCTACGCAGACTAGTTGATGCGCTTGTCACGCTCGTCAAAGGTCGCGTGAAGGCAGGAGTGGAAAATGCAGAAATTGAAAATAAAGCAAAAGCTGAGCAAATAAAGAAACGCTTTGCTGTTGAGACATTGAAGCAATTGAACCAAGAAAAACAAGAATTATTGGCACAAGGTGCAGACCCCAAAATAATTGAGGCTATCGATAAACTTATAAGTAGTGTTTTAGATAATAGCTGACGTTGAAAAAGGATTAGACGCAATGAAATCAAACACATTTTTACTAATATTTATTCTTCAAGCTGGAATCTTATCAGGTTGTTCTTCCGTTACCCCTCAGACGGTAGAGCTTTCCGCAACTACTGCAGAACGCTTATCAACCCTAAGAGATGTTCACATTGAAACTACAAATCAATACTTTGATGAGCAGGTTAAAAGAGCAAATGAGTTTGTGGAAAAAAAATGGACTCCCTTATTTCTCAGAAATATGCTGGGTTTAAGTTCTGTATTAGACGATTTGGAAAACGCATCGAGTATATCAGGTAGTGTGCGTTCAGAAATTAACGAAGCTATAAAAATATATTTGAGCGATCCAAGTGAGTCAGAGGATTTTGTGGATCAATTAAGCAATAAATTAAATCCTATGAGAAAGAACGAAAGAAAAGATATTGATTCCGTAGTTGATATGTTTATACCAAATGACAAGAAAGAAGCCGCAGCAAGCCATGTTATGGCTTTACTTGGAAGCGATGAAGCTGGACAGATAATGATCGAGTTCGCTTCTGATGCAAACAATCAAATAAATCTGTTTCGACAGTCTCTGATTGAACCTATTGAAGAACAAAGAAAAATAGAATTAGATCTCATAAACCAAAGTTATGGTGACGTTATACAAGCACAAGCGATAATAACAGCTCGGCTTGAGGCGGAAATGAAAAAAGATAATGCAACAAATGCGTTGTTCGATGGACTGTTTGGGAAAGACAGAGCTGAAGAGCTTAGGGAAAAAACTCGCGAATTGACACATAACTCTTACGATTTGTTAAAAGATTTGCCCCAGTACGACCAGGATAAAGGTATTGATGCTTGGACAAAAGAAATTCAGGAACATTTTAAACAGCAAATTGCAAGCAAATTAAATGGTAACTAGTTCTTTTAAGGAGAATGAAATGGGAAGATACGCAGACGTAGCAAAAAAAGCAGCTGAATTAACTAATAAACAACTTGCTAACGAAATAAGCTCAATCTCAAACTTAAGGGATCGCGATATAGATAAATTAATAAAACTCAAAGAAGATAGAAAGAGGTTTATTGAGTTAATGAGTAAGGTGGAGAGCGAAACTAGTGAAACAGAAAAAGAAGCCTATGTAATTGATAATGTGGCGAATCTTGCTCCGGTCATAGTTAAAGCATTGAAGTATTTCGTGTAATCAGTCACAGTCTAAAAGGAGAAGGCAAGTGGACTGGATTGAAAAAGTTATCGATTTTCTACCTCGGAAATATATCCTATCGGTCATTATTACTAGTTGCCTGATTATTATTTTTGTGCCGAAAGTTTATCCGCATTTTTCGAGAGTTTTAGGAGCTTTCATTTTAATGCTTCTACTTCATGCTACGGTAAGGCTAATAATTAAAATATGGAGAAATGATAATGATAAATATAAGAAATAAACTTAAACTACATTTGATAGTTTTTGCTTCATTAATTTCCACTCTATTTGGTTGCTTTTACTCAATGTCGCCAGAAAAAAATATTACTTCAAATTATGAAAAATTTGTTGAAGTAATGGCATTTGAAAGCGATATATCTATTTTAGATGAAATAGTCCCTGTATCGACAGGAGCTAAAGTTATCTCAATACATAACGCATTAGTTTATCGCCTACCTGCCAGACCAAGTGATTTAGGTTCGATGAACTCCCCTTATTATATATATCTTTTAGTTACCAACATCGACAGGACTAGTTCTAGATATATAGGGCTATTTAACTCTTATTGGGCAAACACTCAGTCATTTACAGAAGTCAGTGCGATTGCAAGAATAAGTAATCAAACGCTTATTCCATTTATTCTGCCCGTTACTTCAGTTGATAATGCAAATATTAATTCCACTTATCTTATGAACCACTATGATATTGCTACAGCTTTAACACTCAAGAGCAAGTTAGGCGCAGATTTTGAAAATGAAACAATGATGATTGTTGGGTCACCATATCCATTTAGCGTTAATATGAATGTTTTGACTGATTTGTCGGATATTGCGGTAATTGGATTAACTAACTCCAATCAAGCAGAGATTTCTCAAGTGATTTGTAAAATAAATAAAATAGTTATCAGCGAGCAATATACTGGCTCTTTAACGCAAAAGTTAAAAAAGGAACACATAAACATATACGTTCGGAAATTTAATTTGATTTTGGAAAATCTCGGATCATTTATTACTCCTAGTACTGCAATAGCTCAGGAGCTATGTTAGTGAAATTTAAGAAAGTTAACGTTAATTAATCGTATTGCTCTCTTTTTTGAATTCTTCAAACCATACGCCTTTCTTGTGATCGGGTGAAAGAAAGGCTTTGATAGTTGAAGCCTGTAAAAAGAGGTTTCTATGAAATTAATTACTCAATTTGAACTGGCAAATAAAAACATACCGGAATTAAGAGCAATATACGCCGCGACGCATAATGCCCTGATACGTTCTAACGCGGCCTGTATTCAACGAAGTAACATTCTTGCCTCACTTGAAAACATATCCCGAGCTATGTGCTATTGTGAGAAATAAGTAAAACCAAATAAAGGCTGGCGGATTTTATGATGTTTTTATTCAGCATCTGTGTCTGCCGTTCTCTAAAATAATCAGCGTTGCGTAACTCATATTATTATCGCTGGCTGCATGAACCCCAGGCTATTCCTCGGTCTAACACCGCCTACGCTATATCTACACGATAGCATTGTCTCAACCTATAAATCGCCAACAGCTATATGTGTTTTCGCAATAAAATGCTCTTAAATGAATAGGCTCGAGTCAGCAATGTGATCGGTTATCCATATCTGATGTGTACAGTGTAAACGCTAAACATTTACGATAGTTTTTTCAGAACAATTAAGTATAAGCTCGATCAACTCTAGAAATGAAAATGTCATACAAGCTTCATGTATCCAGATTATCTTTTCGACTAATCAATAATGGAAAGGGCTTTCAAATGCATAGATGGAATTTAATCATATTATTAGTACTGCTTTCATTGGCAATTCACCGCAGTTTCGCTGAAGGGCCTGGCGATGACGACTTCAATGACCCAAATGAGACGTTAAGTGAGAGCCCAAGTATTTATCTAAATGATATATACGCAAAAAATTTTCCGGGAGAAAGTGTCAGTCTGCAGACCGGTGAGCTTTTATTAACATATACAGATGCTCGAATTCCGGGCCCTAGAGGGTTGGACATAGAGTTAAAACGTTTTCATTCAAGTTTTGGAAATCCTGCAGAATTATTTCAACCATTTGGGGTTAACTGGACACTTGATATTCCGAAAATCAAAACAATTGCAAATGGCGAACCTGGCGCAGTTGGATATCAACAATTCATGAATTGTAGCATAAACTCACTGCAAGTTTTTGCGGATGGGCATTCTTTGAGTAAAAGCTCAGGATTATCTTCTACATCGCAACTTGCAGATGGGGTTACATCAAATAGTTTATACCTTGATGGGGGGTATATCTTGAATGGTTGTGACAATAATTACGAACTCCTTACCCCAGATGGTCGAAAAATTACATTTATAGCATTTAGTCACTATTATCCTCCGGGCAGCACAACCTCCAACCCAACATATGAAGTTAAACTGTTCTATGTTGATCGGGTGGAAGATAGATTTGGAAATTATTTACAATATGACTATGAAAGAATAACTCTAAGTACAAATGGTCGCACCTTTTACAACGTACCTTTGCTTTCGTCTATTTCAAATTCGGAAGGGTCATCGTTAACAATTAATTATGTCGACAAAACTAACTTCCCTAAGGTATCAACAGTTAATTATAACGGCAAGACTATTTCTTATACATATGCTGGAACGTCAGGCAACTTCCTACATTTTGTTGAGGATGCTGAAGGTCAAAAGGCTGAATTTGAATGGGATGTTTTTACCGGGGATTATTCTATTCAAAAAAATATAGTTAGTGCAGTTTATTTGCCCTCTGGGATTACATCAAACTACGTCTATAAGACTTTGGCGGACAACTCCCTTGGAGCCACGGTTTGCAGCGCCGAGCGCCCCTGTGCTCCTTGTCCCTTAGGGTGTGTTAAACCGGTATTAGAGTCATCGACTATAGATGGCGTTGGTCTGACTACCAAATTTATCAACTATTCTAGAACATATAATACAAACACGATCGATGTTGTTGTAAATGAAAGTGAAGCTTCAAGTTCTAGGAAAACTGTTGAGCAATATAAACGTGTTATTCATAACGATACAAATATCGATAATGGATCTATTGCTTTAGATGGTGTGCTAAACAACCGTACAGTTTATGACGGAAATACAAAGCTCTACGAGTTAAATCAATTTTGGACGTATCAGGTATTAGGCTCTGTTGGTTGTTATCGTTTTTCTGGGACTGGAGATGAGAATTGTGCTCACCCTCGATTATACAGAAAAACGGAAAGTTATTACAACGAGGGGGGGAGTGACACGTATCACACTGAATACTCTCAATTTGACGAATACGATTTCCCTCAAATTACATATGAACACAATAGCTTTAATAGCAAAAAGCTATATATTAAGAATAGTTATTTTCATGATCTAAATCATTGGCTCCTCGCTTTACCGGTTAAAGTTGAAATTTCAACAGATGGTATATCTTACTCAGAATCAAAAAGAACAACTTATTACGGCTCAACACATAATTACAAATCCCTCCCGAAAACCCTATATGCAAATGGACGGTGGTATAAAAACTATATCTCTTACCACACGAGTGGTACTCATAAAGGTCTACCAAAAGATGTTAATATTAATGAATCAAATGATCAGATTCAGTTATCGAATTATAAACGAGGGCGGCCGCAAACAATACGGAAGAAACAACCGCTTGGTACTTCTTATCAGTACGGGTATCAAACTGTAAATAATGAAGGTCTAATAACAAAACGGACTGACTACGAAGGTAATTGCTCATCATTTTCATACGATGATATTGGCCGTTTAAGTAACATTATTCCTTGCGATACAAAGTGGCTTAGCACAACAATCGATTACGAACTAACTGCTGACAATGAAGGGTACCCAAATGTAGAGGCTGGAATGTTAAAGCAATCCGTTTCTCGAGGAAATTATAGAGCAGCGAATTATTATGATAGTTTTTTAAGACTAGTCTTTTCCATAGAGTGGGATAACTCTTCTAAAGCATCAACTATAAAATATTCCTCAAAAAAATATAACCATGACAACCTTTTAACTTTTATCGGTTATCCAAACATCAATTCATCTGTTAGTTGGGGGATCAATTACGAATATGATGCATTAGGAAGGAAAATCCTAGAGACTGACAATACAACATCAGCAAGCATAAATTATTCTTACTTAAATGATAATCGTGTCAGTAAGACAGATGGTGAAGGTAATATAACTAAGACAACTTACATGGCTTATGGTCAACCTACAAAAGATAAGCCATTGAAAATAGAGTCACCTGAATCAACGGTAACGACATTTAGCTATAATATATTTGGTAACACGATTTCAATCACACAAGATAATCTCACTGAGTCGAGGGTCTACAACGACTATCAAGATTTGTGTAAGGTAATCCGAGCAGATATTGGCAATTCATCTTATGCATATGACGGTCACGGTAGATTGAGTTGGTTTGCTCACGGCAACTCGATTACAAGTGATACGACATCCTGTCAGTCCACGGTAGATTCAAATGAAAAAGTAAGTTACACCTATGACAATCATAGCAATGTAAGTTCTATTGGTTATGGTGATGGCTCTTCTACAAAGA
>CEUS01034374.1_pt1 | contig 23323 bp, 22 predicted proteins | sample 427031 | NCBI WGS metagenome assembly CEUS01 (sample SAMEA2622837, study PRJEB7988) | marine metagenome | biome: marine biome (ENVO:00000447); feature: marine epipelagic mixed layer (ENVO:xxxxxxxxx); material: "saline water (ENVO:00002010), including plankton (ENVO:xxxxxxxx)" | depth 140 m | reverse complement strand
GACTTCGTCTGCTATCTGATATCCAGGTGTGACGACTTCGATGACGTGACCATCGCGGTCAGTGGTGGTGACGGGCACGATAGAGATTGCATCGTGAACATTGGGGTCGAACGGCATTCCTAAGGCATCGATAGAGTCAACCCCATGGCTTTCTAGCGTTGAAAGAAACTGCTGCCGAACCATTTCCACCCCTTCTAAAAGGATAACTACTTTTGGGTCAAGATCTGCTGCTTCGCGCGAGGCTTGAATGGCACGATCAAGGTTGTCCAGGATTTCAAGAAACGATGTCAATACCGCGCGCTTCTCGCGCTGGACGTCTTTGGTGACCTCCTTACGAAGCCGTGCACGTGTTTCTTCAAACTCTTTAGTTACTGACTTGTATCGTTCCGCATACTCGGAAAGCAATTTCTCCTTGTCAGCCAACTTAAGTTCTAGTTCCTCTAAGAATGTTGGTTTGCTAGACCGATCCTCTGTGTTGTTATCGATGTTTTCTTGAGCATGCCAGCGTTTGTCTACAACCCTCACTGTTGTTGTTTCTAGTGCAGGGTCTGGATCGGTGGCTGCTGGTTGTCCAAGGGCGCTCTGAATTTCTTGGGTTTTTTCTGCTGCTACAGTTTTGATTGACTGTTTACTCACCCGCAGGCTCCTGGATGGTGTCGTTTTGAGAGAATGACGCTTCCGACCCACGCGTGGCAGTTTGCAGTGTGTCGTAACTAAACTCCAGACCGTCTTTTGTAGGATTCAGCCTGATATTGACAGTGCCCCCTTTCTCAAGGCGACCAAATAAGATTTCGTCAGTGAGCGGATTTCGAACTTCGGATTGAATTAGCCGGTTAAGCGGCCTAGCTCCATAAACTGGGTCATGTCCTTTTTCGGCGAGCCATTGCCGCGCGTCGGAACCGAGGCTGATTGCAACCCGTTGTTCCGCTAATTGCGCTTCAAGCTGAATGATGAACTTTTCTACGATAGTCTGCATTACGGCCGGCGTGAGCGATCCGAAGTTGACTATGGTGTCTAAACGATTCCGAAACTCCGGACTAAACACCCGTTCAACCGCTGACTTCATCCGGGCACTCGACGATGCATTTTGGTCCTCGTTGAAGCCGATGGAGGTTGCACTGGCTTCACGGGAACCAGCGTTTGATGTCATGACCAGAACAACATGACGAAAGTCAGCTTTTCGTCCGTTGTTGTCTGTCAGTGTGGCGTGGTCCATTACTTGCAGGAGGATGTTAAAGATATCTGAATGGGCTTTCTCAATTTCATCCAATAACACTACAGAGTACGGATGGCTTCGTACCGCATCAACTAACAATCCGCCCTGCTCGAATCCGACGTAACCAGGCGGTGCTCCAATGAGACGCGACACCGCATGTTTTTCCATGTACTCACTCATGTCATACCGGATGAATTCGTTGCCGAGATGCACTGCTAGTTGTCGGGCCAGTTCTGTTTTCCCGACACCCGTAGGGCCAGTGAATAAGAAACATCCCGCCGGACGATCTGGAAGACCAAGGCCCGCACGTGCCCGTTTTATTGATGCTGTTACAGCGGCCACAGCCTCTGGTTGACCAAATACAACCCGTTGCAGGGATTCTTCTAGGGTTCTGAGACGTTCCTTGTCTGATGAAGAGGCTTGTTTTTCAGGGATTCTTGCCATTCGAGCCACGACGCGTTCAATGGCATCAGTCGTCACAACAAGAGGCTTTCCGGCGAAACTATCGTCTTGGTTTCCATGCCGGAGAGCCAAGAAAGCGCCTGCTTCGTCTATGACGTCAATCGCACTGTCAGGTAAGCGTGAGTCACGGAGGTGTCTGCTGGCCAGTTTGGCTGCAGTCGATAGAGCCGTGTCTTCGTATTCGACGTCGTGATGTGATTCGTAGCGCAACTTGAGACCTTCGAGAATCTTGGTTGTTTCATCTACGGAAGGTTCGTTGACACTGATCTTTTGTAGGCGGCGAGCGAGGGCACGGTCCTTTTCAATCTGTTTAAACTCTTCGAAAGTAGTGGAGCCAATCACTCGTAGTTCCCCAGTCGTAAGGACTGGTTTTATCAATGTTGCCAAATCCATAGTGCCACCGGTCGTAGCGCCGGCTCCGACCGCCGTATGCACTTCGTCTATGAAAAGGATGGGCATTTGGTGGTTACGGAGTCCTTCAATAACAGCCTTGAACCGTTCTTCAAAGTCCCCGCGGAATCTGGTGCCGGCCAAAAGTGCGGTTGTATCAAGCGAAAAAATCTCAGCGCCTTTCAGTCGATTTGGGCTGTCATCGTCGAGTAGGCGAATGGCCAGGCCCTCTGCCAATGCGGTTTTTCCCACCCCTGCATCACCGACAAAGACTGGATTGTTCTTGCGCCGCCGACAAAGAATTTCCATCGTTCGCCGCAACTCGGCATCACGTCCAATCAGGGGGTCGAGCTTATTTGACTGCGCTCGGTGTGTCAGGTTTGTCGTATAGGCTTCCAGCGGCTCTTGAGTCTTTGTGGGACCTTCGTCGCCAGTGTGAACTGTGGCGCTTTTTAACTCACTTTCTCCCGAGATTGACGGAACCTTGGAAATTCCGTGGGAGATGTAGTTGAGAACGTCCAATCTTGTGACTGCTTGTGTTTCAAGCAGCTGGGAGGCATATGCTTTGGGTTGCTGCAGAATAGCCGCTAACACATCGCCTGCTCTGACCTCGTCCTTGCCGGCACTCTGAACATGAAGCACGGCTGTCTGCAAAACCCGCCTAAAACCGAGTGTCTGAGCTGGCTCTCTGCTACGCTCCTTTTTTTCGAATGTTTCGAGTGAGGATAAGAACTCGTCAAGTGTCACCCGAAGGCTTGGGAGGTCGACTCCACAAGCTGCAAGTATTCGTTCTCCTTCAGGGTCGTGTGCTAGTGCATAAAGAAGATGCTCCAGCGTGAGGTGAGTGTGCCGCCGGGACGCAGCTTCCCGATAGGCGACGTTTAGAATCAACTCAAGTGATGCACTGAACATAAGGCGAATTAACCTTCCTCAATCATAGCTTGTAGAGGAAATCCTTCGCGCTGGGCTAGTTCGCGAAGTATTTCCACTTTCGTTTCAGCAACTTCGTGGGTATAAATTCCACACGTAGCTTTTCCCTGAGTGTGCACCTGCATCATCAGACGAAAAGCCTCTGCCGGACTCTTTTGGAAAACTTCTTCAAGCACACTCAAAACGAATTCCATAGTGGTGTAATCGTCGTTTAAAAGTAACACTCGGTACATCTTGGGTGTTTTGGTCTTTTGTTGTTGGCGGTCGAGTACTTCACCGCTAGGTGTTGTACCTCCGGGTATTGTTCGGTCGGCCACGTTTCTATCTTCGGCTGACTGTAGCGGCAGGTCAAGATACCGCGCGGCCACATAGTAGAATCTGTGCAGTCATGGAAACGATTGGCAGAGGCGTTCAATTTGCGGATTTAAAGTTCCTGGGCCAACCACGAGTCATCGCGACGGCTGTTTTACGGGGACCTAATGGTCTAACTTTGGTGGATCCAGGTCCAGCAAGTTGTTTGGACACGCTGCGGCAGACACTTGTTGATCATGGGTTTGCCTTAGCTGATGTACGGGAACTATTGCTGACACACATTCATCTCGATCACGCCGGTGCGGCAGGGTCTATCGTAAAACAGAATCCGGATGTGGAAGTCTATGTTCACGAGCAGGGTGTGCCGCACATGGTGGACCCAGCTAAGCTCTTGGCCAGTGCTAGTCGTTTGTATGGAGAGGACATGGACCGGTTGTGGGGTGAATTTCTTCCTGTGCCTGAGAAAAACATTCGACTCCTAAAAGGCGGCGAGCGACTCAATGTAAACGACCGAGAACTTGATGTGGCTTACACACCGGGACATGCGTCGCATCACGTTGGATATTTTGACCAATCGAGTGGAATTGCATTTGTCGGTGACACAGCCGGTATGCGAATTGGTGACGAATTGTTTCCGATGCCACCGACGCCACCACCAGACGTCGATATCGACAAATGGAAACAGAGCATCGATTTGATTCGGCGGCGCCAGCCGGCGACACTTTTTGTTACTCATTTCGGGCCCCACAATGACGTTGAATCGCATCTTGATGCGTTTCTTGAACATTTGAATGCAATGACAGCCATCGCGCGGCAAAGCCTTGAAGACCACGAAGATCCAGATGTACGCATGGACGCGTTTACAAATAAGATGCGTGTCTATATTCAACGTCACGTTTCTCCGGCGACCGCTACTTTGTACGACTCAGCGGCACCGCTATCGATGTGTTGGCTTGGTCTCGCGCGGTACTGGAAGAAGCGCGGTGTCGGAGTCACGCCACGCGCCTAGTAGAAATTATCGACACTGTGCGGCAGAGAGAATGCCGAGAGCGAACCCGTGTCGTGGTTATTCGGTACTGGGCACTTGATTTCCGCTAATCCAGACTGACTCGATCTCTCGAGTGTTTCTGATGTCGTCAAGTGGATTGGCGCCAAGAACGATGAAATCTGCCCATTTTCCTGGGGAGAGGGAACCGAGATGGTCATCGACATGCATGCACCGGGCAGCATCTCCAGTCGACGCGACAATGGTTTGAAGTGGCGTTAGACCGGCCTCCACCATCAACTCCAATTCTTTGTGTTCGAAGAATCCTTGAAACCGTCCAGCGGGCCCGGTGTCTGTGCCCATAGCGATGCCCACTCCTGCGTCGGAGAGCGACTTAAGGTTTGTTTTTGCCTGCTGGAGAGCTTCTTTATAAATTGGAGCCGTTCGGCTGTTTTGGATACGTTCCTGATACGCAGGTGAAGAAAGTTCGTTGATTACCGCTGGGTCAGCTTCTCGTAAGAAGAAAGGGTCGTCAAACCAATCGGGTCGGGACTCATAGACAAACGTCGACACTTCTCGCATCAATGTTGGGCAGTAACAAACATCGTGTTCGTTCAGTAGAGTGGTCAGCTCTTCGTCCACAGCCTCATCTCTGACGCTATGAGCAATCAGGTCAGCTCCGGCTACCAATAGTTGTTTTGCGTCGTCAAGGTAATACAAATGTGCGGCGACCCGTAAATCCCGAGCATGGGCCGCGTCTATGACCGCGGTAAAAACATCGGGGGGCATCTTTTGGCTGCCGCCGAGGTTGTCGTCTACCCGGATCTTAATGATGTCCACGTCCGTATCCGCGATAGCGTTAACGCGCTCGGTTGCTTCTTCCGGTGAATCAGCGGTTATCACAGGACCCGCCAGGTACAACCTCGCATAGTTGAGGTCTTGTGTCGCTCGATCTCGGACGGCTACGCCCGTCGGACCACCGCCGCCAAGACTAAACACCGTGGTCACTCCGTAGCGTGCGTAGAGCGCCAACTGATTCTCAATGTGTGCCTCGGTATAAAATGCCGGGTCTGCTTCTAGACCGCGCACATTATTGACGTGACCATGGGCGTTGATCAGTCCGGGGATTATTGTCTTTCCTGAGACATCAACGAGTTGTGCGTCCACTGGGACAGTGACACTGTCGCCGCTAGCCTCAATCCGTCCGTCGCGAACAATGAGAGTCCCGTTCTCTATGACAGTATTACTGTCGCCTAGGATTAGACGTGCCCCGGTAAAAGCTATCAAGCCTGGAGTCGGTTCGACGGATTCTGGTTCTGGGGTCGCACAAGCCCCAAGGATGAGACAGAGCGCCCATACTAGACTAACCCGCACAGTGGAATGCATTAGCCGCACCTCATTTTGAACTCGCGAGAAACACGGCCACGTCATGATAGAGACAGATTGCGCCGGCGCGCGCTTGAGATGGAGCCATATTATTGCCCGCCTTGTAACTGTTCCAAGATACTGCCAAGCCGCTCAATTTCGACACCGTACTGAGCCCAATCTCCGTCTCGCTGGGACCGCAACGCTCGATTGTAGTAGTCCTGCGCCTGTTGCGTAAGTGTTTCATCGGCTAGTGGTTCCGAGGAGATAACCGCCGCAGTCTGAGTGCTTGATTCAGATTCGGTTTCCGCGAGTATTGTTGGTGTAGTCGTCGGAAAACCGGCAGGCTCTGATCCACCGAATAGTCGCTGAAGCGCTAAGTCTAAAGTGGCCTCCATGACAATCTGATTCTGGTATGCCACGACGACTTGCTTCAACTCAGGAATTCGACCACCAGATGCACGAAGATACATAGGGCGAACATAGAGCAATGCTTCTTCAATTGGGATTACTAAAAGTGTTCCCTGAATTACCTCGGAGCCCTGTTGGTTCCAAAGCGTTATCTGTGGGGAAATCTCCTGGTCTTGATTAATGCGAGCCACTACTTGAGACGGACCAAAAACCAGTTTTTGTTTCGGAAATTGGAAAACCATCATTTCGCCATAATTGGCGCCATCGCTTCTCGCGACCATCCACGCAGCAAGATTGTTCCGGCCTCTCGGTGTGAAGGGCAGCATCTGTATGAATTCAGCTTTCTCTTCACCGGGCAATCGCATGATGGTGTAGTACGGTTCCAACTGCTCACCATCAACAACAGGAACTTCCCATTGGTCTTCACGGTTGTAGAAGACAGAGGGGTTAGTCATGTGATAGGTCGAGTACATCGCGGTCTGTAGGGCGAAGATTCCTTCGGGATAGCGTAGGTGACTTTGCAGTTCTTCCGGCATTGACTCAAGCGGTTTGAGAAACCCCGGAAAAACTTTGCCGAGGGTTAAAGCAATTGGGTCATCGGGGTCTGCCAGATAGAACGTAGTTGTTCCGTTGTAGGCGTCAATCACGAGTTTTACGGAGTTGCGGATGTAGTTTAAGCCAGCTCCGACTGGTGTGGAATAGGGGTAGTTGTCAGAGACCGTATATGCGTCTCGAATCCAAAACAGTCTTCCATCGGCAATTACCAGGTAGGGGTCTGAGTCGTACTGCAAAAAGGGCGCGATTGTCGCCACTCGGTCAGAAATGTTTCGGTGAAAGATGATCCGACTGTCGCTATTTAACTGGCCACTTACGAGGATCTCATAAGACCGAAACCGTAGGCTAAACAGCATTCTTTGGATGAGGTTGCCAAGCTCAATTCCACCGGTGCCGTCATAACGCGTCGACACGTTGTCGTCGCCCTCAGGATAATGAAACTCGTCGGTGTTCGTGTTCACGACGACATAGTCGTTCGATAGTTCACCGAAGTAGATGCTCGGTTCGTCGACTGAAAGATTGGTGTCGGATTGAGGTGGAAGATCTCGGAGAAACAAAACAGGCAAACCTTCCTGCGTGACCTCGTTGACTGGTCCCATGGCGACCCCGAATCCGTGAGTGTATTGCAGGCGCTCGTTGATCCAGGACCGGTTGGGAAGGCTACTCGAGTTTAACTCGCGACTCGAGAGCATTGTTTGTCGATATTCTCCATCCACGACGTAACGGTCGTTGTCCACAGACGCAAATTCGTAGTAGGTGCGAATTTCCTGAATCTGTCCAAATGTATCGAGGAGTGGCTGCTGGTCCCACAGGCGGACGTTGTTGATTGTTTCCGCGTTGTTTTCAATGTCTGACATCGCTAATTCAGCATCGCCGGAGACCTGTCGTTCATCAATGCCGTCTAGGTCGAACGCAACCCGCGTTGCTGCAATGTTGTGGGTAAGAAAGGGTGCTTCTTTGTCTTGTTCGTCGGGAGTGACCACGAATTGTTGAAGCAACGATGCGGCTCCACCGCCCGCTACCGAAACTACCAAATAACCCGCTATGGCCGCACCGACCGGCCAAATCGTTGAGGCCAGCGCCCCGTAAGCTGCGGCCAAAGCGCCAACGGCAGCAACGATCGTCAAAATGTACAACACTGGGAGCCGAACAGCTTCGTCGGCATACGAAACGCCATGTACTATCCCAGCAGGTGTGGTTAGTGTCCGAGGTATGTCGAGATAAGCACCGGCGGCGAGAAGGACGAAAATCGCCGCAATCAGCATTGACAGGTGCTGCCTTGATTTTGGACCAACTGACAAACCTTCGGGCGAGACAGCGATCTGTCCGGTCGCGACGTACCCGCCAATGGAGCCTATAAACGATAGGACCATCAGTCCGAAACCGGTGTATCTCAGGAAATCAAGAAAAGGCAATGTGAAAATGTAGAAACCGGCATCTCGCCCAAGAATCGGGTCAACCTCACCAAACGCCGTGGCGTTGAAAAACTGCAAGACGACCAACCATTGGCTAGAGACGATTCCAGAGATGAAAAGAGCTAAAACTCCAGATAGCCCGGCGGCGAGAAAGCCTAAGTGGTGTGATTGCAAGACGATTGGCTGGATGTCTCCGCCGCCCGGGAATAATACGAACGGCCGGTCTGGACCCCGCAGCGCCAATCTGAAATTGGCAAATAGAAAGGCAAAAGAGCAGACAAATGCAGCGATGCCCAGCAGTGCTTTAGTCGTTAAACTCGTGAGAAAGATGGATTGATACCCTGTTTCTCCGAACCATAGCCACTCGGTATAAATTTCTGCAAATGAGGGCAAGCTAACGATCAGGAGGAGAATAAACAACGCGCTTATGATTCGTAGTGGCATGGCGACTCAGTTTTATAAGAGTTTAAAGAGATATAGCGATCCTATCTGGGAAGCAGTCAAAAACCATAGACCGCGCTGAGATAAATCCCGTGTTGATTGTAACTCTTTACGGCGAATATTTTGCGATAGTCGTATCCAAGCCGAGTCGATAAACGGTGAACCAATGGAATTTCGATACCTCCACCAATCAGAAGTGTACCATTCGTGTCTTGGGACGAACCAGACAACGGAAATGGCACATCTGAGACTGCCGAGATATCCAACTGAGTTGTTCCCAACAAGAGGTGCCCGAAAGACTGAACAAGACCGAAACGCCACGTCTTTATTGGGCCAGCCAGAAGGGTTAGAAACCGGGAGTCTATTGTGAGAAATGTTATCGACTGGGAGTGTTCTAATCGGCTGATGTGAATTTCCAGACCAAATTTTTCGGTAAGATTCCATACGCCGCCGACCAACCAACCGGTAGTCGGACGTTCGATCACGTCGGAGGTATCAAGAAAGGTCAGTCCCCCAAAGATTTGCACAGGCGGCAGGTCTTGAGCGTCTACCTTCGCGGGCAGGATGATAACTACAAGCAATAACGAGAACACCAAAAAAGTGGTTTTCATAGATAAAAGCACTGTGGACATGATTGTACCCAGCGGCTAAGAGATTATAGGTGTAGTGCGGTATCCTTCAGGAATGGCGATAAGTGTAGGCAGTAAGGCGCCTGATTTTGAGTTGGCAAGCCATTTGGGTGGCCGGGTCCGATTGTCCAGTTTCAAGGAGAAGAAATATGTACTGGTGGCATTCCATCCTTTGGCGTGGACACCGGTTTGCGCCAGTCAAATGATCAGCTACCAAGAAGACCTTAATTGGTTTGTTGAGCATGAGACCCATGTTCTTGGCATCAGCGTTGATGCCGTTCCCACCAAGGCTGAGTGGGCAAGCCATTTGGGCGGTCTTTCTTTTGACCTTTTGAGTGATTTCCACCCACACGGCGAAGTAGCTGCGGCGTTCGGTGTTGGCCGGGAAGATGGGGTTTCTGAGCGTGCCGTTTTTGTTATCGACAAGAGCGGAATAATTGTGTTTTCAAAGGTATACGATATACCGCAACTGCCGGACCTCGGTGAGGTCAAGCAAGCGATTGGGCAATTGTTCAGGCCAGAAAATCTGGACAAATAGTCAGGCTTGCGCTAGATCAAGTCTGCAGTCAACGTCCGTATGTCCAAGAAATATCGTCAGCGCGGGTATCAGGACGAATCCCCCACCGAGATTCGTGACGACCGACCGGGTCAATCCGTCGACAAGCGAGAGCGAGGACCTCGTCGTGGATATGGATCTCGGGAACCCCAGAAAATCAACATGCCCGGTTTTCGGGATGTTACGAAGTGTGCCCGGTGTGGCCACGGTATAGTGGGCCCTGTTGAGGTTGGGTCCAGGTGTCCAAAATGTTCCAGTGATTTGCATAGCTGCTCACAATGCACCTGGTTTGACACTGGGAGCCCGCTCGAATGTAGCCAACCCATTCCTAGCCGAGTGTCGCCGAAAGATGCGAGTAATACCTGCACCTATTACAGAGCGCGAGTGACGGTCGAACGTGAAACTGGTTCTACGTCGACCTCCAAGCACAGCACCGACGGTGCCCGCCAAGCTTTTGACGATCTTTTTAAGTGACTCGGCCAGCGAAACCCGTTTTGTTTAGCGCTTGGCAACTTGTTGCTTCTGTGAGAGTGTGAGAATGGATGATTCAGTCTCGGGTGATAACGTTAAGGGCCGTTTGGCTCGCATGAAACAAAACGTCAAGCTTGTATTTTTCACTCAGACCTTCGGATGCGACACATGCCTGCCTGCTCGGCAAGTGGTGGACCAACTTGCGAACTTATCTGAACGGATAATTGTTGAAGAGCACAATCTTGTGTTGGACAAACAACATGCCGAACGATTCGGCATCGACAGAGCGCCTGCGATTATCGTGAGTGGTGAGACGGACCTCGGTATCCGATATTATGGTGTACCAGCCGGCCATGAGCTAACCTCAATCCTTGAAGCGGTAGTCTTGGTCGGAACGAGGGAGCTGACCTTAAAGCAAGAGAGTCTGGCGGCCCTTGCAACTCTTAGCCGACCAATCGACATCAAGGTCTTTGTCACGCCCACTTGAGCATTCTGTCCGCAGGCCGTGGGCCTGGCATACAAACTTGCGGCGGCGAGTCCACAAATTGTTGCGACGGTTATTGAGGCAACAGAGTTTCCCGATCTCGCCGCACGATATCAGGTGTCTGGTGTGCCCAAGACGGTCGTGAATGACACGATTGAGCTTCTTGGCCTCCAGTCGGAGGATGTTCTAGTCGCTCAGGTTACACAGGAACCGGAGAAAGGAACGGTGGGTTGAATCACCGGTTAGCTCGTTTAGCGCTGATTTGGGTGGTAGTTTGTTTGGCCGTTCTCTGGAAGCCGGAGCAGGTGACAGCTGAACAACAACCAACAATTGATCCCGTAGAGTACCGTCTGTCATTTCCCTCTCCTGAACACCGGTGGCTCCAAGTTGACGTCACCTTTTCTCAGCTCGGTGATTTTCCGCTTCGCGCCCGGATGAGCAGTGCGTCACCGGGCCGGTATGCTCGTCACGAGTTCGCAAAAAACGTCTTTGACGTCCATGCATTCGACGGAACAGGGACTGAGGTAATAACAACTCGGCCGAACCCGCATGAGTGGGTAGTTGCTGATCACAACGGCTCAGTTCACTTGCGATATCGGTTGTTTGGTTCTCGGATCGACGGGACTTATTTGGCGATTGATTCCAGACACGCGCATATGAATATGCCCGCGACCCTCATGTGGGGCCTCGGACTGGAGGACCGGCCGGTCCGTTTGGTTTTCGAGCCACCAGCGAATACGAACTGGAAGGCAGCCACACAGCTCTATCCGACTAATGATCCGATGGTCTTTACTGCTCCCAATTTGCAGTATTTGATGGACAGTCCGACTGAACTTAGTGATTTTGAACTTCACACGTTTTCGGTGGCCGATCCATCTTCACCTGAGAATCAACCGGTTTTTCGAATTGCCCTTCACCACGACAGCCGCGCCAATACTGCTCACTACATGTCGTCTGTTGAGGCAATCGTACGAGAGATGGTTCTGATATTTGGTGAATTTCCGGTGTTTGAAACGAACACTTATACCTTCATAGCCGACTATCTGTCAGGCGCCAGCGGCGATGCGATGGAGCACCGCAATAGCACGGTGTTGACTTCCAATAGTCGACTTGACGTTCCGGAGCAGGTGGAACGTTTACTCGGGTCTGCGGCCCACGAGTTTTTCCATGTGTGGAATGTCGAACGTATACGCCCGCAATCACTTGAACCGTTCGATTTTACCGACGCGAATATCTCGGGTGAGCTCTGGCTGGCGGAGGGCTTTACCAACTATTACGGCAAATTGGTCATGCAACGGTCAGGTCTTACAACGTTACACCGCACGCTCGACAGTTTTGGCATAACCCTCGATTTGGTTATTTCAAGTCCTGGTCGATTACTCAATAGTGCGGTTCAAATGAGTCGGCTGGCTCCGTTTACGGATGCTGCGACCGCGATCGATCCAACAAATTTTGACAACACGTTTATTTCCTATTACAGCTGGGGCGAGGCAATCGCATTGGGTCTTGACTTGTCGCTTCGTGTTCGCTCTGGCGGGGCTGTAACGTTGGATGATTATATCCGGGCGCTTTGGGAGCAGTTCGGTGAGCCCGGTGGTTTAGCGCCGGGTCTTGTGGAGAACCCGTACACCTTGGCCGATGTGCGGTCAGTGCTGGCAACGGTATCCGGAGACGATCGATTTGCTGTAGATTTTTTTGAACGATTCATCGAAGGTCGAGATGTCGTGAACTACGCTGACCTGTTGGAACACGCTGGCTTAATTCTGCAGTCTCAGGTCGCAGGACAGTCTTCTTTAGGTCGGGTTCGCTGGGGTGACGGAATGATGGTCACTGCAGCCACGCCGTATGGGTCCCCACTCTATAATGCGGGAATCGACCGTGGTGACGTGGTAACAACAATTGATGACAAACCCGTGTCTTCGATACGGGCCCTCGATCGCATTCTCCAGGACATTCATCCGGGTGAAACTGTGGCCGTTGGTTTTTCGCGGCAAGGTAGTCCTCTAGAATCTCAGGTGACTCTGGTAGAGGAGCAGGATTTTACAATTGTCACTGTCGAATCTACTGGTGAGATGCTGTCGCCTACACAAGAAGCTTTTCGAAATGCTTGGCTTGGCAGTCTCGCTCGCCTGAATTGATCGAAGCCTGACCTCAACAACTTAAACCGCATCAGAACCGCCTTTCTTGTCTTAATCAAGACGCCGACCAATTCCTATAAGCCACGAAACGAATCCGACTATAAACGCACCCAGCATTGCCCATACAAAGGAGCACACGCTAAATCCAGGCACCAGAAAAGCTGCTAACGCAAAAACCAAGCCGTTGACTACGGCGTAAAACAAACCCAATGTCAGTATGGTGATTGGTAGGGTTAGCAGCAGGAGCATGGGTTTGACGAATGCATTGGCGCAGCCTAATACCAGTGCCGCGACTATCAAGGCGGGCAATGAAGAGATTTCCACTCCGGGTAGCATCCAAGAGGTGGCGCCAAGTGCTACCGCTGTCGACAACCAGTGTCTAAGGAAGTAACTCATTCTGTGACGATAAAGACTCTTCAAGACCATATCACTCTCCAGCTACATTTTCGCCGGACTGGAGTTGCTGTGAGCATAGACAGTCTGCGATCAATTCGTGGGCGCATAGACTTCACTATTTCGACCGGTGTAGAGTGCCACTTTGAAAGTCGGGTGTGGTTAAACCGGGGAAAGGTTTAGGCGATGCAAGTGATTCGACAGATCCTATTGATGGGAGCGGTCGCGGTTTTTCTCTTGGCCGGACCTGTAAAAACCTTTGTATATGGTCAGCCGGCTGCAAGTGCCGAAGTGGCGCGGGTTGGAGACATCATCGTTACTCTTGATGACCTTGATCAAGCGTGGAGTCAAAATGATGTTAGGTCACAGATGCGTCTATTCCAGCAACTTTATGAAACTCGTCGGCGGGTTCTAGATGTTGTAGTAGGAAACCACCTTATTGATCGTGAGGCGGTGGCACGAGGTCTTTCGAGAGACGAACTGCTTGCTATTGAACTTCCGTTGCGAATTTTACCTATTACTGACGAAGAGATTGCACTGGTCTACGGGCGCAACCGGGAAGCTTTAGGCGATCGAACTTTGGATGAGTCTCGGTCTGAAATTCAAGATGCGATCGAACGCCAACGACCCGTCCAAGCATTGCGGCAGTTTATGGCTGATCTGCGGCGAGAAGCCGACGACGTTGTTCTCACACTTGATCCACCGCGACAACAGGTTGAAGTGTTTTCTAATGATCCCTCACAAGGACCGACTGATGCCCCGATATTACTCGTGGAATTCTCAGATTTCCAATGTCCGTACTGTCAGCGTGCGACAGGAATTTTGTCGGACTTGATAGACCGTTACGCGGATCAGATTCGATTTATTTATAAAGACTTTCCTTTGTCGAATCATCCGCAGGCATTCAAGGCCGCCGAAGCTGGAAACTGTGCTCATGAGCAGGGGATGTTCTGGTCATTGCACGACAAAATGTTTGTGAATCAGGATGCCTTGGATGTTCCTGCATTGAATTCCTACGCGTTGGAACTTGGTCTCGATGCAGAGGCGTTTTCGATCTGCCTTGAAGAGGGCCGCTACAGCGAGCAAGTGCAGCAGGACTTACAAGCTGGCCGGAGAAGTGGTGTCTCGTCAACGCCAACGGTGTTTATTAACGGTCGTCCTATTATGGGCGCGGTGCCTCTTGAGACCCTTGAAGAAATAGTTCGGGAAGAATTGGTTGCATCCGGACGCTGAATTGTTGTTGAACCAGCCGGGCATTGAACCCCGCGATAAATGCTAGGTCTGATGCGCGGCCCGGCGGGTTGTACATGCGAAAGGGGCGAGGATGCTCGCCCCTTAGAAACTGCACTGGGACGGACACGGTTAGCTAGCTACCCAATAAGGGCGGCCTCTTCGGCCAACCAAGCGTTGAACTCAGCTTCAGTTTGCACCGTCACAAATCCTCGCATCCGATAGTGTCCAAGGCCACAGAGTTGGGAGCAGTTAATTTCAAAGGTTCCTTCCACGGTAGGAACCCACCACATGGGCATTTCTAGGCCAGGGATCGCGTCCTGTTTGACGCGCATTTCTGCAATTCCCAAGCTATGAATGACATCCATCGTCGATAGATAAACAATAACTGGTTTATTGACTGGCATATTCATCTGGTTGACCGTGGTGATGTCATCGGCGCCGTTGGGATCACTCCGGTCCAAACCAATCGCGTTGGTTGGGGTAATCAGACTAATGTCTCGTCGGCCAAATCGGCCGTCCGGGCCAGGATAATGAGAGTGCCACTCGAATTGCTTAGCAATCATGTGGACGACGGTTGATTCCCCTTCAGGCGGAAGTTCGTTGACGCGGTCAGCCCAAGCCGGAATGGCAAAGCCCACAAGTATCACTGCCTCAATGACGACGACAGCAACATCTATGTAACTCGAGGAGTGACTCGTGACCCCGGTATAGTCGGCAGTTGGATTCGCAGAGGCTCTAAATCTGAAGAGCACCCACACAAAATAGATGCCCCACCCGACGAACAGAACAAACATCAGGTAGTGGATCACAATGATCATTGAGTCAATTTCTTGCGCGTGTGCCGATGCTTGGATCGGCAACCCCAACAACTCACCCATTCTTGCCTTCTCCTACTCAGGCTTGCGGCCTGTTTCTATCGTCTTGTCCCAATGTTTGGCGGGATCGTTTAACCAGGTGCAGTATAAAACCCACAAACCCGCTCAGTACACCACCAGTGATGCCTAGGAGCGCAAAGACCGCCCAGTTCACACCTTGACCAATTTGAGAATCCGGGTCGAGACTAAAACAAATGGGGCACCCTAAGGAGTTGGTGGGAACAAAAAACACCAGCGCCGACGCAAAAAGGACTGCACTTATGAATTGTTTCTTCATGACTATTCCATCCCGATCCGACGAGTTTTACGAACAAAAGAGACTAGATAGACGCCCATGCCGAGTCCCGAAGCCAGCGACCCAACGGAAAATGCCAAGTGACCCCAGCTGCCGCGATCAGACACATACATCCCGATTCCCCACAGTGTGGTCATGGCCGCTAGGGCGATGGACACTGCGATGAACAGCAGGTGTATTCCGCGGAGTGACATCATCAGTGAGCCGCCTCGCTGTGGTCGGCCGCGACAGCCGCGTCAGAATTCGGGACGACCATCTTTCTGCCGTATGTATCCGTGTGCCCAAGAATTGGGATCATAATCAAGACTAAAAAGAAAAAGACGGTGAGCAGGAGCGTGAAGTAAATGGTTTTACGTTCATCCACTAAGTGCATGAAATAAGTTGCAACAAGTGAACCTTTGACTGTTGCAACGATTAGGGCAATCACCACACCCAACGCAACTCCAACTGGTAAAAATGAGACCAACACGGTCACGACCGTCAACACCATCAGCGCCACACCAATTTTCTTATACAGCTTAATGTGCGCTTGTACGTCTTCACTCATGTGTCTCTCCTCGGTCGCGGTTCAATTACGTCAGATATAGGATTGGGAACAGGAAAATCCAGACTAAGTCGACGAAATGCCAGTACAAACCGGCGGCTTCTATGCGATTGATGAATTGTTGCTTGTTCGTGTTCCACAAGGCGCTGCCTGGACCCAAAAAGTAACCGTTCACAATGACTCCCCCGACGATATGCAGAGCGTGCAATCCGGTCATTGTGAAATAAATCGCGAAATAGGTACTGACGCTGGGATAGTCCCCATGCGAGAACTTGTCGAAATACTCGTAACTTTTTACCACTAGGAAGAGTAGAGACAAGCCAATGGTCAGGCCCATGTAGCGTTTGTATCCTGGTAGGTCGTCTTGTTTCAGCGCTGCATAGCAAAGGACCATCGTGATACTTGAAGCGATCAGGACAGCTGTGTTGAACGTGCCGATCGGTGTGCTGAGGATGTCCGCCCCCAGTGGCCAGTCGGCAGCGTTGATTCGTAGGAGGATGTAAGTTGAGAACAGTCCTCCAAAGAGCATGACTTCGGAAGCTAGGAATAACCAAATGCCGAGTTTTACGTTGGTTAACCCAGTATCCGGACGTTCGTCAACGATGTATGGAATTTCCATCGGTTCTATACCTTCGCAGGTTCGGCCTGCTGTCCCTTTGAGTCATCAGCCTGCATGTCGTAGTCGCCGCTGGATCCCGGGACGCTGTACTCATATGGGCCACGGTGCACTACCGGAGGCGTCGTGAAGTTTCCATGAGGTGGTGGCGATGGTGCCGACCACTCTAGCGTCGTAGCTTGCCAAGGATTGGCGCCCACCTTTTTACCCTTCTTGATGCTCCGGAAAAAATTGTAGATAAAAAAGATTTGGAACAATCCGAGGGCCCATGCTCCCATCGATATGACTTCGTTCCAGACAAGCACGTCTTGATTCATGGAGTACTGGGCTCCACCATCTGCCATGCGGCGGTTCATGCCCGACAAACCTTGGATAAACATTGGCATGAAGACAATGTTAATACTCACAAAAGAGCCCCAAAAATGAATCCGTCCCAGCAGGTCATTCATCATCCGGCCCGTTGCTTTTGGGAACCAGTAATACACGCCGCCAAGTAACGCCAGCACGGTGCCTGGCGCAACCACGTAGTGAAAATGACCAATCACGTAATACGTGTCGTGCAGGTGGAGGTCCGGTGCTGCGAGGCCGAGTGGTAATCCCGTCAATCCGCCGATGGCAAACATCGGTAAGAAGGCCAGTGCGAACAGCATAGGTACTGTAAAGCGGATTGAGCCGCCATAGAGAGAAAGAAGAAACGCAGACAGAATCACAACAGATGGGATTGAAATGATCATCGTCGTGGTCTGGAAAAATGAACTCATCGTGGTTCCCATGCCTGTCATGAACATGTGGTGGGCCCAGACGACGAACGACATAAATCCGAGAAACACGATCGACGCGATCAGAACGCGGTAGCCCCAGATTGGTTTCCGGGTGTTGTTCGCAATAATTTCACCCACAATGCCCATCGCCGGCAGGATCAGCACGTACACTTCCGGGTGAGCTAGGAACCAGAAGAGATGTTGCCACAACAGGGGGCTGCCCCCGCCACTAACTTCGAGAGGACCATCCCCGACGTATAACCCACTTGGTAAGAAGAAACTTGTTCCGGCCACTCGGTCCATAAGCTGTAATACGCCAGCCGCTTCAAGCGGTGGAAACGCTAACAACAAAAGAAACGATGTGACTAATTGAGCCCAGACAAAAAACGGCAGTCGCATGAAACTGAGGCCGGGTGCCCGAAGCTGAAGTGTCGTGACAATGAAATTGACCGAGCCCAAGAGCGAGGACGTGATCAGGAAAATCATTCCGACCAGCCATAACGTTTGCCCGGTCGTTGCAATGACCGACAGCGGTGCGTAGGAGGTCCATCCTGAGTTCGCTGCGCCGCCCGGGACGAAAAAACTAGCGAACATCACGACGCCACCAACGAAAAATGACCAATAGCTCAACATGTTGAGCTTGGGAAAGGCCATGTCGGGAGCACCGATTTGCAGAGGCAGCACAAAGTTTCCAAAACCACCAACCGCCAGCGGTACAACGCCGAGAAAGACCATGATCGTGCCGTGCATGGCGCCCAACTGGTTGTAAAACTCCGGCAACATGATGCCGCCAGGTGCGCGACTGTCACCCAGAAGACCGCCAATCAACGGGATGGGTTGGAATGGATACGCCAGCTGCCAGCGCATGATCATCATTAATGTGAAGCCGAATAACAGGAACAGCATTCCGGTGATAGCGTATTGAATCCCAATCACCTTATGGTCGAGTGAGAAGATATAGGTTCTCAGAAAACCTTCATCGTGATGCTCGTGCCCGTGTTCGGCATGCTCAGTTTTTTCAGCCGTCGCCACGTGATCCAACTCGTGACTCCTTTCGTCTGGACTCAGTTCACCAGCCAATGTCCTTAAGTTAGTAAACTGCTATCTTTCCGTACAGTAAAAACCCCGTCCACACTCGACAGCACTCGCGGGATGAAAGCCGTCTGAGGCGGGCCGCGGCAGAGGAATTCTATCCGGCTGGAACGGCGCGCGCAAGGTTTGTGTCTCGCACCAGCCGTACTTGGATTTTACTACGTCGTCTCAGGTTTTTCCGTTGCTTCTTGGAGAGCCTGCCTTGCAGTGCGCGTGACAATAGTTGTTACCAAGATAGTTGCAGCTAGTCCCAGAAATAGCAGGACGTAGTACTCGGTGCCACGTCCGACGGTTGTACCGCTGGCAAGTTGGGCAACATCACCCGCAAGCTTTCCATAATAGATATAGAGGAACGTGCCTGGAATCATGCCGAGGCAGGCGACTAAGTAATCGGCAAAACGCACATTGGTTAGCCCGAGGGCGTAGTTGAGTAGGTTGAACGGGAAGACCGGAGACAGTCGCAACAGAAAGACGATTTTTCGGCCTTCACGCCCAATGGCACGGTCGATGGCAGCAAAGCTACTATGTCGGCGAAGTCGTTGTTCAATCGCTGTTCGGGCAAAGTACCTTGCAACGAGGAAGGCTAGACACGCTCCTGCGGAGGCGCCAATCATGACGTAGGTCACCCCTCTGGCCAACCCAAAAATCGCACCAGCTGCGAGCGTTAGTACGGACCCGGGTACAAAAGCGACCGTAGCGCCGGCGTAACCTGCGATAAAAATGATGGGCCCCAAAATACCCAAGTTCGCTACCCACTCGGCGAATTGCGGTAGACGGCCGCCCATTTGGCGACCAACCGAGATAAGTAGGATGACGACGACCAAACCCATAAGAATACGAGCGATTGGAATTGGCCGTTGGTTCTGATTAGACGTATTCACGCTATTGATACCGTCAGGAGACTATACTCCGGCCGTGGCTCGAACCTACTTGGCCGTCGTGGTTGTGCAATTAGTTGTATTAATAGCACTGTGGTTGTTCTCGAGTCATTTCGGACTTGGATAGATAGACCTTTATTGAAAAGAAGGGATCCGAGCAAGAAATTGGTAATATTTTTAAGTCGTTCCCGAGGGTAGTGTTTTTGCCCAAGCTTCTGCGATTTCCTAACCCAAATGCACTTTCTCGACTGGCTCATCATAATCGGCTACCTCGGCTGGATTCTTTACGATGGAATCCGACGGTCGAAGGACACAAAGGCCATAGAGGGCTACTTTCTGGCTTCACGGTCGTTACCCTGGTGGGCTGTTGGTCTTTCTGTGATGGCGACTCAGATGAGCGCTATTACCTTGGTTGGAACTACAGGCCAAGGCTATACAGACGGCGTACGCTTTGTACAGTTTTATTTTGGCCTGCCGGTTGCAATGATCATTTTGTCGGTCACCCTTGTTCCGTTCTTTCATCGTGCGAAAGTCTTCACCGCTTATGAGTATCTGGAAAAACGTTTTGATGCTCGGACCCGTGCGGTAGCAAGCTTTCTCTTTTTGGTGTCACGGGGGTTGAGTGCGGGAGTGATAATTGCCGCACCGGCTGTGATTCTATCGATCGTCTTGGGATGGAGTCTCCCACTAACGATCTTGGCGATCGGGATCCCGACGACGGTTTACACGATGTTCGGCGGTGTGCAAGCCGTGACATGGGCCGACGTGAAGCAAATGGTCGTGATCATGGTGGGAGTAACGGCGGCTGTTGGAGCTCTGGTGGCCGGGTTGCCGACCGACGTCGGTGTAGAGTCAGCGCTTCATGTAGCTGGGGCTACGGGTCGACTTCAGACAATCGATTTCACCTTTAATGCAAACGAAACGTATACGTTTTGGTCAGGTTTGATTGGCGGATTGTTCCTGATGCTCGGGTATTTTGGTTGCGATCAAAGTCAAGTGCAGCGTTACTTGACCGCTAGTTCTGTCGATGCGGGCCGCTACTCACTCATGATGAGCGCCTTCGCCAAGATTCCCTTGCAGATGTTGATCTTGCTAACCGGCGTATTGATGTTCACGTTTTACCTTTTCAACGAACCTCCGATGCTTTTCAATGCGGTCCATGATCGCGCAATCGCTGGAAGTGCACGAGCTGCGGAATACACGGCGCTGGATGATGAATTTAGGGAAGCCTACCGAGCTCGCCGCCACGCAGCAGGGGAAGTGGTTGAGGCAAGACAAAGTGGCGACACGACGCGGGAGGTATCGGCAGTTCAGGACTTTCTGAATCAGGACCGACAGGTCATTGCGTTGAGGGGAGAAGCAGAAGGTCTCGTCAGAGATGTAACTGGTGATGACTCCTACACAGACGTCAACTATGTGTTTCCTACTTTTGTGACAACCCAGTTACCAGTCGGCTTGGTCGGATTGATGATTGCAGCGATTTTTGCGGCTGCCATGTCGAGTATCGCAGCTGAACTTAATTCCCTCTCAACCTCTACCGTAATTGATTTTTATAGGCGCCACTTCCGGAAGACTGCTTCAGATGCGCACTACCTGCGTGTATCAAAATGGGCGACATGTTTTTGGGGATTATTTGCATCTGTGACGGCATTGTATGCAGCGAATCTGGGTTCACTGATAGAGGTCGTCAATCGATTCGGTTCGTTCTTTTATGGTTCCCTGCTCGGGGTTTTCATCCTGGCGGTACGGGTCCGACATGCCACACCGGCCGGTGCTTTTTGGGGATTGATAGGCGGAATGGCGGCCGTTGCGGCAGTAGCCGTTTATAGTTCCGTTTCGTTTCTATGGTTAAACCTTGTTGGAGCGGTAGCCGTGTTCATCGTGGGTAGCCTTGTTAGCCGATTCCCAGGGTCGAACAACCAATCGTGACGCTACGGGCCACCGGCTTCTGAAACAGAACAGCTACATTCCACAATGCTCCATTAATTAAAATAGGCTACTATAAAGTAGGACTAAATAGGTCGGAGATGAGCTATCTTTGGCTACAATTTCTTGAGCTGAAACATTTACGCCAATGCCTACATCGCAAGAAACCATCGAACAACTGGCCAATAAAGACTACAAATACGGTTTTGTCTCCGATGTTGAAGAAGAACGGATCGAGCCAGGGCTGAACGAGGATGTGATTCGTCTCATCTCGCTCAAAAAGAAGGAACCTGACTGGTTACTGGATTGGCGCTTGAAGGCGTACGGCCTTTGGAAGGAGATGACTGAACCTGTTTGGCACAACGTTAAAGTTGCACCAGTTGATTATCAGAACATCACATATTACTCCGCTCCTAAGAAGCAGCCGAAGCTTAACAGTCTGGATGAGGTCGACCCGGAAGTGAAGGCCACGTTTGACAAGTTGGGAATTCCTCTTGAAGAGCAGAAAATACTTTCCGGTGTTGCCGTAGATGCGGTGTTTGACAGCGTGTCTGTAGCTACGACATTCAAGGACAAGCTGGCGGAACTCGGGATCATATTTTGCTCTTTTTCCGAGGCCGTCCAGGAACATCCCGACCTCGTACGCCAGTACTTGGGATCGGTTGTTCCGGCGTCTGACAATTTTTATGCAGCTTTGAACTCAGCGGTGTTTAGTGATGGCTCGTTTGCATATATCCCAAAGGGAGTGCGGTGTCCCATGGAGTTATCAACGTATTTTCGAATCAATGCGGCCCAGACCGGACAGTTTGAGCGGACGCTTTTAGTGGCTGACGAAGGGGCGACCGTCAGTTATCTCGAAGGATGTACGGCACCCCAACGGGACGAGAATCAGCTGCACGCAGCCGTTGTGGAATTGGTGGCACTGGATTCCGCCACCATCAAATATTCGACGGTTCAGAACTGGTATCCAGGTGACAAGGACGGTAAGGGCGGCATTTATAACTTTGTGACAAAGCGTGGAAAAGCAATGCGCGATGCCAAGGTTACATGGACGCAGGTGGAAACTGGTTCGGCTATCACGTGGAAGTATCCGAGCTGCATTTTGCAAGGTGATAATTCTGTCGGCGAGTTTTATTCGGTTGCCGTGACCAATAATCGTCAACAGGCCGATACGGGTACCAAGATGATTCATCTGGGCAAGAACACTACGAGCACCATTGTGTCAAAAGGTATCTCGGCGGGATTGGGCCAAAATACGTATCGCGGATTGGTTCGGATCGGAAAGAACGCTAAGAACGCAAGGAATTTCTCTCAGTGCGACTCGTTGTTAATTGGAGACGAATGCGGTGCACACACGTTCCCGTATCTGGAAGTGCGCAACACTTCGTCGCAGGTTGAGCACGAAGCTTCAACGTCGAAGATAGGTGAGGACCAAATCTTCTACTGTCGCCAGAGAGGACTGTCGACTGAGGATGCGGTCAATATGATTGTTAACGGGTTCTGCAAGGAAGTGTTTCGTGAGTTGCCGATGGAGTTCGCGGTCGAAGCACAAAAGTTACTTGGAGTGAGTCTCGAAGGCAGTGTTGGATAACGAAGACGAAAGTGAGCACGGATGCTTGAGGTAAAAAACCTTAACGCTAGCGTTAAGGGTCGCGTGATTCTAAACGGTGTTGATATTACGGTTAAGGCCGGGGAAGTACATGCGATTATGGGACCAAACGGTTCTGGCAAAAGTACTTTGGCGAACGTGCTAGCTGGTCGAGAGGATTATGAGATTAATTCTGGCACGGTGAGTTATGACGGAAGTGATCTCTTGGAGATGGAGCCTGAGGAACGTGCTCGGGAAGGGTTATTTCTGGCTTTCCAGTATCCGGTTGAGATTCCTGGTGTCAACAATGCCTACCTGTTGAAGGCCGCTCTGAACGAAGTTAGAAAGCATCGCGGTGAGAC